>LFRM01156502.1_pt1 | contig 15161 bp, 14 predicted proteins | sample 618341 | NCBI WGS metagenome assembly LFRM01 (sample SAMN03654438, study PRJNA283298) | anaerobic digester metagenome | isolation source: pool of bioreactors CSTR01a, CSTR02a, and CSTR03a thermophilic anaerobic... | place: Denmark: Kgs. Lyngby | collected 2014-05-21 | reverse complement strand
TTTGCTAAAAACACTGTTGCAACAGGTGTATGCTCTGGTATTATTCACACCCTGTTTTCGTGCGGTACTCGACAATGGTGTTGGGTGGCGGCACGGTTATGTTGAGGAAACACCATGAAAGCCGATATTCATCCAAATTATGTTGCAATCAACGCTACTTGCAGCTGCGGTAACGTGATTAAAACTCGTTCTACTATCGGTAAAGACATCAGTATTGATGTGTGCTCCGAATGTCACCCGTTCTATACCGGTAAACAAAAAGTGCTTGATGTGGGTGGTCGTATTGATCGCTTTAAACAGCGCTTTGCAGGTTTCGGTTCAACGAAATAATAAGCATATCAATGACCCCTATAAAGTCGGTCGTCGTTATGTTGAAAAAAGCGTCCTTTATGGGCGCTTTTTTTTGCCTGCTGTTTACGCAAACCTACGCACTGGCATCCTTTTGCCCGCCGCCAGTGGGAGTGGCTGAGTTTTTTGTCAGCAATGTCATTGATGGCGATACTCTGCGTCTGCAAGATGGCCGTCGTATACGTTTAATAGGTATTGATACGCCTGAACTGGGTGGTAGGGGGCGTGTTACACAGCCTTATGCTGATAAAGCTCGACAGCATTTAGCTGAGCGGATTAAAGCCAATGGTAATAAAGTTGGTGTGAGCATCGGCGAGCAAAGCCATGATCGCTATGGGCGTGTGCTGGCGCATATTTATGATCAGGCTGGAGTCAGCCTAGAAGAGCAGTTGATAGCTGCAGGATTGGCTTATCATGTTGTGATTGCACCCAATGTGGCTTTAGCTCAATGCTTAGCTCAGGCAGAGTCTAAGGCGCGCATTAAGGGTATAGGCTTGTGGAAAAATGCCGCTTTTATTTCAGCGCAGCATATCAAAACAGCTGGTTTTACTTTATTACAAGGTCGCATTCGCAGCGTAGAGCGCAATAGCGCTGGTGTCTGGCTGGAGCTAGGACATTCGGCGGTGATCAATATTCCCAGTGCGGCTCTGCACTATTTTACTGAAAACCAGTCGCTTGAATCCTTAGTGGGGCGTAAAGTGCAAGCTCGCGGTTGGATCTCTGAACGCAAGTCTCAGCAGCATAAATATGCTAAGTGGCGACTCACTGTGAGTTATCCGAGTATGCTCGAGTTGAAATAAGTATGAAAACTCAGGAGATTCATCGTTTTGCATCGATACAGCGCGAGATGCACTTGTGAGGATTGTCGATCTTGAGTATGCTCGGTTATTGTCAAATTCATTCTATAGTCAAGCGGAAATTGCCCATTATGTCTGATCTAAAAACAGCCGCTCTCGAATACCATGCTTCCCCGCGTCCGGGAAAACTAAGTGTTGAGCTCACAAAACCTACTGCAACTGCACGTGATTTAGCACTTGCTTACAGCCCTGGTGTAGCTGAGCCAGTGCGTGAGATCGCACGTGATCCAGAACTTGCTTATAAGTACACCGGCAAGGGTAACCTCGTTGCTGTGATTTCAGACGGTACGGCAATTTTAGGTTTGGGTAATCTTGGACCTTTAGCGTCTAAGCCGGTAATGGAAGGTAAAGGCGTATTATTTAAGCGCTTTGCTGGTGTTGATGTATTTGATATCGAAGTCGATGCCGAAAGCCCACAAGCCTTTATTGATACAGTTAAGCGTATCTCTATTACATTCGGTGGTATTAACCTTGAAGATATTAAAGCACCTGAGTGCTTTGAGATTGAGCGTGCGTTAATCGAGCAGTGCGATATTCCAGTATTCCATGATGACCAACACGGTACTGCGATTGTAACTGCAGCCGGTATGATAAACGCTCTGGAAATTGCTGGTAAAACACTTGAAGAGGCACATATTGTTTGCCTCGGTGCTGGTGCTGCAGCAACGGCATGCATGAAGCTGTTAATCAGTTTGGGTGCTAAAGTTGAAAATATCTTTATGGTTGACCGTAAAGGTGTGATTCACTCAGGTCGTGATGACCTAAACCAATATAAAGCCGTATTTGCGCATGAAACCAGCCGTCGCACCTTAGAGGATGCAATGGAAGGCGCAGATGCATTTGTTGGTTTGTCAGGTCCGAACTTACTCAGTCCTGAAAACTTATTGCGTATGGCTAAAGACCCTATTGTGTTTGCTTGCTCGAACCCTGACCCTGAGATTGATCCTAAGCTGGCACGTGAAACACGTCCTGATGTGATTATGGCCACGGGTCGTTCTGACTACCCTAACCAAGTGAATAATATCTTAGGTTTCCCTTTCATTTTCCGTGGTGCGCTGGATGTACGTGCAACACGTATTAATGAAGAGATGAAGATTGCTGCAGTGCATGCGTTACGTGATCTAACTAAGTTGCCTGTATCCAACGCAGTCTGTGATGCTTACGGTATTGATTGCCTTGAGTTCGGGCGCGAATATATTATTCCTAAGCCAATGGACCCCCGTTTGATTACTTTAGTACCTGATGCTGTTGCTAAAGCTGCAATTGAGACAGGTGTTGCGACCTTGCCGTACCCTAAGCACTATCCGCTGACTTCAGTGGATGATGTATTTAACGGTTAAGATTGAATAGCCAATAAAAAACCCGCTTGATGCGGGTTTTTTATTGCGTGTGAGATAGAGTGATTAAAGTGTTCTTGGCTTAGAACAGGTCAATGGGAGCTGCTTCTGATTGTTCAGAGTAGCTGCTTGCAGGTGTGTCCCAACTGTTATCAAACTCGTCCATAGTCGGTGGCGCATCTTCGCTTTTGAATAGTTCAAAATAGGCATCAGGAGTGCCAGGGCGGGCAATACGTCCCGTGATGGGATCAATACGTAAAGTCATCATGCCAGCAGGTTCTTTTAGTGTTCGTAGCGGGATATCCTTTAAAGCATACGCCATATAATCAATCCAAATAGGTAATGCGATGGTGCCGCCATATTCATTGCGACCTAAGCTTTCTGGCTGGTCAAAACCTGCCCAAACGCTAGTGACAACATCAGGGTTGTAACCGACAAACCAACTGTCTTTAGAGTCATTGGTCGTGCCTGTTTTACCTGCAATATCACTGCGGCCTAAGCTCAACGCACGGCGTCCGGTACCACGAGTAATCACATCTTTGAGCATGCTGGTCATAATATAAGCGGTGCGCTCATCAATAATACGTTCTGCTGGCAGTTGTGGCTCAGGTTCACTCTCTGTGAGTAATGTCTCAGAGTGCTCAGGAGGGCCTATGTCAGTGGGTTGATCTATAGCTTGATGTGCAGGTGTGACAGCAGGGTTGGCTAAGAAAATAGTTTGACCATCGCGATTTTCAATACGATCCAGTAAGTAGGGGGTAACCTTAAAACCACCATTGGCAAAAGCTGTCCAACCGGTAGTGATTTCTAGTGGGGTTAGGGTTGCAGTGCCCAAGGCTAATGATAAGTTACGCGGTAAATCATCTGTATTAAAACCAAATTTACTGATGTATTGATGCGCATATTGCATACCTATATCTTGCAAGATACGGATTGAGACAATATTGCGTGATCGATATAAGCCTTCGCGTACTCTAATGGGGCCTAAAAAAGTGTTGGTGTCATTCTTAGGGCGCCAGACTTCTTTCATCCCAGGCTCAAATACTTCGAGTAGCTCATCATTTACAATAGTAGCTGCGGTATAGCCTGCGTCTAATGCTGCACTATAAACAAAAGGTTTAAAGCTTGAGCCAGGTTGCCGCTTGGCTTGTACCGCTCTGTTGTAGTTGCTTTGCTCAAAGGAGAGGCCGCCAATCAGAGCACGGATCGCGCCATTATGAGGGTCTAATGAGACCAGTGCTGCTTGAACTTTGGGTATTTGTGAAAAACTCAGTGAATCATCTGCTTGGCGGCGTACACGCACTAGATCTCCCACTTGGACAATATCCGCGGGTTTTCTCGGTACGGCTCCCATGCTGCGATTATTAATAAAAGGTCGCGCCCAGCGCATACTTTGCCAGTCCACAGGTTCGTACTCACCATTGGCTAATAGAACGCGAATGCCCTCAGCGCTGACTTGAGTCACTATAGCCGGTAAGAATTGAGTGATAGTGCGCGTTTTAGCCAATGTTTCTTGCCATTGGCTTTGCGGTAGGGCTGATAGTTCAGGCTGGCGATAACCATGGCGCTGATCATAGGCGACCAAGCCATCTAGCACAGCTTGGCTGGCGTGTATTTGTAAGTCTGAGGGCACAGTGGTGGTGACGCTATAGCCATCGGTGTAGGCTTGTCCGCCAAAGCGACCGACCATTTCTGCGCGCGCCATTTCTGCAATATAAGGTGCGCTTAAATCAGGCGCGGTAATATGCAAGCGTGCGGTTAATGGTTCGCTAACGGCTTGCTTGTACTCTTCTTCGGAAATACGTCCCAGTTTGAACATGCGTCCTAGAATCCAGTTGCGCCGTTCCATGCTACGCTCTGGGTTAGCAATGGGATTAAAGCGTGAGGGTGCTTTGGGCAATCCAGCAATCATAGCCATCTCTGCTAAGCTGATTTCGCCAATAGACTTGCCGTAATACACCTGTGAAGCGGCTTCAATACCGTAAGCACGATTGCCAAGGTATATTTTATTAACATAAAGCTCTAGAATCTCATCTTTTGTGAGTTCGCGTTCAATTTGTAGGGCTAATAAAATTTCATTAGCTTTACGTGAGAAACTGCGCTCGCTTGATAGAAAGTAGTTTTTAGCAACTTGCATGGTAATTGTGCTGCCGCCGGTTTGAATGCGGCCGGATTTGACGATTTGCGCGGCTGCTCGTAGTAAGCTGCCTGGGTCAACGCCGTGATGATTAGCAAAGTTGTCATCTTCTGCAGAAAGCAGTGCATGAATAAAGTTTTTAGGAATATCGTTAAATGAAATAGGAGAGCGCCGCATTTCTCCAAATTCAGCAATAAGTTTTGCATCACTGCTATAAATGCGCAGTGGAATTTGCAGTTCTATACTACGTAATGATTCGACTGATGGTAGATTTGGGCTAAGGTATAAAAATGCACCGCTAAGACTGAGAGTGAGCCCGCAAACGATGGCAATGAGAGTTGCAAGAAGGAATTTCAGCAAGTGCATCAAGGCTATTGGATTCCCGAATAAAATTATAGGGTATGAAGAAGGCTGCGTCATATAATAAAACTAGGCATATTATAAGCGTTTTTAACCTAGAGAAGCTATTTGCGCTTTCTAGTTAAGTGCTTTATAGATATGCAATAAAAATTAACCGTGCATAAATGACGGATGCAGATAGGAATACAATGGTGTTGAGTCTCTTTAAACATAAAACGAATGCGCTGCTAGGGATTGATATCAGTTCGACTTCAGTCAAGCTGATTGAGCTGAGTCGTTCAGGTAGCCGTTATAAAGTAGAGGCTTATGCTGTTGAACCGCTGCCAGCCAATGCAATGATAGAAAAAAATATTGCTGAGCTTGAGATCGTAGGAGAAGCAATTGCTAAATTGGTTGCTAAAGCAGGCACCAATGTTAAAGAGGTCGCTGTCGCTGTTGCTGGATCAGCGGTTATTACCAAAACCATTGAAATGGATGCAGGGCTTTCTGATGATGAGCTAGAAAATCAGCTGAAAATAGAAGCGGATCAATATATACCTTACCCGCTGGAGGAAGTGGCCATTGATTTTGCAGTGCTAGGTCCTGCACCGCGCAGTCATGAGCGAGTCAGTGTGTTACTTGCCGCGTGCCGTAAGGAGAATATTGAAGTGCGTGAAGCAGCGCTGGCATTAGCGGGTTTGACGGCTAAGATTGTTGATATAGAAGCCTATGCGTTAGAACGAGCTTATAGTTTGCTGGCCGATCAGCTGGGAGCTGGAGCTAATGATCTAACCGTAGCTATTGTGGACATTGGTTTAACTACCATGACTTTAAGTGTTCTACACAGTGGTCGAACTATTTATACACGTGGACAGGCTTTTGGTGGTAAACAGCTAGGTGAAGAAATTCAGCAGCGTTATGGACTGACTGCAGAAGAAGCTGAGCTGGCTAAACAGCAGGGTGGCTTACCTGATGACTACGAAGGTGAAGTATTAAAACCATTTAAAGATGCTTTGGTTCAGCAAATATCACGCTCTTTGCAATTTTTCTTTGCTGCAGGGCAGTACAGCTCTGTTGATTATATTGTATTGGCGGGTGGGACTGCCTCGATTACGGGGCTTGATCTGCTGGTACAAAACAACATTGAGACGCCAACCTTTGTTGCCAACCCATTTGCAAATATGAGCTTAAGCAATAAGGTCAGTGCTGGAGCGCTAGCCAGTGCTGCACCATCTTTAATGATTGCTTGTGGGTTGGCAATGAGGAGCTTTGACTGATGGTAAAAATCAATTTATTACCTTGGCGCGAACAATTACGTGAAGAACGCAAAAAGCGTTTTATTATTATCTTCGCTGGGGTTTGTATCCTAGCTGTTGCTGTTGTTTTATTTACTGATCAGTACCTTAAGTTTAAAGTCACTCAGCAAAATGCACGTAATAATTTTATTCTTCAGGAAAACACTATTTTAGATTCGCGTATTCAAGAAATTAGCGAATTAAAAACCCGTCGACAGCAACTGGTTGAGCGGATGAAAATTATTCAAGACTTGCAAGCTAATCGACCTATTGTGGCGCGAGTCTTTGATCAGTTAGTTCGTACATTGCCAGAAGGTGTTTATTTTACTGATTTAAAAATGCAGGGCCAGTCTGTTTTTATTGAAGGCGCTGCAGAATCGAATAATTTAATCTCCAGTTTAATGCGTAATCAAGAGGCTTCGGATTGGCTTGCAACTCCGAGCTTAATCGAAGTTAAGGCCGTCAGCGCTGATAAACTAGATCAAGCCAATACCTTTAAGTTGACTGTGCGGCAAACCGTACCCCAAGCAACAGATCAGTCAGGAGTCAAGCCATGAATATTGTCGACTCCTTTAAGAGTTTAGCTAAGATCGATTTTTCTGAACTCGATCTTAATAATATTGGTGCCTGGCCAGTAGCAGTTCGTGCGTTAGCCTGCGTTATTGCATTTTTTGTGGTGCTGGTTTTGGGCTACTTTATGCACTTAAGCGATATGCAGGCTGAGCTTGATCGTAATCGAGCACAGGAAGTTACTCTTAAACAACAGTTTGCAGTTAAGGTCAGGCAAGCAGCTAATCTTGAAGAGTATAAGCAGCAAATGAAGTTGATGGAGGCTTCATTTGAGGTCTTATTGCGGCAGTTACCCAGTGATACTGAAGTTCCAGGTTTGCTGGAAGATATTACCAGCGCTGGATTGAACTCTGGTTTAGAGTTTGAAGAAATAAAACTCTTACCTGAAGCAACTCGGCCTTTTTATATTGAGTTACCGATCCAGATTAAAGTTTTGGGTAGCTACCATGATTTAGCAACCTTTGTCAGTGCTGTTTCTGGGATGCCACGTATTGTGACCTCGCATGATTTTTCTATTAAGCCAGTGACTGCCGGTAATGGTTCGAAGTTAGCTATGGATATTTTGGTTAAAACCTATCGCTATAATGATCAGGGAGTGAGCAAATGAAGCATTCACTTTTTTTCCTGACCGCGGCAGTGATGCTTACTTTAGTCGGGTGTGACTCTAAAAGTGGCTTTGCAGATTTAGAAGCTTTTATGGATGAGGTACGCTCGCGCCCCAAAGGGGCAATTGAGCTGATGCCCAAGGATGTTATGTACGAACCTTTTACTTACGTTGCTGCATCATTACGCAGTCCGTTTCAGCCGCCGGTATCTATTAGTTTGATTAACCGTAAGCAGGAACGTTCAGAAATACAGCCGGATCATATGCGCGTTAAGCAATTTCTTGAAGGTTTCAATATTGAAAACTTTGTCATGGTTGGAACCTTGAAAAATGATACTGGGATCTTTGCTTTAATTCGTGGCGGTGATGGCGTTCATCGCGTCAGTATAGGCGACTATCTGGGTGGTAATCATGGTCGTATTGTAGCGATTACAGCGGATGGTATTGAAATAGTTGAAATTGTTTCTGATGGTGATGGTGGCTGGTTAGAACGGCCACGAACTCTAGCTTTACAGGAACGCTCTTGAGTGGGACTGGCTATGAAAATTGACTATTGGAAAACACGGCGGAATTTAAAATGAAAATAAAACTATCACCTATTTGTCTTGCTCTGCTGGTTGCTGTGTTATCGCCTGTGTTGCTGGCCAGTAATGATTTACCATCTAGCGATGTTGCTAATAAGCTGAGTGTAAATGCACCAACGTTCACCGCCGCTTCAGTACAACCTGTAGCTACCGAGAGTACCGAAGTAAAGGTTGTGCACGCGCCTAAGACTATTAAATTTTATAATATGCAACAGCCTAAGCCTGTCGCTCAGCCTTATATAGTAAAGCGACCAGGTATCAATCATATTGATTTTCAGCGTGGTGATAAAGGTGCAGGCCATATTATTATTGATCTTAATCCTGGTACACGTAAACCTGAAATTAAAGAGCAGAGTGGGAAAATTTATCTGAATTTTGCTAAGGCTGTGTTGCCAGAAGCGCTACGTGTACGCCTCGATGTCAAAGATTTTGCAACCCCAGTTAAATTTATTAATGCAAGCGAGTCAGGGGGCAAGGCTTCGATTGTAATCGAGCCGGAAGGTGCCTATGACTATGCCGTTGACCAAGCAGATAATCGTTTGACGCTCATGGTAAAGCCGATTGCTGAGGAAGAAGTTGAAAAGCGCAAAGTTGAGCGCTTTGCTTATAGTGGTAAAAAGCTATCGCTTAATTTCCAAGATATTGATGTGCGCTCAGTATTGCAGTTGATTGCTGACTTTACTGATTTAAACTTAGTGGCCAGTGATACGGTACAAGGTAACATCACATTACGCTTACAGAGTGTGCCTTGGGATCAGGCATTAGATTTAGTGCTGAAAACTAAAGGACTGGATAAGCGTCAGATTGGTAATGTGCTATTAGTTGCTCCTGCTGAAGAAATCGCTGCACGCGAACGTCAAGAAATGGAAATTCAGAAGCAAGCTGCTGAGCTTGCTCCATTACGCCGCGAATTGATTCAAGTGAACTATGCTAAAGCAACGCAAATTGCTGCTTTATTTCAGTCAGTCACTAACGGTGAGTCAGATGGGCGTGGTTCTGTCACTGTTGATGATCGCACCAACAGTATTATTGCTTATCAGACCCAAGATAAGCTTGATGAGCTGCGTCGTGTTGTAGCACAGTTGGATATTCCTGTGCGCCAAGTAATGATTGAAGCGCGTATTGTTGAGGCCGATGTCGATTACAGCAAAAATTTAGGTGTGCGCTGGGGTGGCAGTTTTGGTCGTAACGCTGGCAGTAAGTGGAGCGGTGCAGGTGAGGGCAGTAACGTTGGTAGCAGTAATAACTCAAGTGGTAACCGAGTCGGTACGCCATCAGATTTAAATGCGCCTTTTGTTGATTTAGGTGTGAGCAATGCAACCTCTGGCTTTGGCATTGGCTTTGTCACCAACCATACTATTCTTGATTTGCAATTATCTGCGATGGAAAAAACAGGTAATGGTGAAGTGGTATCCCAGCCTAAGGTTGTAACTTTAGATAAAGAAACTGCTAAAATTTTAAAAGGTGCGGAGATTCCATACCAAGAAGCAAGCTCCAGTGGTTCAACCAGTACCTCATTTAAAGAAGCGGCTTTATCGCTTGAAGTCACCCCGCAAATTACCCCAGATAATCGTATTATTATGGATGTGAAAGTGACCAAGGATGCGCCGGACTTTAATAATGCTGTAAATAACGTGCCGCCGATTAATAAAAATGAAGTGAATGCTAATATTTTAGTCTCGGACGGTGAGACCATAGTGATTGGTGGTGTGTTTTCTAATATACAAAGCAAGAGAGTGGAAAAAGTACCTTTCTTAGGTGACTTACCGTTTTTAGGACGTGTTTTTCGCCGTGATTTTGTTCAAGATCAAAAGTCTGAGCTGCTGATATTTATTACTCCACGTATTATAAATAATAACGTTATTACATTGAATAATTAATGCACACATCTACTTATATACTGATCGGCCCAATGGGGGCTGGAAAAAGCACCATTGGTCGTTTATTGGCTAAAGAACTCAGCTTGCCATTCAAAGATTCTGATAAGGAAATTGAAGAGCGCACAGGTGCCAGTATTCCTTTGATTTTTGATGTTGAAGGGGAGGCTGGATTTCGCGATCGTGAGCAAGCAGTGATTACTGAATTATGTCAGCAGCCGGGTCTGGTGCTAGCAACGGGCGGTGGGGCAGTGCTACGCGCCGAAAATCGTCAGGCTATGCGCAATGGTGCGATCGTTATTTACTTGCATGCATCAGTTGAGCATCAGCTGGCGCGAACTGCACGAGATCGTAACCGGCCGTTGTTGCAAACGGAAAACCCAGAGCAGGTCTTGACTGACTTATTAGCGCTGCGCGATCCTTTATACCGTGAAGTAGCAACATTAATTATTGAGACGGATATACGTCCGCCACGGATGGTTGTGCAGGAAATTATGCGCTTTCTTAGCACCTATAAGAGCGGCTAATCTTGCCGCTGAATCTGCGCTATACTCGCTAAAATATTCCAATCTTTGCCTAAATTCTTCTAGGCACCGTGTTTTTATTTATCAAAGCGTGATAACGAGAGGCATGCATGCGCACTCTTACTGTTGATTTAGCTGAACGCAGCTATCCAATTTATATTGGTACCGATGTATTAAAACAACCGCAGTTATTTACTCCGCATATTGTCGGTCGTAAAGTTGCGATTGTCACCAACACCACTGTAGCGCCTTTATATTTGCAGCAATTGCGCGAAGCATTGCAGGGCTATGAGATCACTGAAATTATTCTGCCAGACGGCGAGTCTTATAAAAACTGGGAGACGTTACAGTTAATATTTGATGCCCTACTGCGTGATAAGCATGATCGTAAAACCACCTTGATTGCTTTAGGGGGTGGCGTTATAGGTGATATGACTGGGTTTGCCGCATCGTGCTATCAGCGTGGTGTGAATTTTATTCAAGTACCGACAACTTTGTTATCACAAGTCGATTCCTCAGTCGGCGGTAAAACTGGTATTAATCACCCTCTGGGCAAAAATATGGTGGGTGCTTTTTATCAGCCGCAAGCTGTAGTGATTGATACGGCCACTTTGCATACGCTGCCACCGCGTGAATTATCAGCGGGTCTGGCTGAAGTTATAAAATATGGTTTGATTCATGATGAGCCTTTTTTAACTTGGTTGGAAGCGCATATTGAGCAGATTTGTGCTCTAGATAATGCCGCTCTAATTGAAACAGTCGAGCGTTCATGTGCAGCTAAAGCTGAAGTAGTCTCTGCTGATGAGCGTGAAACCGGAGTGCGTGCCACGCTGAACTTAGGCCATACATTTGGTCATGCCATAGAAACGGAGCAGGGCTATGGCGTGTGGTTGCATGGTGAAGCTGTTGCAGCCGGTACGACCATGGCATTGCAGATGTCGTCTGCCTTGGGTTGGATTACTGAGCCGCAACGCGATCGTGGTATTCGTTTGTTAATGCAGGCGCAGTTGCCGGTGATTGCGCCGCTGGATATGAGCGCAGAGACCTTTCTGTCGCATATGGCGGTGGATAAGAAAAATATTGATGGGCAGATTCGTTTAGTTCTATTACGTGACTTAGGTGATGCAGTGATTACTACGGATTACCCCGCACAAACTTTATATGACACCTTAACTGCTGATTACTCAACACTTGTGGACGGATTAAAGTGAATAAAGACACTGTGTCTCACTTACAGGTGGATAATGATTACCTTGATTACTATCAATTTGAGCATGATCCTTTTTTAGCGCGTGGTGCCAGCTTTAAATTTATGGCAGCCAAGCGTCGCCCCGTGTTGCTTGAACTGCATCATATTGCGCGTTATAGCAAATTGATGCTGGTGGTGACTGGCCCAACTGGCAGTGGTAAAACAGTATTACGTCAAGCCTTAGTGGCTAGCTCAAAAGATCCCATTAAAAGTATTGTAGTTAAGGTCTCTGATAGAGCTGATGCTGCATCAATGTTATCGCAAGTCAGTTCTGGATTAAATTTACCTGAAAGTGAAATTGCTGATGTGTTAAAGCATATTGAGCAATTGACGCTGATGGGGCAGCAAATCTATTTGATTGTCGATAATGCTGAACGCTTAGATGAGTCGGCGTTATTGTTTTTACAACGCATTGCGCAAGGCATCAATGATGTCAGTGCTCGAGTATTTATCTTTTCTGATAGTTCTATTAGTCCGTTGCTGGCTAAAGTCGCTGATAACACAGACTTGCACCATATTGTTGCTCTTGAGCCTTGGGATGAGCACGAGACTGAGGACTATATTGAGCAGCGATTGAGCGCCGCAGGGCAGCCACTGGATATCTTTACGCCGGAACAGCTCACCAGTATCTACACTCAATCACAAGGCTGGCCTGGGAACATTAATCGTATTGCTAAAGCGCTACTAGTGGAGCAGATGGACTTTGCTGCTTCAAGAAAAAAACAAGCAACGCCTCTTCCCTATAAACATATAGGTTTAATGGCTGTGTTGATTATTGGCTTGCTGCTTGTGTGGTTTATGCGCTCGCCAGAGCCATCTGATAGCAATAGCTTGTTAACTGAGCAGGAGTCGAGTGCATCTTCTGTTGCCGGCAAAGTTGAACGGCCGCTGGAGCTGAATGCTGAGCCTGTAATGCGTGCGCCTTTAGCGCAAGCTGTCAATACAGAGGATGAGGACAGTGCCTTACTGCCTGAAGAATATGAGCAGCGACCAGCTGAAGTGCAATCTTCGCAACCTATTATCAGTGCGCCTGTACCCGTTAGCACGCCGCCAGCACAGCGCAAAGTGGTTGCTGCGCCGCCAACAGCTGTAGCCAGTAAAGCTGCGGAGCCTGTACGCCAGTCAGCACCTGCTAAACCTGCTGTTGTGGAAAATAAAGCACCAGTGACCAGTGGTAGCGTGTCAGGTAGTCCTGGGCATAACCAGTGGTATAAACAGCAAGCGTCTTCACGTTATACATTGCAAGTCTTTGGTACTCGCTCTGAGGCAGCAGCACAGAGTTTAGTCAAACAAAACAGTGCCCAGTACCATTATTTTAGAAAAGAGCATCAGGGCCAAGCGTTGTTTGTAGTGACCTATGGTAGTTTTGTCAATCGCGCCGCCGCTGAAACAGCTATTAACAGTTTGCCAGATAAAATTCGTAGCGATAAACCCTGGCCGCGCCCTATTTCAAGCATTCAACAAGAGCTACGCTGAGGTTACTATGAATTATCGTCACGCTTACCATGCCGGCAACCATGCAGATGTTCTTAAGCACTGGCTGTTGACTCGCTGTATTGCTTTATTGCAAAAAAAAGAGGCACCTATTGCCTATGTTGATACCCATGCAGGGATTGGTTTATATGACTTGCAGGGTGAAGAAGCTCTAAAAACTGATGAATGGCAAGATGGAATCGGGCGTTTGTCGACATCGACACACCCTTTATTGGCTGATTATCTGCATGCGATACGTGAGCTCAATGAAGATGATGAGTTGCGTTATTATCCGGGATCGCCAGAAGTGGCGCGATGCCTAACCCGCAGCCAGGATCATTTGTATTTAAATGAAAAGCATCCTGCTGACGGTCAACTGCTTAAAGACAATATGCGTATTGATCGACGTGTCAGCGTACATATTGGTGAAGGTTGGTATGTGCCGAGGGCTTTGTTGCCAACTCAAGAAAAGCGTTTGCTGATGCTAATTGATCCACCGTTTGAGCAGGGTGATGATCTGCAAAACTCAGTACGAGCATTGGATGAAACTTTAGCACGCATGCGTCAGGCGATAGTGTGTCTATGGTATCCGGTGAAAGATGTTGCGCAATTGCGTCGTTTTTACCAAGCATTGGAAAAAAGCAATGCACCGACATTGTTGCGTGTTGAGCTCTATGTCAATAAGCCTGATGACCCTTCAAGCCTGAATGGCTCAGGTATGGTGATTTGTAATCCGCCTTGGGGCTTAGAAGATGAGCTTAAACAACTCTTACCTGTATTAGCAGAGACCTTGCAGCAAGGTGAGGGCGGTTGGCGCTTAGATTGGCTGATTACTGAATAGCCGTATTTTAAAGTTTTTGCGAGCAGCCATTACCCGGCTCCCAGTCACTCATCAAACCTCTGAGCAGGGCGTCCAGCATCGGAGCTGCTTGTTCTACATCAAATAGGCTTGGATCTCGAAGCCAGTCACTGAGTAGACCCAGCAGCATGGCATGCAAGCTTAATGCAGCCATGCGCGGGGTTATATCTGCATGCAAGCGAATAGCCGTTGCTGGCTCGCTGAATAGCTGCTCGCATAAATCAATAAACTCATTAATAAATGCTTCGTGGCGCTGTTCAGCGTCGCGTAAATCATCAGTGAATTCGCAGCGGCGTAATAAGATAGTAAAAATACGCCGTTTGCGCTCATTTGCGCCCATAATCAGTAATGAGCCAACACATAGGTTCCTTAAGCCAATAATGGGATTGTTAGGGTCGCACTGGCTAATTTGCTCAGCGATCTGTTCCGCTGGTAAACGTACTTGGTTGAGCATCTCATTAAATAAATGGGCTTTGTTTTGGAAATGCCAATATACAGCGCCGCGAGTTACTCCAGCTTGCTTGGCGATTTGCTCAAGTGAAGTATGGGAGACTCCTTTTTTAAGAAACAATAATTCTGCAGCAGTGAGTATGGCTGCACGCGTGTTTTCTGATTCTTCTTTTGTTCGGCGCATAAGTGTTTTCAAAAAATAAATGTAAAACTCAGTTTAACTGTTTTAGATGGGCTAAGTGTATATGTGCTTAAAAGTCAGGCGCGCTAAGCTGCCTGTAACAGGCGATTTAGATATAAATCATTTCAGGCTTCCCAAAACCAATCTTTATCTATACAATAGCCGCCTGCTTCATTCTGTGCTAGACCAAGTTATTGAAACATCATTAACAAAAAATAAGATTTATTTTGCTAAAGGTGTTGACAAGGTTTAAAAAACACGTAGAATGTCGCACCACAGAAGAGGCAAACTTCAAAAGAGTTTAAATCAGATGTAATGTTCCGCGATAGCTCAGTTGGTAGAGCAAATGACTGTTAATCATTGGGTCCCTGGTTCGAGTCCAGGTCGTGGAGCCATCGGGGTATAGCGCAGTCCGGTAGCGCGCCTGCTTTGGGAGCAGGATGTCGGGAGTTCGAATCCCCCTACCCCGACCATTTT
>LFRM01367365.1_pt1 | contig 15166 bp, 10 predicted proteins | sample 618341 | NCBI WGS metagenome assembly LFRM01 (sample SAMN03654438, study PRJNA283298) | anaerobic digester metagenome | isolation source: pool of bioreactors CSTR01a, CSTR02a, and CSTR03a thermophilic anaerobic... | place: Denmark: Kgs. Lyngby | collected 2014-05-21 | reverse complement strand
CACCTCAGCGGCAATATAAGCGGCTTCATAAGCGCCTGTTGATGAAAGCGTCTCGTCAGCAGAACAAGGCTATATGGTGTAACGCGGTCAAAGATTTCCTTTAAGCGCGCACATTCCTCGCCAAGCCTTCCTTTGTCGATTGTGTCCTCACTTCCCGTCGGGAAATGCGTATATATACCGTCGGCAGGGGAAATTACGGCGGAATCGGCAGGCACAGGCATTCCGAGCATAGCAAAGGCAACTGCCTGACCGAGAGCACAGGTAATGACAGATTTACCGCCGCGGTTCGGCCCTGTAAGAATATAAATCATCGCGTCATCGTCAAAGACGAGGTCATTTTTAACAATCTCGTCATTAATGCGCAGCGCAACAACAGGATTATAGAGATTGTAAAACTGTAAAATACGCTCGCCTGCCGGTCGTATTTCCGGACGGCAAAGCGTCATGCCGCGCTTTTTCAGTGCCGCAATGACGCGCGACGCTTTTACTACAAATTCAATCTCGGGCATTATGCGCAGGAGAAAATCTGTGTTGTCAAGCACATACATCTGTATGACACGGCGCCACGAATGAATCGAGCTTTTGAATACATCGTTTATAGCCGAGTAAAAAGCGTGAGCAGCAGCGTACTGCTGGTTTTCGCTCTGACCCTTCATAAATGGGGTAAGAGGGGCTATGCAAGTCATATCATCGCGGCGGAAGTCAAGGCGCAGGATTTTATCTATTACTTCACCGCTCTTAAACGGGCGGGAATTTATCGAAAGAACACCGGCATAAACTGGGCGGAGCTGTGAATCAAGGTTGACGCCGACAGTTATGCTTTTTATATCGCGGACCCGCTGTGTCAGTGCAGTCAGCTTTTCATTTAAATCACGGTAATACTCGCTTTCCGTCAGCTCGTTGATGCGGGTGGCGAGTGTTTTAAATGCTTCGCTTTTGACTTTATCGGCAAGCGGTGCAAAACCGTCATGCAGTATAGATATGCATGAGGTGTAAAGCTCTATTTCCGTAATTGAAAAAAGGTAGGATTGTGTTTCCGCAGTGCCGACGGCGGTGCCGGCCGCAAGACGGCGAAGCTCGCCAATGTCAAGCAGCACCGGAACGACGCGGGATAGAGTCTCGGCGATCTCAGGGAATTCTGCTATATCGGCGAAAACATCCTGCCGGTACCGTATAACTTCAGGTGACACTGTGAAAAAGTCAGAAAGCGAGCAGTTTTTTAAATCGAAAAGCAAGTCAAGCTCAAGCTGCTCGACGGTTTCTTCGGTGATATCTGGTGCCGGGGTTTTTTCTTCATACCCGGGTGGATATAAAAGGCTGAATTCGGATAACTCCATCGTACTACGCTCCGGAAGTTGCAGCAGCACATGCACATATGAGTGAACGTCGGGTGCATGTGAGCTGTTTTTTTCTGATAATGATTATATAATCATAACACAAAACGCGGCTTTTTAAAAGTTTTGGCATAAAAAATATTTACTTTTCATTGTGGTAAATTGACTTTTATGGTAATATTATATTTGATGCCTTTATATTTTTCAAAACAATTATCTACAATATTACATCAAGCTGCAAATTTATGCCGCTTGATGAAGGGAGCACTATAGTGGCAAAGAACAAATCAAATTATGATTATAACATAAAAACACAGTTCGCTAATATTCCTGTGCGAAGCTATGATGCCATAGTCGTTGGAAGCGGTGCCGCCGGTTATGGCTGCGCCGTTTCACTTGCGCGGGGTGGCGGCGAAAATATAAAAATATGCATTGTCACCGAAGGAAGGCTGATGGGGACTTCCCGGAATACGGGCAGCGACAAGCAAACGTATTATAAGATGTCGGCGGTTGCCGATTGCGATGATAACGCTCGCGCAATGGCACTTGATTTAATGGCGGGCGGCTCGATGCATGGTGATATTGCATATGTCGAGGCGATAGGGTCGCTGAGGGCATTTTACAGGCTCGTTGCGCTTGGTGTACCGTTCCCGCATAACGAATATGGCGAATATACAGGGTACCGGACCGACCATGATACGCGCTCGCGCGCAACATCGTGCGGTCCCCTGACATCGAAGTATATGACTGAAGCGCTTGAGCGCGAAGCGGCGCTCCTTGGCGTGCCGCTTTATGACGGTTATCGTGTAGCTGCAGTTATAACCGATTCAAATGGAGCTGCGGCAGGCGTGCTCACCATGGCAAAAGATGAAATAACGGACGAAAACCCGTTTGGACTTTGTGTTTTTGCATCGAAAAACATTGTTTACGCCGTCGGCGGGCCATCGGCCATATATGCATCAACCGTTTATCCGGAAAGTCAGACGTGCGCTCTCGGTGCCGCTCTGATTGCAGGTGCCGGAGGAGCAAACCTGACGGAAAGCCAGTATGGTATTGCGTCCATATCGCCGAGATGGAATTTATCCGGCAGTTATCAGCAGGTGCTGCCGCGTTATATATCAACTGATGCTGATGGTAACGATGAAAGGGAGTTTCTTTGCGATTATTTTGCGACCGCTGGCGAGTACCTCGAGGCCCAGTTTTTAAAAGGGTACGAATGGCCTTTTTCACCATCAAAAGTATGTGACGAAAACGGCCGGCTTTTGTCGTCTGCTGTTGATCTTGCCGTTATATGCGAGGAAAGAAAAGGGCGGCGCGTTTTTATGGACTTCACGCGCAACCCCACGGGACTGTTGTGCGGCAGTGAAGCTGACGTTTCACTTGCAGGGGATGTTGCCCGCGATTATCTTGAAAAATGCGGAGCGACGGGCGGCACGCCGATATCGCGCCTTGCCCGCATGAATCCGAAAGCTATTGAGCTATATCGCTCGTATGGCGTTGATTTATATAAAGAGCCGCTTGAAATTTCAGTCTGCGCTCAGCACTGCAACGGCGGGCTTGAAGTTGACATGTGGTATGAAACGACTGTCCCGGGTCTTTTTGCAATAGGTGAAGCAGCGGGCGTTTTCGGCGTCAGCCGTCCGGGCGGCAGCGCACTTAATTCAACTCAGGTCGGCGGAATCCGTGCGGCTGAAAAGATACTTTCCCGTCTCAGAGCGGGCAATGTTGCGCCGCTAATACTTGCGCCTGACGATATAAACCGCGCAACACCGGATATTTTTCTACCCGGGCGCGAATACATATTATCGCTCGACGATATTTTAAGAAAACGCAAGCAGTACGCATCAAAAATGACGGCAGCGGGAGCTGTTTTCCGCCGCGCAAAGGATGTTGAAAGCGCTCTTGATTTTGTGCGGGCGGAAATAGCCCGCTTCAGTGCGTACGGTGCTAAAACATTTGATGAAGCACGCGAGCTATCAATCAACCGAGACATTTTACTGACGCAGTTTGCATTTTTATCGTCGATATCTGCCTATATAGCGGACGGCGGTGCATCAAGAGGATCGTATCTTGTGACAGAGCTGACCCCGGAGGAAATTTTGCGTCAAAGAAAACCGGTACAGATTGACACTGTACATAAAAAGTTTGTGCTGTCGGTCACAATGGATAGCAGGGCATCAATTGTAAAACCGGTTTGGACGCCCGTAAGACCCCTGCCTGAGAAGAAGGAATACTGGTTTGAGACAGCATGGGCAGATTATGAAAGTGGTGCTATTTACAACCTGTAATGTTTCTTAATAATTTTTAAACTAATAAATACTGTGACGTTCTGAAATTTCTAATTAATTCGTTTATATGTAACAAACAGTTGACAAAATATACACATATGGTCATTAAAATGTTAAATTATAAGATTGTTTTTATATGAATCATTGGATAAATTGATACAGTTATATAAAGGAGACGAGCAATGCCTGACATCACACAAAAACAAGAAATAGACACAAGCGAAGGCATGATAAATGCGGAATCAGAGGCGTCACAGGAAAAACAGCTGACACCGGATGAGGCATATTCGGTTTTTAAGTCACTCGTTGCGGAAGTTGATAAAGTTATCATAGGAAAACATCCCGAAATTGTCCTTATAACATCCGCGCTTTTGGCGGGCGGACATGTTTTAATAGAGGATGTGCCCGGAGNNTGTGCCCGGAGTTGGAAAAACGACGCTTGCGTCAGCACTTGCAAAGGCAGCAGGGCTTTCTTTTAAGCGTGCGCAGTTCACCCCTGACGTTATGGCATCCGACATAACAGGATTTAATATTTATAACCGCAAAACGGAAAGCTTTGAGTTCCGCGAAGGGCTTGTTATGTGCAATCTGCTTCTCGCCGACGAAATCAACCGTGCCTCTCCTAAGACACAGTCGTCTCTTCTTGAAGCAATGGAGGAATCACGCGTTACCGTTGACGGTGTAACATATAATATTCCTGATCCCTTCATGGTCATAGCTACGCAAAACCCGGCGGGTTATGTTGGTACATATCCGCTCCCTGAAGCTCAGCTTGACCGCTTTATGATAAAAATAGCGATGGGATATCCAACGCTTAACGAGGAAATCGAGATAATTGACAACCGGCGCGAGAGTAACCCGCTTGATGATGTGAAAACTGTTGCCGATGTTGCAACTATCAGAAGTATGCGCAAACACATTTCCTCGATTAAGGTTGATCCCAAAATCTATAAATACATTGTAACTCTCGTACAAGTGACACGCACCCACCCGTTAATATCGCTTGGCGCCAGCCCGCGCGCATCTGTCGCTTTAATGCGTATATCGCAGGCGTTTGCTTTTACGCGCGGAAGATCATATGTGCTGCCGGACGACGTCGCTGCCGTTTATACGCATACAGTCGCCCACCGTCTGATTCTGAAGCAGGAAGCAAAGCTCAATCGCATCTCAGCAAGAGATATACTGACAGAACTGTCCCGTATGGTTGAGGTGCCGTATATAACAGAACGCGAAGAGAAAAAATAACAGCCGACACCCGTGCGTGGGAGCCGGCAGGTTAATGCCGGGCCGCAAACGCGGCCCGAATTTGGATGTTTACATAAAGAGCGGGGAATAGGAAAATAGCGAAACATCATCGGTGCGAAGCGCCGATGATGTTTCACCGAAAAACGCCACACGCGTTTTCTTCAATAACGGATATATTGAAACCTCGCTGATATGCGCTCAGGTATCCGTTGTGCCGGGAAATTACATATGTATAAGGAACGCCATAATAGATGAACATGATGAAAGCTATAAGAGCAGGTAATGGTGAAAAGCAAAAAGATATAACGCGACGGCGGATTTCCATCGGCCGGAACTTTTTCATGTATTTATTCTTTCTTGCGTTTGCCATCATTTTCACGCAGGCACTGCGTGCACCAGCATCGAACGTACTTTTCTGGTTCATGCTGCTGTTGCCGATCGGTCTTTTACTTTATGCTGCAACAGGACTTAATGCGATACGTGTTTACGTCACATCAAAAGAAACAACAGCCGTAAAAAACCAAATCGTTTCATATGAATTTCGTATTATAAACGATTCTATAATCCCGTATCCATTTGTCGATGCACAGCTAACAATACCGAGCGAAGATGGCGTCAAGTGTGTAGACAAAATGGTTTCTTTGTCACTGATACCGACAGGCTGTTATATCTTTAAAAATGATATGCGCTTTCGGTATCGCGGCAGCTACCGTGTCGGCGTTGCTTACATATATGTGCAGGACTTTTTCCGTATATTCCGCCTGCGCCTTTCTGTTAATATATACAACGAAATTTACATTTTGCCCCGCCGTATTCCGCTTGAGCGTGAAACAGACAACGCCCCTTCCGATATGCCGACAGACAGCAATATGATTGTCCGCGGCAATGAGTCAAGCGAACGAAGCAATATCCGTGAATACCGCGGAGGAGACTCGCTAAAGCATATACACTGGAAACTTTCATCAAAAATGCAGGACATCCAGGTAAACGAGTTTATGCCCAACACGGGTAAAAACGTATATATCTTCTGTGACTTTGCCCAGCTGCATAGCAGCGAAGAACCGACTGCTGAAAATGGTAACAACGGCAAAAAAGAAAAGGTGAATGGTAAGCAAAAGAAAGAAAAGAAAAAGCGTCACGTAAAAGTTAAGCTAAAACCGGCATCACCGCGCGAGAAAAGCCCGGAAGAACGCATCGCCGACGCTGCATTCGCAGCAAAGGCTGTTTATGAAGCAAGAGAAGCGCTGAAACAAGAGAACAAAGCCGATGAAACTCCCGCAGCGCCGGATACGAAGAATATATCAGATGGCACATCTGACGCCGCTGCTTCCAATGCAGTAAAAAATACTGATACAAATATCGATAAAGATGTCGTTTCAAGTGAAGATAAGAACAACGGTATCAGGCGCAATAACGGAAGGTTTGGTTTGAAAAATTCTATGGACGTAATATCATACGAAAGCTATTTCGCACACGCAAACGATATTTACCCCGAATATGAAAATGACATGGATTATTTTTGTGCGGATGGTGTGTCAGAAATTGCAATCGGTGCTGCTATGCGTGAGATTGCCGAGGGTAACAACGTCACTCTGATGTGGTTTGACAGCCGCGTCGAGGGTGGCTACTCGAGTTATTTATTGCGCTCATATGCTGACATCGAAGCTATATTCAAGTTTTTTGCGACAGCTCCGCTTGCGCCATATGATTGCAAGGTAACGCGTTTGCCTGATCTGATAAGTGATGTTCAGAACCCGACTTTCTTGTTTGCTACGGCGGCGGTAAATATGAATAATACCGATGAATTCACCAACGCGGCAAACAGGATGGGTGCTGAAAGAACTGAAATATTGTTTTTCAACCCGATTGAACGCTATAAAAACTCAAAGCTCAGACACGAGTATATTGAAGTTTGCCGCTCGCAGCTTGAGTGGAGTAATATCACCCTGAACGAAATACGTATCAAGTGATAAAAGCCCGATGCGTGGGCGATATCGTAAATCTGCCAACAAATTATGCCTATTTATATATCAGAGTAGAAATATTAAAGCTATTTTTTTAACAGAAGGAGGGATGCTGCGTGTTTTAAGACACGCAGTCGAACTCAAGTGGCCCGCAAAAAGGATAAATTAATGTTAGATGACTTAAATAACGGTGCTGACACAGAAAAAAAGCACAAAAGGTTAGCCATCTTTGCGAAATTTAAGAAAAAAGCAAAGGATGGGGAGCCTTCTATGCCTAAAAAGCAAAAAAATAAAGAGAGCCCGTCGAAAAAGAGCACATCAATATCGACGCTTGCCTGCCTGCCGTCGCAGCAGAGGCGCTCCAAAGTCTCTTTGTACTTAGGGTTTTTAACCCGCGCTTTAACGGCTGCCGTCGCTGTTTGTGGGCTATCTCTTTTCATATGCGATGCTTTTGTGATTATTACGGAGAAAGCCCCGTTTACTGCTGTTTTGTATCCGTCAATCATTTTTTCAGTAATAGTCAGCGCAATGTGCCTTGATTATTACGCCCTTGTCGTCGGAATTGTCCTGATTGGCGGTGGATTCACTGTATGGGCGACGATGAAATCAGTCGATATACTCGGCTATCTCTTTTCATCAATCAAAGTGTTTTATAACGCTGTGATTGACAGAATTGCTTATGCAGGCCTTGTCGGCATAAAACGTTATGCGCTGCCGGAAGAAGTTAACACATACGATAGAACCTCTCTTTTTATCATGGGCGTCGCTATTTTTACGCTTATTATAGCCTTGCTTTTCGTACCGGCCATAATTAAGCGTGTCAGGATGGCATACATTCTCATAATGGGCGCTTTGTTTGTCACGCCCGTACTTACATATAATATAATGCGCGATAACTGGGGCTTTTCGCTTCTGCTTGCCGGATTGTCGGGTGTTATCGTCCTTTGGCTTTATGACAGGCGTTACATAATGCCGTCAAAGCGAAAGATGATTATATATGACCTCACCGAGCTTTCACCTGCAATAGCCGACACTCCAAGTGAAAATGGCACAGGGCTTGCAGGTGGGGATGCGGATAACAAACCCGGTGAGAGAAAAGCAGACAAAAAATTCTCTACGCTGTTTAAACGGCCGCGTGGCAAGGACACCGATGTTGAATCAGCTCTTACTCTGTTGAGCCCGCATGACCGTCGTCAGCGTAAACGCGAACAGCGCACTATTAAGCGCGCAGAGCGTGTTGATGCTAAGCGCTTACGCAAAAAAGAAAAGATTGAAGCGAAAAAGCAGTCTCGTCTGACAGGCAAAATGCTCTTTTCAAACACAGCCCTCGGAGGTTTTGCCGGACTGCTTGCTTCCGTAGCCGTTTTTCTATTATTATTAGTGCCGACTCTTGTCATTGATTCGGCTTATGATAGAATTGACGTAATCAGCGACTTTATGGAAACGGCACGTATTTATGTAACCGCATTCATCACGGGCGAGGACGTAGACTTAAATAACGTCTCGATATTTGGCGAAAAAGGGGAGAATGCGGGGCCTCGTTCGATTGCTCTTGATTATCCGGAGTTTACAGGCGAAAAGATTGCCCTTGTCGAAACGCCTTATAACACGCCTGTATACCTGCGTACCTGGATAGGCACACGGTTTGAAGATGATCACTGGTATTCAGCGACTCTTAGCGAAATTGATAAATATAAAGATAAATTCGGCAGATATTTCACACCGGAATCAATTACTGAAAACTTCTACGAAGCTATTGATCCCGCGTATGATAGATACTCGATGTATTCGGGATATAATCTCAACCTATCAAATGGTTTTATAATCGAACATGTAAGCTTGACGAAACTCAAGGGTAGAAGTTTGCTTTTATATATCCCATCGTTTATAAAGCCGTCTGCAGGGTTGTTACGTTATAATACGACAGAGTTGGCATATCTCCCAAACGAACCGTACTTTGACGGCGTGTGGACATCAAAGTTCTTCATAAAGGGCTCGCGTTATACGACGATTTCACTTGTTCCGACGATGAGAGACAAAAGTCTCGGGCTCAATATGAATAATAATATGACATATTACAACGAGATGATGAGCATAATCACGTCGCCAAAGCTAAAAGAGCTCGAAAAAATGAGCAAAGAAGAACGTGAAAACTATTATAAGTTACTTGAGTTATGGCTTGCCTGTGGCTTTTGCAAAGAAAATGGTGACGATTCAAGATTACATAATTATTTATTCGGCATACATCCACTCCCACCCGGTGCTGAGTTTGATGTGAATGATAATGGTGCCGGCATAATAGGAAATCCGGATTTACTAAAGGAGTATTATGCATCAAGACTTGAGGATCCGAGTAATGCGATAAGATATGAAGGAGAACTTCTTGTAAAGCGCTATATTGAAGATATGACGGATAAAGAGCGTAAGGCGCTGATTGATGCTTATAAAATGGAGAAAAAATACAGCGAATATGTAAGGGAGACCTACACTCAAGTAGATAAAGATGATAAAGAATTTTTAAGAAGATTTACAAATCAGATCCTTATAGATTCACTGGTTCAATCAGATTACCCGGAGTCTTCTTCTGATGGTCATGTTTCACCAAACCCAATTAGCATTATTAAATCGTATATTCAGTCTAACAAACATAAGTTAATCCTCATTCTCGTCGATTATCTTAGCAAGAACTATACTTATAGTCAGACCCCGCCTGAGGAGGAAACAGACATATCGACTGATACATCAGACCAAATTATCATTGATGATAGCTCAGAAAAAGATAGCGAAGATACAGACAGCGAAGAAATCAACGACGCTGAGACTGACACCACCGAAACAGACAACATCGAAATACCCAAAATAGGGGATGTTTCAGCAATAAAAGATTTTCTAAGATATTCAAAACGTGGCTATTGCGTACAGTTTGCATCAGCTCTTACCCTTATGCTGCGCTCAATTGGTATTCCCGCACGGTACTGTGAGGGATTTATAGCATCTGAGTTTACTAACACTTTCTTTACAGACAATAAAGACCCGCTTACACGTTATAAATGTGATGTAAAGGATAGCAACGCGCACGCATGGGTAGAGGTCTATTACGATAATATAGGCTGGGTGCAGTACGAGGCGACGCCGCCTTATCTTGTTGGCATGTATGGTGATGGAACGCCTGACAGTGAGATACCCGACAAAGATATTGAGATTGTTGAACCTGGTCCAAAAACACCGGAGGATATTGATGTCCCCGACGTTAAGAAAGAAGATAAGATCTCTGATACAGTTTTATTAATCATCATTTGCGCATCCATTGTCATAGCTGTCGCTTTAGTTATAACGGCGATAGTAATTGTATCCATTAAAAAATCAGTAGGTGAAAAAATCGTTGCCGCACGAGAAAGGCTTATTCGCCGTTCAATGGATTTGTCAGTTGCTATGACAGATGATGAAATACGTTCCGGTGCCCGCGAGATGTGTCATGGGATTTTCGCTATCTTTAAAGCACTCGGCGAGGAGCCGGCAACAGGTGAGCTTTCTGATGAATATGCAAAGCGGCTTGATGAGACATTTGGCTCGGTATCACCGATTAAGCCGCGCGAGATGCTTGATTATGTCCAGAAAGAGGAGTTTGGTGACGGCTTGACACGCCGCGAGCTTTCGCTGCTTGCCGAGTATTATCGCGACCTGACAACAAGTATTTACAGTGGCCTTGGGCGTTTCAATAAAATCCGGTTCCGCTACATTAAGAACCTGCTATAAAAAAATGTGCATAAGCATCCGTTGTGTGATTTACGCGCTTATTTGACCGGAATTATATACGTATTTTAGTAAAAAATCGTCCGATTTTTGCTTATGTGGCAAATCCCCCGGTGTTAAGCCGCAGGCTTTACATCGGGGGTATTGATTTATTGCAATTCATAGTTTATAATCTACGATATTATAAAAGATTTTATATTAAAACTTGAGCGGAGGGATACTTTTGAGCTGTAATGCATCAGCGCCAGCGCTCGCATATCTTGGTGACGCCGTAATTACGCTTTTCGCGCGCCGCTTTCTTTTGTCGCTCGGAATTGAAAATCCCGCTGTATGCAGCGAGGAATCGCTTTTATTTGTAACCGCGACGGCCCAGAGCGCTGCTTACGAAAACATAAAAGACACATTGACGCAAAAAGAAGCTGATGTATATCGCCTGGGGCGAAATGCAAAAGTTACCACTCCGAAAAGCTCAACACCAATTGAATACCACCGTGCAACAGGGTTTGAAGCGATTTTCGGTTATCTTGATGCAATAGGTGACACCGCTCGCGCAAATGAGTTGTTTTCACTTGCATATAGCGGTGTTATGGACAGTATACGAACAAGGCACGCAGTGTCATCTGAAACAAATGAGGCTTTGTGATAATGAAGAAAATAAGAGTAATGAGCGTTTTCGGGACAAGACCGGAAGCTGTTAAAATGTGCCCTCTTGTCTTGGAGCTGAAACGCCGGCCCGAAATAGAGAGTATAGTTGCGCTTACAGGCCAGCACCGCACCATGCTTGATTCCGTCATGAAAACGTTTGGCGTTGACGCTGACTATAATCTTGACATTATGCGTCCGAGACAGACGCCGACGATGATAGCAGCAGATGTGTTAAACGGGCTTGACCCGATTCTCAGGGAAACGTCACCGGACATTGTGCTCGTACATGGTGACACGACGACAAGCTTCGCATCGGCTCTTGCTGCTTTTCACCTGAAAATTCCTGTCGGTCATGTTGAAGCAGGGCTTCGCACATACGATAAGTATTCACCTTTCCCCGAGGAAATGAACCGCACGCTGACAGGGCGTATAGCGACGCTTCACTTCGCACCAACTGAAAGAAACCGTCGCAACCTTCTTGCCGAGGGGGTGAGCGATTCTTCAATATACGTAACCGGCAATACAGTCATTGATACGTTCCGTTATACGGTGAAGGAAGATTATAAATTCGAAGATCCGTCGCTTCGTGCTCTTGATTTCAGCGACAAAAAGATGCGGTATATCACATTGACGGCACATCGCCGCGAAAATCAGGAGGGCAACAGTGACGGCGGAATTGCCGCCCTTTGCCGTGCTGTCAAGAGACTGGTTGAAAAATATGACGATATTACGTTCATTTATCCTGTTCACTTATCACCTGCTGTGCGCGATATTGTCTTCCCGATACTTTCCGGCGTTGACCGCGTAATACTTACAGACCCTCTGAATTTAACCGATATGCACAACCTCATAGCAAAGTCGTACATAGTTATAACGGATTCAGGCGGGCTTCAGGAAGAAGCACCGTCGCTCGGCGCACCGGTACTTGTCGTACGGCGTGAAACTGAGCGACCTGAGGCAGTTGAAGCGGGAACCGTGAAGATTGTAGGCATATCGGAAGATGATATATTTGCAGAAGCTTCTCTCCTTCTTGATGATGTGAATGAGCACACGAGAATGGCTCGCAGTATAAATCCGTATGGTGATGGCCATGCCTCGGAAAGAATTGCCGACGCAATAATTTCTTATTTTAAAGAGGTGTGGGAAAACAGCAATGAAAAATAAAATAGAAGACGGTGGTAAGAAAATGAAAAAGTTCGTTTCAGAATTCCGCGATTTCATCATGCGGGGAAACGTTCTTGACATGGCGGTTGGTGTAATCGTCGGTGCTGCTTTCAACAAAATTACAACATCGCTTGTTAACGACGTTCTCATGCCTTTTATCGGTCTGATTGCCGGTGGCCAAAACTTTACGGACAGGCTCAATGTTGTTTTAGTCAAACCAACATATAACGAAGCCGGGGAGGTCGTTGATGCAGGTGTAACAATCGGCTTCGGGTCATTTTTGGCGACAATAATCGACTTTATTATCATAGCATTCGTTGTTTTTCTTCTCATTAAACTTTTCAACCGCGCACGGACTATCGCATTGAAGCGTAAACTTGAAGCGGAGAGGGCAGAAGCAGAAGCTAAGGCTGCAGAGGAAGCGTCAAAGCCTAAAGCTCCGACGCAGGAGGAGCTTCTTGTGGAAATACGTGACCTCCTAAAGGCCGCTTACGGCTCGAATGAAGCAAGCGATAATAATACGACAACATAAAATGTAAGGTGAAAAAATAAAAATAATACCAGCATAACCGCCGGGCGGTGATGTAATTATTCATCTCCTTTATGCCCGGCGGATTTTTGCGGGTTTTCGCGGGAGGTGAGAAAATATTGGAGCTTTGTGAAAAGACAATTGAGCGTGACTACGTGTTCAAAGGTAAAGTTATAAATGTACGGCGCGATACGGCGCAGCTGCCAAACGGGAAGTTAGCAAACCGCGAGGTTGTTGAGCACACGGGTGGCGTCACCATAGCGGCGCTCACGGATGACGATGAGCTTCTATTCGTCCGTCAGCTCCGTTATCCCATTGGCGATGTTTTAATGGAGCTGCCGGCAGGTAAGCTGAATGTGGGGGAGGATCCGCTTGCTGCCGCTGCGCGTGAGCTGCTTGAGGAAACAGGCGCTGTTGCGCGTAACTTTTATGATCTTGGCTGGATTTACACATCCCCCGGATATACGACGGAACGTCTTTATCTTTATGCTGCTGATGGCCTGACATTCAAAGGCCAACACCTTGATGAAGACGAATTCCTTGATGTTCTGCGCGTGCCGCTCACCGAAGCTGTCCGTCATTCAGCCACGGGCGGCTATGGTGATGCTAAAACAGACATCGCTATTTTGCGGCTTGACGCGCTGCGTCGGATCGGTATGCCGGAGCCGATTCACCCTTGACGCACAATAAAACCGCCTTTTGCGGATAATTCCGGCAAGCAAATACTCTGTGAGATTAGGATTGTATTACCTTGAAAATCAAAAATGCAATTGGACGCAATTTCGTCCGTGAAAAACTGTTTTACATGACGCTTCTGAAGATTGGAATCCCGATAGCCCTTCAGAACATGCTTGGCTATTTTGTAAACTTAGCCGACACGATTATGCTCGGGAAAGCAGACAGTACGGGGTTACTTATGTCTGCATCATCGCTTGCAAACCAGCCATTTTTCATTATGTCGATGGTTTGCTTTGGTCTTTCAGGTGCTGCCGCCGTTTTAAATACACAATATTACGGCAAAGGCGATTTTGACGCGATACGCACCGTTTTTGCGATTATTTTAAGAGTGTCTGTCATTGTATCAGTCATATTTGGTGTGGCTGTTCTTCTGTTTCCGACGCAGATAATGACAATATATTCGGCTGACCCAAAGACAATAGCAGCCGGGGCTGAATACCTGAGCGTTATGGGCTGGGCGTATATATTTTATGCCATATCAAGCATAATACTTTATGTACTTCGCTCCGTTGCTATTACGAGAATATCCATATGGGTATCACTCGCCTCTCTCATAACAAATGTTATCGGAAACTGGATTCTTATTTTCGGCAAACTCGGGTTCCCAGCAATGGGAATTAAGGGAGCAGCAATTTCTACATTGTTTGCTCGTATCGTTGAGTTTATCATAGCATCGGTTTACGTATTTAAATTTGAGAAAAAACTTTCTTTCCGTGTGACCGATATATTCCGTCGTAGCCGTGTTTTATCAAAGGACCTAATAAAATACGGAACTCCTGTACTTGCTAATGAAGTCTTGTGGTCGTTTGCGATGACAGCACAGGCATCGATACTTGGTCACATAACTTACTCAACCGGTGATCCGGTTGCTGCAAATGCAATATGCAGCACAGTTCAACAGCTATCAGCGCTCTTTGTATGGGGAGTAGCTCATGCAGGTGCTGTTCTTGTCGGCGGGGCAGTTGGTGAGCATGATACTGAAAAAGCTATTATGCGCTCACAGACGCTTCGATATCTCAGCTACATTGTCGGAGCACTCGGCGGGCTTTTCATAATCGCAACCCGAGGGTTAGTTCTCGCTATTTACGATATTGAACCGGAGACAAAACAGCTTGCATACACAATGCTGATGGTTACGGCGGTAATTGTTTTCTTCCAGTCAAGTGCTGCCATACATATTGTCGGTACGCTGAGGGGAGCGGGCGATACGAAATTCTGTCTTTACATTGAAATTTTATCGCTGTGGGCTGTAATGCTTCCCCTGACTTTCATTGCGGCGAACATACTCCATCTTCCGGTACCGGTCGTTTTAATCTTCATGCGTTCAGACGAAATTGTTAAGGGAGTTTTATGCCACTTCCGCGTGAAAAACGGTAAATTCATTAAGACAGTGACGCGCGAGCGCAGTGAAGACGGTTCCTTTAAAACGGTGGAAGCATAAAAAACTATCATCTCTATGTCAACATAGTGTAAAAAAACATCCATCCATGCGAGTAAGCACGGATG
>LFRM01373098.1_pt1 | contig 15175 bp, 15 predicted proteins | sample 618341 | NCBI WGS metagenome assembly LFRM01 (sample SAMN03654438, study PRJNA283298) | anaerobic digester metagenome | isolation source: pool of bioreactors CSTR01a, CSTR02a, and CSTR03a thermophilic anaerobic... | place: Denmark: Kgs. Lyngby | collected 2014-05-21 | reverse complement strand
TCTTTACCTTTGACTGTAATTTCATTTCTTCGTTTTACAACCAAATACGTATTATAAATTAATAAACTTAAGAATATAAAACTTAGAAACAAATTTAAATAATCCATATAATTCACCTCCGCTTAATAATAGCATGAAATAATTCTAATAACAACGAAAAATTATTAAGCTTTAAAGCAAAAAAAGTTCCTACTTTTGTTTTTATCTATTTAATTTAAATTAACATAGATTATTCTTGCTAGTTAAACCAATCATTAATTTAATAATCTTGCAAAAATAGAAACNNAGAAACAACTTAAAAGTGTTCAAGCTTTCATTTATTTAAACTATATATCTACTATTAGTTCACTTTTTGACCAGTTTTAAGTGATATGCTCATTATATAAGAACTTTTGTTTATATATTGACACAATCAATCTTATAATCTATAATTGTTAAGTAAACAATAAATTTTAGTACATGGAGGAAATATGAGAAACACTGATGAGGAAATACTGGAACGACGAAATGAGATAATGTTAAAATGCCAAAGAAATGGAAAAGTTGTAGTTAAAGATTTAGCTGAGCATTTTAATGTATCTCCACTGACGATACGAAGGGATCTTCAATATTGGGAAGATAATAATGNNAGAGACTTAGACGTTTCACCTTTGACAATTCGCAGGGATCTTCAATATTGGGAAGATAATAATGCAATGATAAGACATTATGGTGGAGCTAAACTAATTCAGGCTTTTGTACCTGAAACAAATTTAAACCAAGAAAATGAATGTGCAAAACACGCCATCGCAAAATTTGCGGCTGGCCAAGTTGAGGAAAACGATACCATCTTTATTAATACAAGCTCAACGGCACTCCTTGTTTTGAAATACATAAAAAGAAAACATGTAACAGTTATCACAAATAACGGTAAGGTTTTACTGATGGATTATGATCCAAAAATTTCAGTCCTCTTAACTGGCGGTGAAGTTAGAAATCCAAAGGAAGCCCTAGTTGGTGAGTTTGCCTTGAACAATTTAAGTCTTGTTACTGCCGATAAGTTTTTTATTGGTGTAAGTGGCATTTCAGCTAAATCAGGACTAACATCGGCCTTGATTTCAGAAGTCGCGGTTAATAAAAATATGTTGTCAAGATGTTCTGGTAAAATTTTTGTTCTTGCAGATCATACAAAGATTGGCATTGACCATTCATTTCAAAGCGGGTCTTTAAGGAATATAGACTATTTAATTACTGACACAAAGGCTGATCAGAAACATTTAAATGATATTGAAAAACAAAATGTCGGTGTGATAGCTTTAGAACCTTTAAAGTCTTTAGCAACTATCATCTAGAAAATAAAATTTAAAGCTAAATCCTAAACTGCAAAAGTTTAAATAGGGATTTAGTTTTTTATTTTAAATGATAATTAAAGTTTATTAGGCCAAAGGCTAGAGTTATACAATACATATGCTAAAATAGAGAGTAGGAAAAGGGGTTTTTATGAACAATATACAATTATTAGTTTTTGATATTGATGGAACACTGGTTGATCGGAGTAAAGAAACAGTAGAAGATAGTGCTGTTGAAAGTATCAATGCTGCAAGAGACAAAGGTTATCACATTTTAGTGGCAACCGGCAGATCCTTCTTTTTTATTCATGAAGATGTTAGAGAAAGAATCAACACTGAATATTACGTTACTGTTAATGGTGCATGTTTAAATGATCAAAAAGGTAATATTATTGAAACACATGAGTTTAGTCGTGATACTTTAAATACCTTGATTGACTACTGTGCTGAAAATAAATATCCACTTGGAATCAAGTATGATGACCACATTGGTGTTTATGGTGACTATGATTTCTTTGTTAAAAATTATATTGGCTACACCCATAAAGGGATCAAGCATTTAGTTGATGACAATGAGCAACAATCACATCTAACATCAACACCACTTGGCGTTTACTGCTTTGCCCCAGTATCCGCAATTGATAAGATTAAAAAAGCAATTCCAGCCCTTAATTTTATCGCCACTGACTATGATGCCTTTGAAGCAATTCGACAAGGTGTTGACAAGGTCAAAACAATTGAAGAAGTTATCGATCGTTTAGATTTGACTTGGGACAATGTCGCCGCCTTTGGTGATGGTCACAATGATGTTGAAATGCTTAGCAAGGCTAAGTATGGAGTTGCGATGGGTAATGCTAATGACTATGTCAAAAGTTATGCCGACTATGTTACGACGGATATAATGGATAATGGTATTAAAAATGCTTTGAAACATTTAAAAATAATTTAATTTATAGAAAAAACTAAAATTTAGATTTTAGTTTTTTTTATTACCTAATAGTGTTTAATGCGATCTTTATATTTTTTATAAATTTCATCATTATTATAACCATCAATATTTTGGGATTGAAAGACTGGGAGTTTATACCCTTCTTTAGCTAACATTTTTAAGGTTTCATTTATAATTGTGTTAATAATCAACATAGTTGCCATACTTGTTGCAGGTGCTGTTAATACATTATCAATTTGCATTAAGGAATCACCAACCGGAACACAGCTATCAAGATTAAAATCAACTAACTGATAAAGATTTTTTTTACTATGGTGGCGACTAACAGTGTTTTTTGACTGTTTTAAATTACTTAAGCCAATCGTATAAACACCCTCTTTTTTTGCTCTGATGGCCATTTCAATTGGCATTGCATTTCTTCCTGAATTTGATGTAATAACCATTATATCACCAGCTTTGATTTGATATTGATCATAAATAATATCGGCTAAGCCCGAAACTTGCTCCAAGGCTCCAGCCCTTGGTGCTCCATTGGCTAGGCTCATTGTTGAATCTAAAATCAAATTTACGTTTGCTAAGCCGCCAGCTCTAGCAAAGACCTCCATCCCCAACATCTGTGAGTGGCCAGTACCAAAGAAATGAATAATCCTATCTTCAATTATGTTATCTTTAAACATTTTTGCGACTTTTATAATATTTTCGGCTTGACTATCATTTATTGTATTAAACATTTCCTCAACTTTTTGCATGTACTCAAATTTATATGTCATCTTTTTACTTTCCCTTCTCTAATTTTTACACTTTACTCTAAAAATATACTACTCCAACACCAGTCTGTCAATAAACAGCTTCTTTTTTAGATGGCTTGATAAGTAGATTGTTTAGCGTATAATTAAGATAGAAAGATAAAAGGTGCTAGATGAAAACTTTTAAACAAGACTATACAAAAAACTTTGCCGTTTTATATTTTTTACACTATTTGACAACATCTTTAATTATTAGTCAAAGAATGACCTTTTTAATTCGGACTTCTTATACAATTCAACAACGCTCGCTAATCTTTGCCGCAGTTCCACTTGTTAGTATTGGGCTCCAAGTTTTAGTTGGTTATTTAAGTGATAAGTATAAGACAATAAAAAAGCTTTATGTCGTTGTCTTAGCATTTTCAGCAATTTTTGCTTACTTATTCTATAGTGTCCAGGTACAATTATTTTTCTTTCACTTTGCAATTACGCTTTTATCTAATTCACTAATCTTTTCAATGGAAGACCTTAGTGATGTCTGGGTTTTAGAGTCAGAAGGACCTTCAAAAAATAACTATAGTTTTATTCGTGCCTTTGGTTCTGCGGGTTGGGCTTTCGGTAGTTTTCTTTTAGCTCAAATTGTTGCGGCTTTTGGATATCAAGGACTTGCGGTTACTTCACTGTTATTTAATGTTTTAATTTTAGCGATAATTTTAACTATCAGAGATGACAAAGCGCATATTCATGTTGATGAAATTAAGCCAAAAATCAAATTTGTAGACATTAAAGAGATTTTTAAAAGCAATACTTACTTAATCGCAATTTTAATTATGTTCTTTATTCGCTTTGCGGATTCAATTTGTGGTTATATCCTAATTGATAAAATGCTAGCCTTAGGGGGCAGTGAATGGCATATTGGGATGCGCTATTCAATTGCGGCTGGAGTTGAAATACCACTACTTTTAATTGGTGATAGAATTCATCGCCAATTAGGCAGTGTCAAAATGATCATAATTGCAAATGTCGCTTATACATTAAAGTTTTTTGGCTACTATCTAGCTGATACAAATAACATGATTTTTATCGTCACACTTTTACAAGCAGTCGCTCTACCATTTTTTATTGTAGCAATCAAGTATATGCTGCTTGAACTGTCACCAAGTCACCTTAAGTCAACTGGCCAAATAGTTGGACCATCAATTGTAAATGGCCTACAGGGAGTCTTACACCCCTTAGTTACAGCTCTTTTAGCTAGTCTCTTTACTCTCAATGCTCCCCTACTTTTAGCAACACTATTTGGTGTAATCGCCCTACTTTTGAGTTTTCCACTTATTAGTAAATATAATCACTTTAAAAATAACCCCACCGCACAAGCAATTGTTTAAGGAGAAAATCTATGAAACTTGGCTATTTTGAAAAAATAATAACCCCAGAGATTAATATTGACTTAGTCGGCTTTGTTCCTAGTCGAATCAGCAAATCGATTGAGAAAGATCTCTTTGTTAAAGTTATTAGCCTAAAAAATAATAACAAATATTATAGTTGGCTAGTTTGTGACTTGCTTGGTTTAAGTCTTTATTTTAAACAGCGTTTATTAAGTAAACTTAAAGGAAACAGGATTATTTTAGATGATTTGCAAATTTTTGCAACCCATACCCACTCGGGTCCAACTTGTTTAAATGAGAAAGAATATTATAATCCTAAAACTGATCCTAAAGATGTTGCTTACTTTGATTTTTTAGTTGAACAAAGTTATCAGGCCGTTTATTTAAGTATAGAAAATTTAAAGACTTTCACATATAAACTTGGTAAAAGTCAGATAAGTGATTTTCAGAGTAATCGCTTCAATAAAGATGTTGCTTATGATAATCAATTATTAATTATTGAAGTCACATTTTTTGATATGCAACAATTATTGATTTATTCCTTTGCGGGCCACCCAACTATTTTAAATAATCAAAGTTATGCGATATCACCTGACTTTGTCGGAGAAGTTTCCTTGTTGCTTAGAGATAAGTATGAAAATAACATCTTTTTTAATGCTCCTTGTGGTGAGGTTAGTAGTCGTTTTACAAGAAAAGAATCAAGTCTGAAAGAATTAAAACGCTTAGCCAAAATAGCTGCAAGCCAAGTTCTTTTAACTTGTGAAAATCTAAGTGATAAAAAAGTGTTAGCTAATTACAAAGTCAAACACTTAGAAAAATTAATTGCCTACAAGGATTTTGATAAAAAAGAAGATATAATTAAACAATTACAAAAAGCAAAAACCAACTTAGAAATATCAAAACAAAATAATTTAGCTTATGAAAAACTAAGACTTTTAGAAAGTAAGATTGAAGGCTTAGGTGTTTATCTTGAAAATAGCCAAAAGGATTTTCCTGAATTTTATTTAATGAATATTTATATTGCTTACTTTGATGGGTACAAAGTTGTTAATATTGCCGGTGAAATTTTTTCAACCTTGATCCTACCTTTAAAAGCTGACGATAAGACTTGGGTTTTAGCTCTATCTGATGAATATCAATCCTATCTAGTTGATAAAAATGCTTTTAAAGATAAGACCTATGAAGCTCTAGCTTCTCTCTATAAAGTTAATGAAGCGGAAAATCTAATTAGAGATATTATTAAGAAAATGTAGGTCGTTATCAAAGACTTATATGTTATAATTTAAAAGGAGTGATTTATATGAACAATGAATTTGTTACAATAATATTAATCGTTTTACTACTAGTCTATATGATTATAACTAGGTATAAAATGTACAAAGCTTTTAAGGAAAACTTACAGCTTGCACAACAACGTAAAGATATGACCGAGATGTTTACCGGGCAAATGTTTGTCATGGTTTATATTTTAGTGATGGTTTTAAGTGTTATTGCAGGTATTGTTGTTTATATAAATAAGCTTAAATTTGATGACCCACTTTCTTGGCTTTTAGTATTTGCGATTATCTTTGTTTCAGTCTTAGTTGACCTGGTTAGAGTTAAGGTAATGTATACAACTAACTATAACGACCATGGAATGTATGTTAATACCGACTATATTCGTTATAATAGCATCAAAGATTACAAGCAAAAAAAACTAGCTATAACCACCGAACTAATCACCTTTAATAATCAATCATATATTGTACCTACTAAAACCTTAAGGATTTTAAAAGATAAGATTATTGCTAAACAGAAAAAATAATATTTCATAAAAAAAACAGGTGTCAAAAATGACACCTGTTTTTTTAAACTTAATTATTTATGCTTCGGTTTTTACTTGGTCAACAACATCCTTGACAACATCTTTTGCCAACTCTTTTTTATCGACTCTATCACTCATCATTTCAATTGTTTTAGCAACTAAAGTTGTTGCAAGTGCTACTCCAAAAAGAATTCCCATTAATTTAAAGTTTTTCATTGTATCAATCCCTTCTGTTATTATATTAGCATTATTTAGTGTTTTATCACAATTTTATAATTTGGTTTTAAGCCCTTTGCTGCCAGATGTTGAATAATTACTTAAGATATTTGAACTATATGAAAATGTCATCTTTTCTCTGCGGCGCTGACGATCAATTGCTTGTTTAATTAAGTTGTCCATAATTGCTGAAAAACTAACATCCTTTGGCGTCCATAAATAAAAGGCAAGTGAGCCTGGCATTGAATTTATTTCATTGACAAATAATTCTTCTGTTTCACTGTCAAGTAAAAAATCGATGCGACAAACTCCAGAAGACCCTAATACTTCAACGACTTTTTTTGAAAGACTGTAGACTTCTGATTCAAGTTTTGGACTTAAGTTTGCCGGTACCTCACGTTTGGTACTTGCCATCCCTTCACTTTTGCCACCTTTGCTACCTTTGGCATTAGACAAATACTTATCTTCAAAGGATAAGATAATGTCCTCTTTAACTACTTCTTCAATTAAAGAAACTTCTGATTCATAAATATCGCCTAAGACGGAACAGTTTACTTCACGAAGCTTTGAGATACCTTTTTCAACAACTATTTTTACATCATATTCACTTGCAACATTGACCCCTTCAATAAACTCTTGGTCATTATTGACAATACTAATACCTATTGATGAGCCTAAGTTTGCGGGTTTGATAACTAACGGATAGCCAATCGCATTAGCTTGGTCTAGATACTGTTGACTCGCTTCAAATTGGTGGCTATAAAACCAAAACCAGTCAACAATTGGAAGCTTGTTATTTTCAAAGACATGTTTCATAATAACTTTATCTTGACCGATGGCTGAAGCTGTGACGTCACTACCACTATATGGTACTTTTAGCATTTCTAAGTAACCTTGAAGCACACCATCCTCACCATTAGTTCCATGCATTATTGGAATAACTACATCAATCAGCTGTTTTTCTGATTTAAATAGTCTTTGTTTTAAAGGGCTTAAATAAACTTGTCCCCCTTCTTTATATAAGTAAACTTGCCTACTTTCAGCAATAAGTTTATCTAAATCTTGATATGTTTCAATGTGAAATAAACTATCTGATTGATAAAAATCACTTGTCTTAGAAATATATATTGGCACAATATTATACTTATTTTTATCTAAAGCTTCGATAGCTTGTAGTGCTGAGATAACACTAACTTCATGTTCAACACTCTCGCCACCAAACATTACTCCTACATTAATTTTCATTATTATTCCTCCTAGTCAACAAAAACTTTTTTATTATTTTTTAAAACATCCCATACTATCGCCAATTCCTTTTTAGTATTATTAGTTGACAGTATTGGTAAAGCATCCATATTATAATACTTAGCCTCACTAACTTCAAAGCCAATATCAAGTTTTGATGAATTAATAATCTTGGCATTAAAATACATAACATAGTCTGATAGTATTGTTTTTGGCGTCCGGTATAATTCGCGGTTAAAAACGGCTAAAAGATCTAAAATTTCGACCTCTAATCCTGTTTCTTCAAAGACTTCTTTTTTGGCATTAGCCTTTGGCGAAATAAATAAATCACACCAACCACCTGGTACACCCCACTTAGCCTCTACTTTTTCCTTAACAAATAAGACTTGGTCTTTATCATTTGTAATAATGATTCTAACACTAATATTGGGGGTTGGATAAACATCTCTAACAAATATATTGGAATTGACTTCTTTATTTGAAACCTGACTTAACATTTTGATCCCAAGCTTTTGTAGTTCGGCGTAATTTTCAATCGCATATTCATCCTTACTATACTTTAGTCCAATTTTCGCAATACTCAATACCTTGGTTATAAATTGTTCATTGGTCATCAGTGTCACCTTTTCTAATTACTAAATGCATCTGGTAAATCATTTTCTAAAAGAATAATATCTTTTGCCGTGGCATGACTATAAACATAGGCAAGAGCTTGTTTTACTGTATCAAAAACTATGATATTATCTAGGTTAAAGTCAGCAGCTTGTAGGCCTTCAACAATTGGTTTTGTTTGATTTTGGCCAACCAAAATAACTGTATCAACTTTATCTTTCATATTAAAACCAAACTTATAGTTTTCCTCATTTTGAATTGGACCCAGATCAATCATGCCTGGTGTTATTATAAAACGGTGATTATCCATTTGTGAAATTACTTGTAAGGACATATTTGCCCCTTCTGGATTTGAATTAAAGGCATTATCAATAAAGCGGCGTCCATTAATAGTTTTAAGTTCTAAGCGATGTGGAATAAAGCGAACCTTGCTAACCGCACTAACTAACTTGTCCCAACTTACATCAAGCTCTCTAGCTAAAGCAATCGCACTTAAAATATTTAAAACATTATGTTCACCTAAAAGTCTTGTTTTAAACTGATAAATCTCATCTTTATATACGACTTCAAAACTGCTACCCAAAATACTGTAAGTAATGTTTTGGGCTAAATAATCAACCTTGTGATTATTGATACCATAAGATACAATCTTACATGTATTTTTAACTTGGTAATTGTTTATATAATCATTGTCTTTGTTTATAATCGCAACCCCACTTTTTGGTAATTTTTCTACTAAAGCCATTTTCTCTTTAACAATATTTTCAATCGATTTAAAGGTTGCCAAATGTTGTGGTCCAATTGATGTTACAATTGCATAATCTGGGCGAATAAAATTACTTAACTCAACAATGTCGCCAACTTTGTCAGCGCCCATTTCAGCTATAAATACTTGGTGCGTATTCTTTAAATCTTCTCTAATTGTTATTGTGATTCCCATTGGTGTATTAAAGGAAGCTGGAGTTGGTAGTGAGTAAAATTGTTCTGATAATATTTCATGTAAAATATTTTTACTTGATGTTTTTCCATAACTGCCGGTAATACCAATTTTGATTAAATTATGATGGCTGTCTAATTTCTTTATTGCATCTTTTTTAAATAATCCTTTAACAAATTGTTCAATAGGATGAGTGATAAGATGCATTAGATAAATTAGAATATATGGAAGGATTGGTGTCGCTAGCAGTAAGTACATTAATGCTGTTTTATCAAAACTATAGGCAGTTAAAATAATGATTGTATAAAGCAAAACAAAAACTGCAATCTGACGATAAACGCGTGCTGTAAAAACTATTGGAATAATATAGTTTTGTTTTAACTCCTTTAAAGTTAAGTTTAAAAAATAGTAAAACATAATTGCTATAGCTAAATAATCACTGATATAAACGGCTGCAATAAAAGCTGCTAAGACAAAGGCAAAATTGTAGAGTATTTCAAGTAAGTTATTTTTTATCCAACTACCTATCCACATTGAGTAACGGGACAGTTCATAGCGGTTTTGTTGAAACATATGCAAAGCCGTTTTAGTCGGGATTATTAATCCGATAACGATTACAATCATTATTATAATATTCATAGCTTATCCTCTTTCAAAAATATGTCGATAACACTTAAAAATCTAGACATTTGATTCCAATAGGCATAGTGCCCTTCGTTTTTAAAAATTGCCAAACCAGCATTAGGAAGTTGTTTTTCCATTACTTTGGCCATCCACAAAGGTGTTGCATCATCTAAGTCTCCCCAGACAAGCAGGGTCTCTGCCTTTACGTCTTTTAAGATAGGTGTTAAATCAAGGTTAACGATTTTTACAAAGCTGCTCCGCATAACTCCACTTAAGGCCTTGTAGTCTTCACTACCTGAGGCTTGTTGATATTTTTCTTTATATTTATTTAAACCAGGTAAACTTAAGATAAGTTTACCAAGTTTATAAGTATAAATTTTAAGATAGTATTTTAAGCCACGTTTAGGTAAAATACCAGCTCCACCGGTTAAAACTAATTTATGGACTGGATTATTGGCGGCATATAAAAGCGCTATTCTAACTCCAAAGGAATGGGCAATAATAATTGGATCTTCGATATCGTTTATTTGGATAAATTCTTTTAACATCGCGGTATATTCTTCAACACCCCAAACAATCTTTGGGGCTTCACTTGCTCCAAAACCTGGAAGGTCAAGATTATAGACAGTAAAGTGAGGACTTAAGTGATCTGCGACTGGTTTCATCATTTCTATATTTTGACCCCAGCCATGCATTAAAATGACGGCTTGTTTATTTTGGCCATCTTTTGTGTAATTAAGTTTTACATCCTTTATTAAAAGTTGCATAAATCGCTCCTTGCCCTTTTTACATTATAGTATATTTAGGCTAAAATTTAAAGTTTATATCTAGGCTTCTTGATAAAAGCCTGAGTTTACTCAGGCTTTAAATTACGTTGTTTTATTTATCTTAACAATAACCCCATCTTGGGTGTTTTCGGCATAAACATCATAGCCATAAGCTTCAACTACGCGGTGTACAATTGACAACCCCATTCCAAAGCCACCATCACTACCTTTTTCATAGGCTTTAAACATTGTTTCAATGACTTCACTTGTAAGTGGTATTCCATCATTTTCAAAACTTAAATAATCTTGAGTCAGGGTTATTTTGATGTATGTTTTGGCATATCTAAAGGCATTATCTAAAATATTTTCACAGACAACGCGCCAACTTTCTTCTTCACCTTTAAAAATAGAAGATTCAAGTTGAGTAATAATATTAATTTCAGGTCTGACAACTCTAACTGATAAAAGCGTCTTCTCTAATACAGCTTTTAAATCAATGGTTTTGTCTTCACTAGTAGAAACTAAGTATTCCATTCGATTTAATAAAAGCAGGCTGTAAACTTTTTGTTCTAATCGATTTGCATGTTCAATAATTACATCAACACTTTTTTCAAGGGTATCATATGGATAAATTCCATCTTTAATACTCTCTCCATAAGACTTGATGGTAGCGATTGGTGTTTTTAAGTCATGTGAGATATTTTGAATTAACTCTTCTTTAACGCCCTCTTGGCGTAAAATTTCCTTATTCATCGAAACTAAAGCCTCCCCAACTTGACCAATTTCATCTTGGCGCGAAAGATTTAGTTCAGCTTGTTTGCCACCACTAACTTTGTCAATATAGTCTTGTATCTTACCTAAGGAATGAATAATTGAAGTAACCCAAATTAACATAATTGCAAAAAGAATAAAGACAATTGCAAAGATAGCATTTAAAATGTTACTTATTAAACGTGATTTGAATTCTTGACGATATGCATTACTTAAAGTTGATACAACGGTAATCTCTTGGTCTGCATCATTTAAGATTGCGATTAAGTATTGTTGATCTGCATCAGAGACCTCGAAAAATGCAAAATCTTTTTTCTGGGTCAATAATTGTTGCGTAATTAAATTGATTTGATTTCTAACATCACTTGATAGATAACGAAATGATTGGGTTTGGTATTGGGCTTCTTTGGTCCAAATTTTATGGGAAATGTTAAAGTCATTATTTGACTCTAAAAACATTCCCGTATCCTCGCGCTTGTAATTTTCAACAACGCCCTCTTGCGCATTGCCTAAAACGCCTTCCATTTCTACTCTAACAAAATTATTAATATTTTTATTTAAATAAACAAAGAAAAAAGACAAAAAGACCGTCACAAAGATTAAAATAATTCCAACTAATTGTTGAGTTAAACTTAAGTCAGAAAATAAACTATGTTTTCTTTTCATCTTAACCAAGCCTATATCCAAAACCATAAATCGTTGAAATAATTAAGTCTGGCATTTTTCGTCTTAACTTTCTTAAAGTATCATCAATAACCCGATCAGAAACTAAGTAACTATCTTCTTTCCAAACTTGTGATAATATTTGTTCACGGGAAAAAGCTGTTTGTGGGTTTTTTGCAAATAAAAGTAGCAAGTCAAATTCTTTTGTAGTTAGATCAATCTGTAAATCATTTTGAAAGACTATTCTTGAAGCTTCATCAACTTCATAATTATCTACTTCAATGCGTTTATTTATACTATCTCGGTAAGTTCTTCTAATTACCGCATTGACTCTTAAAACGAGTTCTTTTGGTGAAAATGGTTTAGTGACATAGTCATCACTACCTCGCTCTAAACCAATAATACGGTCAAAGTCTTGGTCGCGGGCACTCATAAAAATGACTGGTACTTCTGGAGAAACTACTTTAATTTCATCAATTAAATCAAAGCCACTTTTATCATCTAACATAATATCTAAGATCCATAAATCAATATCATCGTCATTTATTGCAGCATAAGCAGACTCATAAGTAAAGTATTGGCGAACTTCATATCCTTCTTGTTCTAAATACCGCTTTACAAGTTCATTTAGGTCTTTTTCATCTTCTACTACACAAATAACTTTCTTCATTGTTTCACCTAATTCTTATTGTTTACTACTGCGACTATTTCATCAACATACCCTTGACAGAGATCTAATGTTTTAGCTTCAACCATAACCCTAATCAAAGGCTCTGTACCACTTGCTCGGACTAAAACACGGCCTTCGCCATGAAGTCTTTCGCTAACATTTGAGATAACATCTTTTAACTTTTGGCTGTCTAAAATTTCTTTTGTATTTTTTACAACAACATTAACTAGTAGTTGTGGAAAAATATCCAAATCTTGCATCAGTTGGCTAATTGACTTATTTTCTTTTGCCATAATACTTAATAATTTTAAACTAACGACAAAACCATCACCCATATTAGAATACTTCTTTAAGATAATATGGCCTGATTGTTCACCACCGATAATATGGTTATCATTTTGCATACTCTCAAAAACATTTTTGTCGCCAACGTCAGTAATAACTGTTTTAATACCATTATTATTTAAGGCCTTGTGCAGACCGATATTTGACATAACAGTTACCACAACCGTATCATTTTCAAGTTCTGCATACTTTTTATAATAGTTTGAAATAATATAAATAATTCCGTCACCATCAATAATGTTGCCTTGGTTATCAATAATCATTAAACGATCACCATCGCCATCAAAACTAACTCCTAAGTCGAAATCTTTCTTGTGCATAAATTCTTGGAGCGTTTTTGCATGTGTTGACCCACAGTTGTCATTTATATTTAAACCATCTGGTTGGTTGTGAATCGCTGTAACATTTAAACCAAAATCCTCATAAAGATGAGCTAAACGACTAGCTGAACCATTAGCGGCGTCAATCGCTATTTTATACTTTGACAAGTCACCATTGAATTGTGCTTTTAAATAGTCAATATAACTTTTACTTAAGTCTTCGCGATAATTGATAATTCCAATTCTGTCATCCATCCGATACGGGATTTCAATTTCACCATCAATGTATTGTTCTATCTTACTCTGAAGAAAAGGATCGATTTTTAATCCTTTGGCATCCATTACTTTTAAGCCATTATCTGAATAGACATTGTGGCTTGCACTAATCATAATACCACCAACATAACCGTTATTTTCAAGTAAAAATGATACGAGTGGAGTTACTACTACTCCAACTAAGTCAACATCACACCCTGAAGCACAAAGTCCACTTGCAAGTGCTGCTTCTAACATTTGTCCAGACTTTCTTGGATCGCGGCCAATTAGAAATTTATCGCCACTTTTTTTAGCTAACTCATAACCCAGATACCTGCCCACTTTATAAGCCATTTCTGGAGTTAATTTTTCATTTGCTCTTCCACGAATCCCATCAGTTCCAAAATACTTCATCATTAGTTTTCCACCACTTCCATATTGATTTCATCAAACTCTAATTTATACGTAATAAAATAATTGTCTGTTTCTACCAACAATGGTAGTGAAACATCGCCTGGTTGGACTCCTGCCATATCAAAGTAGACCCGACCAAAATTCTCTTCGGTTATTTCCTCAAGCCTTTTTGCTGTCCCATAAATGGTTACATCTATTTCGGCTTGCTCTGGATCTTGTAATCTTGTTTTATAACCCCCAACGTTGTTTTCAAATGCCACGGGCAAATTCTTTAAGACCTTTGAAACCTTAGGTCCAAGTTTAATATCTAAATTTACTTTAGCAATACTTGCTTGTCTGATTCCACTTGGCAATACAATATTTTCATAAATTTTTAAATCTTTATCTATTTGAGAAGCATCAATATTAACTCTAATTTCATTGGTGCTATCTAAGACTGCTTGATTTCCAAATAATTCAATTGAAGAGTGATCTAAGGTAATACTGTCAATACTTCGATCACCTGGAATTTCGCCCCTTGGTACTACTCTAATTGCTACCGTTTTTTTAGGTGACGTAATTGGCACCGTAACCTTAACAATTTTTGGAATTAAATCAACATCGACTTTTTCGCCATTAATGTTGTAAGCATATAGCGGAGCTTCAGTTGTAAAGGTTTCGGTTGCATCTTTAACATCAATCAAAGCTTTTACATAGGCAATTGACTCTGTCGTTTTTGCGGAAGCTCTAACTAAAACTTCTGTTGATTCAAATTCTGGTTCTCCTGGATAATATTTTTCATCCATTTTGTTTAAATTTAAATAATCATGACTTAAAGAAAACTTTGTTGTTTCTTTTTTTCTGATTCTAATTGTTGCACTATCAGGTTTAGTTGTGACATTAACTCGACTTGAAAAGTTGTCGGTTGTAAATTTTACGGTGTGCTCGCCTGTTTGAAGTCCAGACAAATCCAAAATAACTTTTGTATTTGATTGACTTTTTGCTGCATTTACATCACTGGCGGTTCTTCCTGTTAAACTAACATCGACGGTTTTATCAAAGCCTGTAACTTCATAAACATCTAAATCAGCATTTAAAGTAACTGGATGGTTTTTAATTGTATAAGTTGAATCTAAAGCTAACTGACC
>LFRM01163393.1_pt1 | contig 15182 bp, 17 predicted proteins | sample 618341 | NCBI WGS metagenome assembly LFRM01 (sample SAMN03654438, study PRJNA283298) | anaerobic digester metagenome | isolation source: pool of bioreactors CSTR01a, CSTR02a, and CSTR03a thermophilic anaerobic... | place: Denmark: Kgs. Lyngby | collected 2014-05-21 | reverse complement strand
GGGCTAATAAAGCCAATAATCTTAGTTCGCAATCTACCAAATATTCTTGGTCTGTCTGCAAACGCTCGCCTTCTTTAGAAAGCTTACGGTAGGGGTTGCGGTGCAGCTTACTTAGTGGTTCGCCAGCAATCACTTGCAACAAAGAACGTAACAACTTTTTCATTGCTCTTAAGCGTGTTTGCCCGTAACTATGGTATTGCCATTCTAAACGCTGAAAAGCAGCCAAATGGGCTAGCAGCCAAGCTTGGCCTGAAGCTTGTTCGCAAACACGGTCGCAAATAGCTCGGTCAAAAGTTAAACGGTAACCTCTACGATTAATATCATCTCGGCCTTCAGCCAACTCTTCAGGCGTTGCCTTAACTTCTTTGGTTAAAGCCGTAACAAGGCGTTTAATGCGTGAAGCATAGGCCGATTCAATGCGAATATTATCGGTTGCTACTGGGTCTGGATCGCGGCCATTGGCTACGGCTTCTTGGGTTGCTTTTACTAAAGGCTTAATCCAACCAGTAAAAAGTTCAGGCGGCACACCAAAAGGTGCAAAAAAATCACTTTGCTGCTTAGAAGCAGTCAGCATGGTTTTCAGTATTTGGCCATTAAAATTACTAAGCCAGTGGCTAGTGTCTGGTTGGCGTGTAACGTTATCTGCGTGTGTTAAGGTTAGGAAATTTTCTAACTGATCAGCAGTTAAACGTGGTACAGGTGTGGCTATTCCTTTAAACATATTTGATAGCACATCAGGTAGCTCATCACTCATTGTAAACATTGGAACGCACCTCAGGTTGCTGGTTACATTATGTAATTTTAGCTTCTATTTCTAGCTATGATACGGCGCACTCAGCTCATGCACTGCATCAATTAAAACTTTGGCATGTTCAGGGTTAACAAACTGGTTAATACCATGGCCTAAATTAAACACATGACCATTACCTAGGCCGTAGCTTTCTAAAATACGACCCACCTCTTTACGAATAGCGGCAGGTGGTGCAAAAAGACCGCTAGGGTCAAAGTTGCCTTGTAAGGCCACCTTGTGTCCTACACGCGCACGCGCATCGCTCATTTCTGTAGTCCAATCTAAACCTAGCGCATCAGCGCCCACCGAAGCCATGTGTTCTAGCCACTGGCCGCCACCTTTAGTGAACAAAATAACCGGAACTTTACGGCCATCGTGTTCACGAATTAAACCATCAACTATTTGTTGCATATACTTTAAAGAAAACTCTAAGTAAGCCGGTGTCGATAAAGCACCACCCCAAGAGTCAAAAATTTGTACTGCTTGAGCACCAGCACGTATTTGAGCATTCAAATAATCGGTTACTGTGCGGGCTAGTTTATCAAGCAACTGGTGCATAACTTCTGGCTGGCCATAAAGCATACCCTTAGCGTGGCGATATTCTTTACTGCCTTGGCCTTCAATCATGTAGGTGGCTAAAGTCCAAGGGCTGCCTGAAAAACCAATTAGCGGCACACGGCCATTCAATTCTTGACGAATGCGGCTAACGGCATCGGTTACATAACCTAAATCACTTTCGATATTCGGAATGGGCAGGTCTTCTACATCTTTTGCGGTACGAATGGTTTTTTTGAAACGCGGACCTTCTCCTGTTTCAAAATACAAACCTAAACCCATTGCATCGGGAATGGTAAGAATGTCAGAAAATAAAATAGCCGCATCTAAATCGAAGCGTTCTAAAGGCTGCAAAGTTACTTCACAAGCCAAATCTGTATTACGGCAAAGATCCATAAAGGTTCCTGCCGCTTTACGTGTTGCCAAGTACTCGGGCAAATAACGTCCTGCTTGACGCATCATCCACACTGGAGTTGCATCAACTGATTCACCATTAAGCGCACGTAGAAAACGATCATTTTTCAATTCAGACATGAAACCTTCCTAAACAGTATTGACTTAAAAAACACTCTATTAATAAGCATTCTAGCGAGGTTAACGCTGCGGGTCAGTTAAATTAGCAGAAATATCTTCTTGCGATTGCTGCCTTAAACCTAGTTAACGAGTAGAATAGCCAAACTTTAACCACCTAAACTGTGAGACCAAGCTTGTGACTCTGCGTTTTATTGCCTCTTCCCGCTTGCCTACCCCTTGGGCTGTCTTCACCATGCACGGCTTTGAAGACAGTGAAACTGGCAAAGAACACTTAGCCTTAACGCTGGGTGAGTTAGACAACACAAAACCCGTTTTAGCTCGCATTCATTCTGAATGCCTTACCGGTGACGCTTTGTTTTCGTTACGCTGCGATTGTGGTTTTCAGCTACAAGAAGCATTAAAGCGCATTGCTGCTGAAGGCTGTGGTGCTTTATTTTACTTGCGTCAAGAAGGCCGAGGCATTGGCCTGCTGAATAAAATTCGTGCTTACAACCTGCAAGATGCGGGTGCCGACACAGTGGAAGCCAATGAGCAGCTAGGCTTTGCAGCAGACCTGCGCGACTATTCAATGATGCCCTCCATGCTAAAACACCTAAACATTAGCAGCGTTCGGTTAATGACCAACAACCCACGCAAGGTTGACGCTTTTACTCGCTACGGCATTCAAGTTGATGAACGCTTACCGCTTACAATTGGCCTTAACCCCCATAACGCAGACTACCTAGATACTAAAACGAATAAGCTAGGCCACCTAATGAAAGCTGAAGACTATAAAGACTAGTTTAAAACAGGCTAATCACCAACCACCATCACCGCTTCGGCTTCAAAAGCTACACCCTTAGGTAAAGCGGCTACTTGTACAGCGGCTCTGGCTGGATAGGGTTGGCTAAAATAACGCGCCATCACTTCGTTAACCACAGCAAAATCGGCTAAATCAGTTAAGTAAAGATTAACCTTAACCACTTCATCCATACTGCCACCTGCCGCCACACACACCGCTTGCAAGTTTTCAAATACTTGCACTGCTTGGGCTTCAAAATTGCCTTGAACAACTTCCATCGTTGCTGGCACAAGTGGAATTTGCCCTGATAAGTAAACTGTATTGCCTGCTTTAACGGCTTGTGAATAGGTGCCTATTGCTTGTGGGGCTTTGTCGGTACTAATAATTGCACGATTACTCATGGCTTATTTTACTCTTATTTTTTAAAAGTTAGCGCAGGCGAACCACGCGGTTTACCTCGTGAATTGACCTAATTTTTTTCATTACTCTAGCCAAATGTACACGGTTTCTTACTAAGACCCCTAGGGTTAAAGTTGAAATACGCGCATCCCGTTCATCAACACTTACGCGGTCTAACCCAGCGTCCATTTCAGCTACAAGAGTGACAATGCGGGCAATAATACCCCGATAAAGCTCTAATTCTAAGCGCAAATTAACGCTAAACTCCCCTTCAACAGTGGCTGCCCAACGCAAGGTTACACACTTTTCAGGGTCTTCTCGAACGTCACTTAAATTACGGCAATTGTCGCGGTGGACAACTATGCCGCTACCAAAACTCATGTGGCCAAGAATAGAATCACCAGGAATGGGGTGACAGCAACGCGCAAAACTAACCACCATACCTTCTGTGCCATGAATAACCATTGATTCTTCTTGGTCATTATTGGTTTTAGTTTTAGCTTCAACGTCACTTAATAAACGCCTTACTACCGCATAAGCCATGCGCTCACCCAAACCTATGGCTTCTAGCAACTCTTGCAAGGAATTAACATCCATTTCTTTTAAAAGCGGTGCTAAACGCGCTTCGCTGATATTTTCTAACTGAACATTGAATTGACTTAAAGCCTTGTCTAACAAGCGACGACCCAAGGTTGCTGATTCAGTGCGCTGCTGCTGTTTTAAATAATGGTGAATGGCAGAACGTGCGCGAGCAGTGGTTATAAAAGATAACCAAGCTAAATTTGGCCTAGCACCTGCGGCAGTAATAATTTCAATGGTTTGACCACTGTGCAGCTTAACCGACAAGGGCGCTAGCTTGCGGTCAATACGGCAAGCCACACAAGCATGGCCTATATCTGTGTGTACAGCATAAGCAAAATCGACGGGGGTAGAACCTTTGGGCAACTCCATAATTTCACCCTGAGGCGTAAAAACATAAACCTCGTCGGGGAAAAGATCGACTTTAACGTTCTCAATAAACTCTAATGAGTCGCCTGCTCGTTGCTGCATTTCCAGCAAACCTTTAACCCACTGCCGTGCTCGTGCATGACTTCCTTCTGCTATAGGATGATCGGTTTGGCCTGCTTTATAAAGCCAATGAGCCGCCACACCGTTATTAGCCATAGCCTCCATTTCACGCGTGCGAATTTGCACTTCAATGGGCGTACCGCTTAAGCCAATTAAAGAAGTGTGCAAAGATTGGTAACCATTGGCTTTGGGAATGGCAATGTAATCTTTAAAACGCCCGGGAACAGGCTTAAATGTATTATGAACAACGCCTAAAATTCGGTAACAGTCGTCCACTGAATCAATCAGAATGCGAAAAGCATGCACATCCATAATTGCTTTAAATGCTTTCTTCTGTTCTTTCATTTTGTTGTAAAGAGAAAACAGGTTTTTTTCTCGCCCAACAACATGCCCTGCCAAGCCTTCTTCTTCTAGCTTTTCTTGTAGGTGAGCTTGAATTTTTTTAATAATGTCTTTGCGATTACCCCGCGCCTTTGCAACAGCCAATTTAAGCTGCTTATAGCGCATTGGATAAATGCCTTTAAAGCTTAATTCTTCTAGCTCTAAGCGCAGGGTATTAATACCTAAACGGTTAGCTATGGGTGCATAAATATCTAAGGTTTCACGGCCAATACGGCGTTTTTTATCTGGCCTTAATACACCCAAAGTACGCATATTGTGTAGACGGTCAGCCAGCTTAACAATAATAACGCGTATATCTTCTGCCATAGCCAAAACCATTTTACGGAAGTTTTCCGCTTGGGCTTCAGCCTTAGATTCAAAAGTAATTTGAGTTAGCTTAGAAACACCGTCGACTAGATCAGCAACAACGTCACCAAACTGGTGTGCCACAGCTTCTTTGCTTACGCTAGTGTCTTCAATTACATCATGTAACAAAGCAGCAATAAGTGCTTGGTAATCCATGTGTAAATTAGCCAGAATAGTGGCTACAGCAAGAGGGTGGCTAACGTAGGGTTCGCCGGAACTGCGCTTCTGCCCATCGTGGGCTTGTTCGGAATAAAAATAGGCACGGCGCACCTGCTGAATTTCATCAGCAGGTAGGTAGCCTTTTAGTCGATCACAAAGATCATCAATGGTATTCATTACCCTACCTTTAAGAGTTTAATGCAACAACAAGGTGGGCAATTAATAGCATGGGATTAATACTCCTGCGGCGCCTGCTCTTCAACGGTTACAACAGGCTTTACTTCTGCTTCGTCTAAAATAGAAGCATTAGTTAAACCTTCAGCAACTTCTCTTAGTGCAACCACAGTCGCCTTGTCATTTTCCCAAGCTAAGCGAGGCTCTTTGCCACCTATCGTTAATTGACGGGCGCGTTTACTAGCAACCATCACTAGTTCAAAACGATTTTCAACATTTTCAAGACAATCTTCAACAGTCACTCGAGCCATTAAATAACACCTACTTAATAATGAATTCTGGAAAGGTTAATCCAATAACCTAGTGTAACGGAGCAATACACCTTGCAACAAGAGGTAATCACACACCTGTTGGCAGCAGTTCAGCCAACAAACTAGCCTTCTCTAAGCGTTGCTTAGCTAATTCTAACCGTTTAGCAACAAAAATAGCTTTTAATTCGCTTAAAGCTTGTGAAAACTCATCATTTACTAGCAAATAGTCATATTCCTGCCAATGACTCATCTCATTTCTTGCTTGCTGCATTCGGCCTTCAATTACTTCAGCAGAATCTTGCCCACGCGCATTCAGTCTTTCACGCAAAGCTTGCAACGAAGGCGGTAAAATAAAAATGCCTAAGGCTTCAGGCAATTGCTGACGAACTTGTTGCNNCTGCCAATCAATTTCTAAAATAACATCAATGCCTGCTTCTAAACGCTTATTAATGGCTGGGCGTGAAGTGCCATAAAAATTACCAAACACTTCAGCATGTTCAAAAAAAGCACCCTCATCAACCAAAGCTTGGAAGGCTGGTTTATCAACAAAGTGATAATTAATACCGTCTTGTTCACCTGGGCGAATTTTGCGTGTGGTATGAGAAACAGAAACCTCTAACTGATTAACTTCCTGTAAAAGTGCAGCAACTAAACTTGTTTTACCTGCACCAGAAGGCGCAGAAATAACATAAAGATGCCCTTTTGATTGCGACATAACCAGCCCTCTAAACGTTGATTGCTAATAATTTATAGCTAATAATTTTTAACTTTAGCTTCTGTAATTGCAATAAGGGAGATTGAAAATTACTCAGCAGTTTACTTGCTTAGTAGAGAAGAAGCGAAACCTATACCCCACTTCCAAAAAACCTCTTACAAGCCACTTGCTGCAAAATAGTCACTAGGGTATAAATACCACTGTATACATCAACAGGGTAAGCACCATGCTAGTTAACCTAAGCATTCAGCAACTTGCTATCGTCGATCACCTTGAGCTTGAGTTTAGCAAAGGCATGACCGTTATTACGGGAGAAACAGGCGCAGGTAAATCCATCTTACTGCAAGCACTTGGCTTGGCGCTAGGCGACCGTCCCGATAGCAGCAGCGTTCGCCACGGTTCAGACCGAGCTGAAATTACAGCCAGCTTTGATTTAAGCCAACTTCCTCAGGCCAAAGATTGGCTAGAAGAACGTGAGCTAGGCAGTAATGAATGCATTTTACGCCGTAGCCTATTTAACAATGGTCGATCTAAAGCTTGGATTAACGGCCAGCCCAGCCCAGTACAACAGCTTAAAGAATTGGGCGGTTTATTGCTCGACATTCATGGCCAACATGCCCACCAATCATTGCTACGCAAAGAAACCCATTTAAAAATTATTGATCAGTATGCAGGGCTACAAAAACAAACAGCACAACTAACCACAACCTACCGCAGCTGGCACACAACGCATAAACGCATAGAAAACCTTCGCCAACAAGACGATGTACAACGCGCCCGCATTCAACTGCTTCGCTACCAAGTAGAAGAACTAGACCAGCTTGCCTTGCAGGCTGAAGAGCTAGGCGAACTTGAAGCAGAACAACAACAACTAGCCAACGCCGAACAGCTTATTCAAACCAGCCAGCAAGCCTTAGCCTTGTGTGACCATGAAGAGGGTGCTGCACTACAACTAGTAAACCAAGCCCTACAGCTAATTAACGAACTTAAAACCCCTAGCCTAGCAGCCGTCTTACAAATGCTAGGAGAAGCACAAATTCAACTGCAAGAAACCAGCCGCGAACTAGAACACTATGCCAGCACACTAGAAATTGATCCTGAACGCCTTAAGTGGGTTGAAGAGCGCCTAAGTGCTATTTATCAAACGGCACGCAAACACCACTTACAAGCAGAAGATTTAGCTAACCACCACGCCCAATTAAAAAGTGAACTAAACGAGTTAGATAATGGTGAAACCAGCTTAGATTTACTGAGTAATGAATTAGAACAACTCACTGAAAAATACCGTAATCAAGCCGTACAGCTACACCAACAACGCAAAGCAGCAGCCAACAAACTTCAACAAGCCGTTGACGAACAGCTAGCCTATTTAGGCATGGAAAAAAGCCAGTTTAAAGTTAGCTTTAAACCCCTAGAAGGCTTGCATGCTTTAGGCACAGACGACCTTGAATTTCTTATTGCACCCAACCCAGGCCAGCCAGCTAAACCTTTAATTCGTATTGCTTCAGGCGGTGAAATATCAAGAATCAGCTTAGCAATTCAAGTAATTACGGCACAAACCAGTAGCATCCCCACACTTGTTTTTGACGAAGTTGATGTAGGAATTTCGGGTGCCACTGCTGAAATTGTAGGCCGTTTACTAAAACAGCTTGCCAGCCGTGGGCAAATACTCTGCGTTACCCATTTACCGCAAGTGGCTGCACAGGGTGATCAACACCTGCATATACATAAGTTAATCGACCAAAATACTACCTTAACTAAAATGGCATTATTAGATGAAAAAGGTCGGGTAGGTGAGTTAGCTAGAATGCTTGGTGGCATAAAGCTTTCAGAACGCACACTAGCTCATGCCAAAGAAATGCTAAAAGGAAGCCGCCACTAAATAAGCGGCCTGCCTGTTAAAATTAACTGGTTTTTTTACGCACATAAAGCACTAGGGAATGGTCAACCAACTCTAAACCATGCGATTCAGCCAGCTGATGTTGCAGCCTTTCAAGCTCTTCATCAAAGAACTCAATCACATCACCAGTTTCTACATCAACCATGTGGTCATGGTGTTCTTCTGCCGACAGCTCGAACACAGCATGGCCACCGTCGAAGTTGTGCTTATCAACCAAACCTGCCGCTTCAAACTGAGTTAAAACACGATAGACAGTTGCCAAGCCTACGTCTTCACCTGCCTCAATTAATGCTTTATACACATCTTCTGCACTTAAATGGTCGTCTGCACGACGCTCCAACACCTGCAAAATTTTGATACGGGGCAAGGTCACTTTCAGACCCGCTTTTCTCAATTCTTGATTTTTATCAGCCATCAGAACTCTCAATACAAAAGTGATCAGAACACTTCGCTATAGCGCAAAGTTTAAGTATCATGTAAACACTACTATTATCGACCGAAGCAAAACAGAGTTAAACACCTAGATGAATAAAAAACCAACTAAAACAGTCAACTTTCTACTCATTACTCTTCTTTTAAGTACCTTTTTAAGTGGTTGCAGCTGGTTTAGCCCCTACAAGCAAGGTATTCAACAGGGTAACATTTTAGATGAAAAAGCTGTAGAGCAGCTAAAAATAGGTATGAGCCAAGAACAAGTCTTGTACATTTTAGGCTCGCCACTTTTAACAGCACCCAACAACCCTAACCAGTGGGATTACATTGCCCAACTACGCCTAGGCCAAAAACTTGTTAAGCGCGAAACACTAAGGCTTAACTTTGAAGTAAATAACCAAGGTGAACTGCGTTTAAGCCAGCTTAATCATCAACTAAATTAAACCGTCTTTTTTTCAGCACGCCTAAGGCGCGATGCTTTAGGGTCGGCTAGTAAGGGGCGATAAATTTCAATTCGGTCGCCTTCCTTGACAGCCTGCTCGGCAGGTTTGGCAACTAGCTTACCAAAAACACCCAAACGCGCAGACGCAACATCTAACTCAGGAAAGTGATTGTTAATTCCTGAATTAATGGCTGCATCTAATAAACTAGTACCCACAGCCACTTGTATGGGCAAAATTACCTGCTTGTCTGGAAGAGCAAAGGCAACTTCCACACCTAGCCATTCACTTGAGTTAACTATTAGATTTGCCATAAACAACATCTGCACGTTTTACAAAAGCTTCAACTTGGCTGGCAGCCATTTGGCTAAACAAGGGCGTTAAAGCGGCGGAAATAAGACGACCACCAGCCACTTCAAAATCTAACTCAAAGTTAACCTTGCAGGCCGTTTCACTTAAAGGTTGAAAATACCAGCTGCCCTCTAGCTTTTTAAAGGGGCCGTCTATTAGTTTTAACTCTATACGTTCAGGATCAAATAACTCGTTACGGGTAGTAAAACGGTATTTCATGCCTGCCTTAGAAAGCTCTAATTCACCAATCAAATAACTTTCTTCTCGATGAATCAAACGCGCATCACTGCAACCGGGAAGAAATTTAGGGTAAGATTCACAATCATTAACCAGCTCAAACATTTCTTTTGCAGAATGCATAACCAAGGCAGAGCGACTAATGCGGCTCATAGTTCACTCCAATATCTAGCATTATGGTGTAAATTCTAACATGACCACTAGTAGCTGTGCCTTACTTGCGACCTTTTTATAGTGACTTAACACCAAGAGCTAATCGAAAATGGCTAAAAAACCTAAAAAAAAGCTTAGCAGCAATACCATAGCGGTAAACCGCCGTGCTAGGCATGAGTACCACATTGAAGAAACTTTAGAAGCAGGCTTAGTGCTTTCTGGGTGGGAAGTAAAAAGCCTTAGAGCAGGCAAGTGTCAACTTACCGACACTTATATTCTAATTAAAGATCAAGAAGCTTGGCTGCTAGGCTCACACATAACGCCCCTACTCAGTGCTTCCACCCACGTAGTGGCCGACCCAACGCGTACCCGCAAACTTTTGTTACACCACAAAGAAATTGTGCGCTTGTTGGGGCAGATAAACCAAAAAGGTTTTACTTGCGTACCTTTATCACTTTATTGGAAGGGCAACAAAGTTAAATGCCAACTTGCTTTAGTAAAAGGCAAGCAAACCCATGATAAGCGCGCGACAGATAAAGACCGCGACTGGGAACGCCAAAAAGGCCGTATTATGCGAGAAAAAAATAAACAGTGACAAATAAACAATGAGGCCTGCACAGTGCATTAAGTTTAGTTGTGGTTTAACTAAAGGACTGTGGTAGAATACAACCTCACTAAAAGGGGACGTCCTGGCTTCGACGCCGGTAGCAAAACCTAAGGTGCATGCCGAGAGGGAAGCAACTCTCGTAAATCAAAAACTTCAAACATTATAGTCGCAAACGACGAAAACTACGCTCTAGCCGCTTAGGCTACTCATGAAGCCATGTTGCCTATCGCCGGTGAATTGAGACTTATGAGCGCTGCAAGATAGGATCGCGACAAAGATAGCTTTCGTTGGCGTCGCTAAAACTAAATCGAAAGATCGCTGAAGGGTATCCTGTTCGTCGGAGACCTAACGGTTAAAACAAATGACGAAACTAAGCATGTAGATCCAAGGGCAGAGTGCCGACGGACGCGGGTTCAACTCCCGCCGTCTCCACCAAACACCTAAAAAGCCCCCACCTTATTCAGGTCGGGGCTTTTTTTATCTTTATTTAAATTTAAACAGGTGCTGTATGCGTATTCTGCTCTATTCAGACTACCCAGCTTTGTTCGAAGCATTACAACAAGAATCTAAACGTTATTCTGGAATTACGCTGCTTCAAGCCAGCCCAGATACTGAACTACTTACTCTGCCAGATTTTCAGTTTATAGTTTTAGCACCGCTAGCTGGAACCACAGAAGCAGGTGCAACACCTTCTTCTGCAACCCAACTCGACACTTGGCAAGAAAAAATTACTACCCTAGTAGAGCTGTGTAGCCTAAGGCAGGCGCGATTAATTTTCATTTCTTCAGATTTGGTTTTTACACCCAGCCAACAAGCCGTTAATGAACTAGATTCACCAGAAAACACTTCACCCTTAGCAACCAGCCTGCTTAGGCTAGAGAAAATAATCGCTAAGCTACCCCAATCCATTACATTACGCCTACCGCCCAGCCTAAGTGCTGCACCTGAAGGTGGGTTAGCACAGCTAGTAGCACGTTGCCAAGCCAAAGAGCCGCCTGAACAGCTGAACTACCGTGGCTTACAACCGCTAGATGACTTAGCTCGTATTTTACTTAGTATTATTTTACAAGTAGATGCAGGTGCAAAAGCTACAGGAATCTATCATTATGCCGGTAGCGAACCGGTTAGCCAAAGCGATCTATTTATTACCTTAGAGCGCCTACTTAAAATTAATATAGGCTCTGCTCAAGGTATTTCTTTAACTAATAACCTTACAATTTCCACCAAACACCTGCTTGAAACATTTGGAATTCACCCTCGCGCATGGCGAGAAAAATTACCTGAACTGCTGGAGCAGCTGAAATGAGTCAGCCAAAACCACGTAAACCTCGCCCTGTTGGCAGCCTAGTGTTTTATTTTGGTTACTTTTCAGCTTTATTAATCATTGGTGCTCCTATGGCACTTTTATCCATTCCTTTTCCTTTACGACAACGCTTTACACTGTTGAACCTTTATAACCGCTTCGTCCTTTTCTGGTTAAAAATTACCTGCGGCATTGAATACCGCTTTGAAGGGCTAGAAAACTTACCAGCCACTAGCCACGTAATGGTAGCCAACCACCAAAGTGAGTGGGAAACCATTATTTTACACACACTTAAACCCCCTTTATGCACAGTGCTTAAACAAGAATTACTGAATATTCCTATTTTTGGTTGGGGATTAAGGTTAATCAAACCCATACCACTTGACCGAAGCCAGCCAGCTAAAATGCTTCGTAAAGTTTTAAAAGTGGGGGGCGAACGCCTTGAAGAAGGTTTGTCGGTGCTTATTTTCCCAGAAGGTACACGGGTTGCCCCAGGTCAGCGCAAACCTTTTAGTAAAAGTGCAGCCATGATCGCCTGTAAAGCAGGCGTACCCCTAGTACCTGTAGCACACAATGCAGGCGAACATTGGGATCCTAAAAACTGGGTTAAAATGTCGGGTACTTTATCTATGCGTATTGGCAAACCCATTCCCACACTTGGGCGCAGAGCCGATGAAGTGATTGCAGAAGCTGAAGCTTGGGTTGAAAAGCAGCTAGTTGAAATATCAGCCATACCTCGCCCAGCCGTAGATTAAAGACAATAAAAAGCCCCCAAGCATCTAAAGTGAACTGACCCCCATTTATTGGACAGGTTAGTTAGCTAGGCAACCAAGAACTGGGTTCGATAGTTTATCGGACTCAGTCCTTTTAGCTTTAATTTAATGCGTTCATAATTATAGTAGCTTATATACTCACCAATCGCTTTTTTTAGAGCATCAACTGATTCCCACTTTTGAAGATAAAATAATTCTGACTTCAATAATCCAAAAAAACTCTCCATCGCCGCATTATCTAAGCAGTTACCCTTGCGCGACATGCTTTGTACAAGGTTGTTATCTTTTAATAAAGCTTGGTAAGAACGGTGCTGGTAATGCCAGCCTTGATCTGAGTGAACCACTGGCTTTTCATTTGGTTTTAACTTGGTTTTTGCACGGTTCATCATCGCAATAACCAAAGATAGAACAGGTCTCGATTGCATTTCATACGCAATAACTTCTCGGTTAAACAAGTCCATAACCGGCGACAAATAGAGCTTTTCACCCGCCACATTAAATTCAGTAATATCAGTGACCCATTTTTTATTGGGTTGTTCTGATTCAAAGTCTCGTTGCAATACATTCGGTGCAATGCGCCCCTCATGCCCACGGTAAGAATGGTACTTCTTGACTCTAACAACGGATTTAAGACCGACCCGCTGCATCAGACGCTGTACTTTCTTATGATTAATGCATTCGCCTAGGTTGCGTAATTCAGCCGTAATACGGCGGTAACCATACCGACCTGAACCAATAAAATGGCTTCCGGTATTTTTCCGTACAAATTGAATTTTTTTGTTAGATGCATTATAATTCATTGATTGGTACGGAATGGTTCTGTACATAGGAGGTCTTATGGCAACTGCACGCTTAGATATTCGTCTTGATGAAGAGATTAAGGCAAAAGCAGAAAAAGCTTCGGCGCTACTTGGATTGAAAAGTTTAACTGAATATGTCGTTAGGTTGATGGATGAAGATGCTACCCACGTAATTGAAGAGCATGAAAGTATTATTGTTAAAGGCAGTGTCTTTGATCAATTTATGCTTGCGTGTGAAAAAGCCCAAGCACCCAATCATGCGTTACTTGAAGCTGTAAAGTTTACGGATGAGAGTGGTATCAAGTGAGTTGGGGCAAAGAATTTGTTGAACTCAGTAAATCTAAACATGATCGCAACTCATTTGATTGTGGTGAGCAAGAGTTAAATGCATTTATCAAGACTCAAGCGGCTAAGCATATGCAAGCGGGAATTAGTCGCACAATGGTATTGCCCAGTGCTCAGCCACTACTCAATCAAAAGTATGCGATTTGTGCATTTTACAGTGTCGCAGCTAGTTCAATTAGTCGTGAAGCTTTACCTGTACAGCTGGCAAAGAAATTACCTCATTACCCTATTCCTGTTTTCTTACTTGCCCAGCTTGCAGTACACAAAGAATTTCATGGCTCTGGCTTAGGAAAAATTAGCCTCATTCGAGCACTTAAGTATCTATGGGAAGTTAATCATTACATGAGAGCTTATGCTATCGTTGTTGACTGCCTTACTGATTCAGCTCAAGCTTTTTACACCAAGTTTGGTTTTGAAGTTTTATGCGAACATAATGGGCGTATTCGTATGTTTTTGCCAATAAAAACGGTAGAACAGCTTTTTAGCTAAGTCAATTACGAATATAGCAAGGCCGTTAAATTCACTTACAGTTAGGATAGGTGTCCTTAAACCACCCACTGAATTTAGCCCATAGTTATATGCTGTTGTTGCTCTAAAGCTGCTTGTAATTCTTCTTTCAGGGCTTTTAAGTAAGCATCAACTTCTGCTTGGGTTTCAATATAAGCGCCTTTCGTTTGCTGGTTAAAGATTTCAACGGGGTTAATGTGCATCACGGTTTTTTCTGGTGTATTGACAGTTGAATTTGGTATAGCAAATAAATCATTTATGGCTGGTTCTTGTACTTTAGCAACTGCTTGCGATGATTTAAAGCAAGCAAAGTCTTCGGCCATAGGCTGGCCGCCAAGTTTGATTAATTCTTGGTTACCTAACTGCTCGTTATTACGCACCCACAAAGGGCACCACTGGTGTTTAAGGTTTTCATTAGCGCCTTCCCAAGTGCCGCCTTTAATGTCGGATTTAACGACAAGAACGGTTTCAGACAAGGCATAAATGGATTTATTTCTTGCCATAGCATTACCAACACTAAAGCCTGCTTCTGGGTAAAAGGCGCTAAGTAATAATAGCCTCTTGTCACGTAATCCTTCACGGTAAGCTTTGCTGGTTGATGTGCGTAACAAGCTGTCTGCTAGCACGCCTATGCTTGAACCCCCTTTCTCTAAAGCCGTTAACATGGCTGTTTGGTCAATGCCCTTAGCGCCACCTGATACCACCACAAACCCTTGTGAAACCGCCAGTTTAGCTTTGTTTTGAGTAAAGCTTTCATCGTCTTGGGTAATCTCACGGGAGCCAACAAAGCCAATAGCAGGCTGATTCAGTAGTGCTAAATTACCTATAGTGAAAAACACCGGCGGGCGATTATCACCCAGTTTTTCACGAATTTTTTGTGGGTAGTTAGCGCAGGCACGAGTAATTAGATTAACGCCTTGCTTAGTCCACTGCTCTAAGGCAAAAGCCATGCTGCCACCCCGTGCTAGTAATTGTTTTAACCGCTCGGTGGTTATTTCGTTTTTCTTAGCGCCAGGTTTAGGGCCTTGCCAGTGTGCTAAAACTTTTTCAGCATCTTTAAGTAGGCTAGCTGGCGAGTAGTTATTCTGGTGCAGCCAACCC
>LFRM01120359.1_pt2 | contig 15182 bp, 9 predicted proteins | sample 618341 | NCBI WGS metagenome assembly LFRM01 (sample SAMN03654438, study PRJNA283298) | anaerobic digester metagenome | isolation source: pool of bioreactors CSTR01a, CSTR02a, and CSTR03a thermophilic anaerobic... | place: Denmark: Kgs. Lyngby | collected 2014-05-21 | reverse complement strand
TTTTACCGTGGTCAACGTGGCCGATTGTGCCTATATTGACATGCGGTTTGGTTCTTTCGAATTTTTGCTTTGCCATGGTGGTTTTGTCCCTCCTGATTTTTAGTTAATATTTTAATTATTTTTTCTGTTTCTTTTCTCGTTCTCGTTACTTTCGAGTTGATATAATTTCATCTGAAATTGATTTTGGAACTTCTGCGAAGTGATCTGGCTCCATTGTATATACGGCACGCCCCTGCGAGCATGAGCGCAGAGCTGTAGCATATCCGAACATTGATGCAAGCGGCACCATCGCTGTTATTTGCTGGGCTGACGGTGTTGCTTCTATATTAACTATCTGTCCGCGACGGCTGTTGATATCACCGATAATATCGCCAAGATATTCGTCAGGTGTTGTAACAACAACCTTCATTATAGGCTCTGTTAAGACAGGGTCAGCTTTCTTCATGGCTTCCTTGAAAGCAATAGATGAGCATATCTTGAATGCCATGTCGGAGCTGTCAACTTCGTGATACGAACCGTCAATAAGCGTGACTTTAACATCAACGACAGGATAACCTGCAAGCGTACCCGCCTGCATAGCGCTGCGTATACCTTCTTCGACTGACTTGATATATTCCTTCGGTATAACACCGCCGGTCGTCACATCGACGAACTCAAAGCCCTTGCCTGGCTCGTTAGGTTCTATTGTAATCTTAACATGGCCGTATTGACCATGACCACCTGTCTGACGTGCGTACTTGTAATCTTCTGTTGCTGTACGGCGAATTGTTTCCCTGTACGCAACCTGCGGCTTGCCGACATTTGCCTCAACCTTAAACTCGCGAAGAAGCCTATCTACGATAATCTCAAGATAAAGCTCACCCATTCCAGCAATAATTGTCTGGCCCGTTTCATCGTCCGTATATGTGCGGAATGTGGGGTCCTCTTCTGCAAGCTTACTCAAGGCTATCATCATCTTGTCGGCACCGGCTTTTGTCTTAGGCTCAATGGCGACACGGATAACAGGATCCGGGAACTCCATTGATTCAAGTACAACTGGGTGTGATTCGTCACAGAAAGTATCGCCGGTCGTCGTATTCTTTGTTCCAATTATAGCTGCAATATCACCGGAATAACAGCAATCAATATCCTTTCGGTCATTGCTGTGCATCTGAAGAAGACGAGCAAAACGCTCTTTCACACGCTTGCTTGAGTTATATGCAATGCTACCAGAGTTTATCTTGCCCGAATATACTCGGAAGAAGCAAAGTTTTCCGACATACGGGTCAGTCACAATTTTAAATGCAAGCGCCGAAAAAGGTGCATTGTCGTCCGCCGGACGTTCTTCTTCTTCTCCGGTTTCCGGATTGATACCGCGGACTGGTGGAATATCAAGTGGAGATGGCAGATAGTCGACAATAGCATCAAGCAGCTTCTGCACACCTTTGTTCTTATAAGAAGAACCACAGGTAACAGGAACAATTTTATTTGCTATTGTCTCCTTGCGAATAGCTGCCTTAATTTCTTCCGTTGTAATATCTTCTTCGTTGCAGAACTTTTCAAAGAGAACATCGTCGGCCTCAGCAACAGCCTCGATCATCTTCGCACGATACTCCTCGGCAAGCTCACGCATGTCCTCCGGTATCGGCTCGACTCTCATATCCTTGCCAAGATCGTCGTAATACATTACGGCGTCCATATCGATAAGGTCGATGATTCCCTTGAAATCGCTCTCGCTTCCTATCGGCAACTGAATCGGAACAGGATTTGTCTTAAGACGCTCACGCATCATATCGATAACGTGATAGAAATTAGCACCGGTGATGTCCATCTTATTGATGTAAGCCAGGCGCGGTACGTTATACTTGCTTGCCTGATGCCATACCGTCTCCGATTGCGGTTCAACGCCGCCCTTAGCACAGAAAACTGTGACGGCACCATCAAGTACACGAAGCGAACGCTCAACCTCGACTGTAAAGTCTACGTGACCTGGAGTATCAATAATGTTTATTCTGTTCCGGCGCCAAAAACAAGTAGTCGCGGCGGATGTAATCGTTATGCCACGCTCCTGTTCCTGTTCCATCCAGTCCATTGTGGCTGCGCCCTCATGGACTTCGCCTAATTTGTGTGTTTCACCAGTATAAAATAGTATTCGCTCAGTCGTCGTCGTTTTTCCGGCGTCGATATGAGCCATGATACCAATGTTTCTCGTATTCTCGAGTGAATATTCCCTCGGCATACGGTTATGCTCCTTTCATAGGACGTACATGACCGGCTGCCGGCGGGATGCCGTGACCCTCCGTTTCACGCGGGCGCCCACGTGAAGCCCTTGTCAGTGTGAAAATTGCGTCGTCCTTTTTATTAATAACGATAGTGTGCAAAGGCTTTGTTTGCCTCCGCCATTTTGTGGGTGTCTTCTTTCTTCTTGAAAGCTCCGCCCATGCTATTCTTGGCGTCCATAATTTCTGCCGCCAATTTCGCCGCCATTCCCCGCTCGCTACGCATTCTTGCGTAATTAACGATCCAGCGGAGACCAAGTGTTTGACGGCGCTCAGCGCGGACATCTATCGGCACCTGATACGTGGATCCGCCTACACGGCGCGCCTTTACTTCAAGCAAAGGCATCACGTTGTCAAGAGCTTCCTCAAATACCTTGAGCGGGTTCTCGTTCATCTTTGCTTCTATTATAGCAAAAGCATCGTAAACGATCTTCTGCGCCACGCCTTTTTTGCCATCAAGCATCACTTTATTTATCAGTTTTGTTACAAGCTGCGAATTATAAAGCGGATCGGGCGTGACTTCCCTCTTGGAAATCTGACCTCTTCTTGGCACTATTCTTCCCTCCTTCATTATAATAATGTTATCACAGGTACTCGAAAAATATATTTTCCGCAAGTGTCATGCCGGTCAGACGCGTACATATGCATATATCAGATCTATATACATATAAACATTTCTGTTACTACGTTTCATCGGCAGAACACAGGCTTCTTTGGACAGAAAAAATAAATCCGTCCGATTTACTGAATTATCAGTAAATAATTATTTATTTTTCGGTTTTTTAGCGCCGTACTTTGAGCGCCCCTGGTTGCGGTTTGCTACGCCCTGTGCGTCAAGCGTACCACGGATAATGTGGTAACGTACGCCCGGGAGATCGCGAACACGGCCGCCGCGTATCAGAACAACCGAGTGTTCCTGCAAGTTATGACCGATACCCGGAATATAGACTGTTGTTTCAAGTCCATTTGTAAGACGGACTCTTGCAACCTTACGAAGAGCTGAGTTCGGCTTCTTCGGTGTCTTTGTCGTAACCTTTACGCATACGCCACGCATCTGAGGTGAGCTCTTGTAAACTGTGCGATTCTTCAGCGTGTTTATGCGCGTCTGGAGCATCGGTGCCTTCGACTTATGCGTCTTAGCCTTAGCCTTGCGTCCCTGTCTGACGAGCTGGTTAAAGGTTGGCATTTAATTCCTCCTTCTTTTCATAGTAACAAAAATGTTTATATACACGAGCAGCTTACGGCGCCGTAAGCCGCTGAGTATGCGAAATTAAATGTTAAATATTAAATATTGCGGTCATAAACGGCATAAAAAACATCTGACCGCAAATACGCAATCTACATTATAAAGCAAGCCTTATTTTTTGTCAAGGCGCATTATTTTCACCTCTAATATTCTGCACTTTGCACAATTGCAATACATAATATAGATTTGCCTTATTACATCAAGTTTAAACGTCAGAGCCCGAACGGGCTCTGACGTTCCCGCTTTGCTTTATATGTTGAGATTGCGGGAGTTGCTTTTACTCCTCGACGTCTGTATCATCATCGCTTGTATCAGCGTCTTCGTAATTATCGTCGTAACTTTCGTTTGTTTGTTCTTCTGAACTATTTTCGTCATCTGATGTGGTCCAGAAGTTTTTATTCAAGTCAGTTGCAACGCCATAACGGTCGTTATTATCATTCTTCTGGCCATTGTCAACATCATGGTGTGCACCTGCAAGCAGGTTAAGCATTGTGTCTGAGCTTGAGTCAGTACGCTCAATCTCAACATTGCGGTAACGCTCCATGCCCGTGCCTGCAGGAATGAGCTTACCTATGATGACGTTTTCTTTAAGTCCGAGCAGATGGTCAACCTTACCGTTTATCGCGGCCTCAGTCAGAACCTTCGTCGTTTCCTGGAACGACGCCGCAGACAGGAAGGAATCTGTCATAAGCGAAGCTTTGGTTATGCCGAGCAGTACAGGCGTGCATGTAGCTTCACGGAGTCCTATTTCACCTGCTGCAACGCGGCGACGTATTTCGGCGTTTTCGTCATCAAACTCGTTATGGCTGACGAGTGTACCCGTGAGAAGCGATGTGTCACCCGGGTCCTCCACCCTTGCCTTGCGAGTCATCTGACGTGTTATGACCTCGATATGCTTGTCGTTTATGTCAACTGACTGCATACGGTAAACCTTCTGTACCTCGCGGATAATATAGTCATATACCGCATCAAGGCCATTTATCCGTACGATGTCGTTCGGGTTCAGGTAACCTTCGGTCAGCGGCTGACCGCGAGTTACGCGGTCTCCATCAGATACAATAAGGTTCATGCCGAACGGGACGACATAAGACATAACTTCGCCGTCATCTGTTGTAATCATGACAGTATGCAGTTTCATATCCTCACTGATTGACACAACGCCATCATATTCTGTAACAACTGCCGGCTTTTTAGGCTTGCGCGCCTCAAAGAGGTCTTCAACACGCGGCAGACCTTGTGTAATATCTGAACCGGCAACACCACCCGTGTGGAACGTTCTCATCGTGAGCTGCGTACCGGGCTCGCCGATAGACTGGGCAGCTATTATACCGACAGCCTCACCGACATTAACCGGCGTTCCAAACGCAAGGTCGGCACCATAGCACTTGGAGCAGACGCCATGTCTGGTATTACAGTGAAGCACCGAACGGACGTATACTCTGTCTATACCGCGAGATAAAATCTTCTTAACTTCATCTTCGCCTATCATCGTATCGTCCGGAACTATGACTTCGCCTGTCACAGGATCTTTAACATCGCCAATCGTATATCTTCCAAAGAGACGATCCTTGAGCGGCTCAATCATTTCTTCGCCATCCTTAATGTCGGACAGCCATATTCCCTTGCGTGAGCCGCAGTCTTCCTCGCGGATAATGACATCCTGTGCGACGTCGACAAGACGACGCGTCAGGTAACCGGAGTCAGCCGTACGAAGCGCCGTGTCTGAAAGTGACTTACGTGCACCACGGGCGGCCATGAAGTATTCAAGGATGTTAAGACCTTCACGGAAGTTTGATTTAATCGGAAGCTCCATCGTCTTACCGGTTGTTGAGAACATAAGTCCGCGCATACCGGCAAGCTGACGCATCTGCGTCATCGTACCACGAGCTCCGGAGTCAATCATCATCTTAATTGAGTTGTGACTGTCAAAATTGGCCTGGAGAGCTTCAACGACATCCTTTGTCGTCTGCTCCCATATATTAATAACGTTGCTATAACGCTCTTCTTCAGACAGCTCGCCTCGGCTAAAGTGACGGTTGATCTCTTCAACCTTCTTCTCGGCGGCGGCAATAAGCGTATATTTCTCCTCCGGTATGATTATATCGGCCATCGAAATAGAGATTGCTCCGCGCGTCGAGTATTTATAGCCCATGCTCTTGATTTCGTCAAGAACACCTGCCGTCATTGCAAATCCGTGGCGTTTAATGCAGGCATCAACGATTGCAGAGAGGATTTTTGTTGTCGTCGGCTCAGTAATTTCAAGGTCAAAGGCACGTTCAGGATCGCTTCTGTCAACAAAACCAAGATCCTGAGGTATTGCACGGTTGAAAATGAGCCGTCCGAGCGTCGCATCAATTATCTTTGACTTAACCTGTCCGTCAATTTCGCGCTCCACGCGCACTTTAATCGGTGCATGAAGCCCGAGCAAGCCGTTTTCGTAGGCCATGAGAGCTTCGTCAAAGTCACGGTAAACGTGTCCCTCTCCGGGTTCGCCGGCATGGTCCATCGTTAAATAGTAGCAGCCGAGAACCATGTCCTGTGACGGGACGGTAACGGCGCGTCCATCAGCCGGTTTCAAGAGGTTGTTTGCCGAAAGCATGAGGAAACGTGCTTCCGCCTGTGCTTCCGCTGAAAGCGGAACGTGTATCGGCATCTGGTCGCCGTCAAAGTCGGCGTTAAACGCCTTACATACGAGTGGGTGAAGCTTTATTGCCTTACCTTCAACGAGCACCGGTTCAAACGCCTGAATCGACAGGCGGTGGAGCGTCGGAGCACGGTTGAGAAGCACGGGATGCTCGCGTATTACGTTTTCAAGCGCATCCCAAACCTCCGGATGAACACGGTCAATCTTCTTTTTAGCTTCCTTTATATTTGAAGCCTTCTGCGTCTCAACAAGCCGCTTCATAACAAACGGTTTGAAGAGCTCAAGCGCCATTTCTTTAGGCAGACCGCACTGATATATCTTCAGTGTAGGACCTACAACGATAACCGAGCGTCCCGAATAGTCAACACGCTTACCAAGCAGGTTCTGGCGGAAACGCCCATGCTTACCGCGGAGCATCTCAGAGAGGCTCTTAAGCGGGCGGTTTGAAGGTCCTGTAACGGGCTTACCGCGTCGGCCGTTGTCGATTAATGCATCGACAGCCCCCTGAAGCATACGCTTTTCGTTGCGGATAATGATATCCGGCGTATGCATTTCAAGGAGCTTTTTCAAACGGTTATTGCGGTTGATTACACGGCGGTAAAGATCGTTTAAGTCTGAGGAAGCAAAGCGTCCACCGTCAAGCTGAACCATCGGACGGATTTCCGGCGGCAGGACAGGTATAACATCAAGTATCATCCACTCCGGACGGTTGCCGGATTTGCGGAAAGCCTCGACGACTTCAAGACGCTTGATAATTCTGACCTTCTTCTGACCGGTCGCCGTCTGAAGTTCGTTTTTCAGCTCACGTGAAAGCGCTTCTACGTCAATTTCGGCAAGGAGCTTCTTTATTGCTTCGGCTCCCATGCCAACAGTAAAATCGTTTTCGTATTTTTCGTAGTATTCGCGGTATTTGCTCTCCGAAAGAAGCTCTTTTTTCTCAAGTGGCGTGTTGCCTGGATCTATTACAATATAGCTCGCAAAGTAAAGAACTTTCTCAAGCTGACGCGGCGATATATCGAGCATTAGCCCCATGCGTGAGGGTATCGCGCGGAAATACCAAATGTGCGAAACAGGAGCCGCAAGCTCAATGTGCCCCATTCGCTCACGGCGTACTTTCTTCGTCGTTACCTCAACGCCGCACTTTTCGCACACTTTGCCCTTATAGCGCATGCGCTTATATTTACCGCAAAGGCACTCGCCGTCCTTCGTCGGTCCGAATATGCGCTCGCAGAAAAGACCGTCGCGCTCTGCTTTGAGAGTTCTGTAGTTTATAGTTTCGGGCTTCTTGACCTCGCCATGTGACCAGCTTCTTATCATGTCGGGGGACGCAAGACCAATCTTTATAGAATCGAATGCATTACGTTCCATTTATATATCCCTTCCAAGTTATCGATTTGCCGGAGTCGCGGGTCAATCAAATGTATTCACTATCATCATCGTCGTCGCTTGAGAGATCGTCCTCGATACCGAAACCGGCGTCACCAATATCGAAATCGAAGGAGTCGTCGTCTTTTTCTTCCATCTCATCTTCACCAGAAGATGCTGAATAGTCATCCGGCTCGACGGCTTCTCCAACGTCGCTTTCGCTTACATCGGATACAACTTCCGGCCCATCTCCGTCATCACTTATCTCCGAAAGTTCTATTTCGCGACCATCACGGTCGAGAACGCGTATATCAAGCGCCAGTGCCTGCAGTTCCTTGACAAGAACTTTGAAAGATTCAGGAACGCCAGGTGTCGGGATGTTCTGCCCCTTGACTATCGCTTCATACGTCTTTACGCGGCCTGTGACGTCGTCGCTCTTAACTGTCAATATCTCCTGAAGCGTATAAGCCGCACCGTATGCCTCAAGCGCCCAAACCTCCATTTCGCCAAAGCGCTGTCCGCCAAACTGAGCTTTTCCTCCGAGCGGCTGCTGCGTTATCAGCGAATATGGGCCTGTCGAACGAGCGTGAATCTTATCATCGACAAGGTGATGCAGCTTGAGGTAGTACATGATACCCACTGTTACGGGGTTGTCAAAAGGCTCACCCGTACGGCCATCGTATAGTATCGTCTTTCCGTCGACGATACGCAGCTTGCCTTCCGCACGCAGTTTATTTATATAATCTTTATCAGCTTTTTCAGCAGCTGTGAGTTCACGCAAGTCTTCCTTGCCGTTGTCATCTATAATAAGCTCGTAAAGCGGCTTGCCGTCGACGTTTTCATTGCTCAGCGGCAAACGGCTCATGCCTGCCAGACGCATGCATTCGATAATGTCTTTTTCGTTTGCACCGTCGAAAACAGGGGTCATCACCTTCCATCCGAGCTTCTTCGCGGCAATGCCAAGGTGAACCTCAAGAATCTGACCTATATTCATTCGTGACGGAACGCCAAGCGGGTTGAGCACTATGTCAAGCGGTGTACCATCCGCAAGGAACGGCATATCTTCCGGCGGAAGTATGCATGATACAACGCCCTTGTTACCGTGGCGTCCTGCCATCTTGTCACCAACAGAAATCTTACGTTTTTGTGCTATATAAACACGCACAACCTTAATGACGCCGGGCGCCAACTCGTCGTTGTTTTCTCGCGAGAATACGCGAACATCAATTACTGTGCCCGATTCGCCATGCGGTAAGCGGAGAGAGGTGTCACGCACTTCACGCGCCTTTTCTCCAAATATAGCACGCAACAGGCGTTCCTCTGCCGTCAGTTCAGTTTCGCCCTTCGGCGTTACCTTACCGACGAGGATGTCTCCGGCACGAACCTCCGTGCCTATTTTAACGATACCGTCGGGAGTTAAATCCTTCAGCGCATCCTCACCGACGTTCGGTATTTCACGCGTAATTTCTTCCGGACCGAGTTTTGTCTCGCGGGCTTCGTGTGAATATTCTTCAATGTGAATCGATGTGTAAACATCGTCACGTACAAGCCGCTCATTTAAGAGAACGGCGTCCTCGTAGTTATAACCTTCCCATGACATGAAGCCGACGAGAACGTTCTTTCCGAGGGATATTCCCCCATTGGACGTCGACTGACCGTCAGCTATGCAGTCACCGCGCTCAACGCGGTCACCAACGGAGACAATCGGGCGCTGGTTGATGCACGTTCCCTGGTTCGAACGCTTAAACTTCGTCAGATGGTAGACGCGTTTCAAGCCATCGTCACCACGAACCGTTATTTCGTCAGCAGTAACGCGCTCAACATACCCATCTGCGTCTGCCAGAACGACAACACCTGAATCCATCGCCGCTTTGTATTCCATACCTGTGCCGACGATTGGAGATTCCGTCGTCAGAAGCGGAACAGCCTGCTTCTGCATGTTCGAACCCATGAGAGCACGGGAGTTGTCGTCGTTTTCAAGGAACGGAATCATTGCCGTTGCAACTGAAACCACCATTTTCGGTGATACATCCATGAAGTCAACCTTTTCGCGCGGAACCTCAATGATTTCCGAACGGTCACGAGCAGCTACGCGACGGTTTATAAACCTGTTGTTTTCGTCAAGCGGCTCGTTTGCCTGAGCAATGATGTAGTTGTCTTCAACATCGGCTGTCATGTAGACGATTTCATTCGTCACAGTACCCGTTGCCTTATCAACGCGGCGATACGGTGCCTCAATGAAGCCGTAATCGTTTATGCGTGCATATGTTGCAAGATATGATATAAGTCCGATGTTTGGTCCTTCAGGCGTTTCTATCGGACACATTCTTCCGTAGTGTGTGTAGTGGACATCGCGGACGTCAAAGGAAGCGCGGTCACGCGAAAGACCACCAGGACCGAGTGCCGACACACGGCGTTTGTGTGTTAACTCGGCTAAGGGGTTTGCCTGATCCATGAACTGCGAGAGCGGTGACGAGCCAAAGAACTCACGAATCGCTGTGACAACCGGACGGATGTTTATAAGCATCTGCGGTGTGAGCGTCTCGTTGTCCGTAATCGTCATGCGCTCCTTGACAATTTTATCCATTCTCGAAAAACCAATGCGAAGCTGGTTTTGAAGAAGCTCACCAACGCAACGCAGGCGGCGGTTGCCGAGATGGTCGATATCGTCAGTCGAGCCTATGTCATGTGACAAGCATATAATATAATTTATAGAAGCAAAAATATCATCTTTTGTTATATGTCTCGGGCAAAGCTCATCTATACGGCGGCGTGCAAGCTCGCGGATTGTCTTTTCATCGCCCCCCGCTTCCTCAATAATTTCACGAAGGACAGCAAAACTGCACTTTTCCCTGACGCCGCAATCTTCAAGGGAATAACCGAGGACATTTACGGGATCAACGGCACCGTTAGAAAATACCTTGACCTCGTTTCCGTCTTCGCTCTCGACATAAACCTCGGTGATGCACGCGTTTTCAATCTTCATTGCATCATCAAGGGAAAGATAAACGCCGGGCTCGGCAATAACTTCACCCGTCAGCGGGCTTACGGCAGGCCGCGAGAGCTTGTGGCCTTTAATGCGGCTTGCAAGCGCAAGCTTTTTATCGAATTTATAGCGTCCGACAGGCGCAAGATCATAACGCTTCGGATCGAAGAACATGTTGTTTATAAGCGACTGCGCGCTTTCAACGATAGCGGGTTCACCCGGACGCAGGCGCTTATATATTTCCTTCAGCGCTTCTTCACCCTCGGATGTATTGTTCTCAGCCGCTTGTCTTGTAAGCTCGTCCTTGGCAAGGGAAGCTATGAGCTTTGGCTCCTCACCGAAGAACTCCAGAATATCCCGCTCCGTTTCGATGCCCAGAGCGCGTATAAGTACTGTAATCGGCAACTTGCGGTTTTTGTCAACACGCACATAGAGGACATCGTTTACGTCGGTCTCGTATTCGAGCCAGACACCGCGGTATGGAATGACCTGAGCTGTGAACAAACGCTTTCCCGTTTTGTCAATGGTTGAATCGTAATATATTCCCGGGGAGCGGACTATTTGTGAAACAATAACACGTTCAGCACCATTAATGACGAACGTACCCTTCTCCGTCATGAGCGGGAAATCGCCCATGTAAATCTCGGACTGCTTCACTTCACCAGTCTGCTTGTTTGTAAGGCGTACGTTAACCTTGAGTGGTGCCGCGTAATTAGCATCATGCTCTTTGCATTCCTCGACAGAATACTTCGGTTTTGAGTCAATGCTGTATGACACAAAATCGATAAGCAGGTTGCCGGAGTAATCGGTTATCGGGGATATATCGCGAAGAACTTCCATCAGCCCCTCGTCCAAAAACCAGCGGAACGATTTTTTCTGAACCTCGATGAGGTTTGGCATTTCAAGTGCCTCATCGATTTTCGAAAAACTCATTCTCACGTTTTTCCCGAGCTTTACCGGTTTTACCATCTTCCTGACACTCCTTCAAAAGCTGCGGACTTATGTCCGCCCCACTGTATATTTGGCTGTATATAAGCCGAATAAATAGTTATTATATTTTTTAATGATACAAAAAATCTCAAATACAGCGCAGTTTATAATTTTAACATCTATGCGCCATATTGTCAACGGGATTTATAAAATATTTTGGTTTTTCAGCCTCTTTTTCATAAGTTTACATTTATCATTATGATTATTTACATATTTTTTACTTGTAAACTTTTTGTAAACTTTATCTTTTTCGCCCACAGCAGCTTCATTTTTTCAAGAGAAAATGAGAAAAACGCAAAAAAGTCCTTGATATTCTTCTGAAATCGTGATATTATATATATTCAGGCTGAAACTTATCGCACGGCGCGCACCTCTCAGGCGCCGCGCAGAGCATTTTTGTGAAGCGTAATAAGCGTCAAGGAGGTGAAACTCAGGTGCCAAACATTAAATCTGCAAAGAAACGCGTGCTCGTCAGCGAGAAGAAGAACCTCAGGAACAGGATGTATAAGTCCGCCCTGCACACTTCTATTAAGAAATTTAAAGCTGCACTTGCTGCCGGCGACAAGAACGCCGCGGCTGAATTATATCGCGAAACGGTTAAGAAGCTTGACCGTGCCGCAGCGCGTGGCATTATACACAAGAATGCCGCCGCACGTAAAAAGAGCAACTTTACAAAGGCTCTCAACAGTCTTCAGTAAAATAAGAAAGCAAAAAGAAAACACCGGAATACCGCTGCTGCCAACAACCATTCAATAAAGCGGGTGAAAATAACCGCTATTGAATTTGAATATTTCTTTTTGCTTAGACGGACAAATAAAGTCCGGGGTTCCAATCGGAACCCCGGTTTTTTTGTTTATTTCTATTATCACTTATCTTATTTTCTCATTTTCTCATTTAAGCATAAAAATCATGCCCGCTGATAGTAAAAACAAATGGACGGTTTCTTGACGCCCAGCTATTTGAGCCGCTTATCGAAAAATACAGAATAGTTTTATCAATAATATACCCTTCAAGACACATTTTTGCTGCTATTATACTGTCGGTGTTAGGCTCGTTATATATCGAGCCTGAATACGCCGGCATAAATTGAATCCCGTCGCTGTTATCAAAAATAACATCTTTTATAGTGTTCGGGAAATTGCTGTTTTTCGTTCTATTTATAATGACAGCTCCGACAGCAAGCTTTCCATTCATAGGCTCATTTCCTGATTCCGCGTATATTATACGCGAGAGCCAGTACAGATTGTCCGAATTGTAGTAACTTTCACCTTTTTCAATATAGCCTTCTGATGCCCCTACATTAACTTTACCGTCCGACACCGAATACGATGCCAAAAATGCTTTGGCAACAAGTTCTGCCGGTGCCATAATCAAATCATTCTTATCAATGTAAATATTCTTTTTAGTATAAAAATACCGTCCGTTTGCCTGAACATAACAGTCGCCATCTCCGACCGAAATGTTCATCATGTCGTTCGAAGCTTTTGCCGTGAGCGTACGGGTATCACTGTTCCAGCTAAACTTAAGCGATGGGTCAAGAGCTAACGCAAACGCCTTAAACGGTACAAATATAACACCGCCAACATTAACGGCACTAAAATCTTGCTTTTCTCCGTTTATGTAAACTACGGATGTATTGTTATCTTTTTTGCCGTTATTTGAATTATTCTGGGGCGGGGTCGTCGTTTCAGGAGGAGATGTTGTCTCGGGTGCAGGACGTGTCGTTTCAGGCGCCGGTTTTGTCGTTTCAGGCGGCGCTTCGGTTGTCTCCGGCTCCTTTTCGCTCGTCTCGCTGTTTTCTATTAATATAGTCGTTTCGCTATTCTTTATTTTATCCGCAAGTTCTTCATATCTGCCTTCAAGGCCAGGTTCCCCATCCGGATACGACAGGTGAGGAAAACTGTTATCTATTTCCTCATAGGAAATATCTTCGTCACTGACGCCAGTTGTATTACCAGTTAAATCATCCTTTGCCCCGGATTCATTGTCGATAACATCTAAATTATCATCATAACTATAATCGCTATCGGCATATGAATCCGGGCCGCGCAAGTCGTCATCCGCATCATCAGATGATATATCATCGGAAATCCCAACACTGGGGATATCTCCGCTTCTAAACTGAGCTCCTGCAAGATATGATGCCACAAATATTATGGCAACAGCGGAAACGACAGCAACGAACATATTTAAACTGAAGCTGTCGTGTTTTTTTGCGTACTTTTTGGATAGCGGTGTAAGTCGCATACAAAAAAGCCGCTCCTTTCTTTGCTTTGTTGTCGGCAAGTCCGGACGCTAACGGTGTCATTCAGCACTACGATGATAATAGTCCGTAGAAAGCAGTAGCATTATCGTGCGCAAGCTTTGCAGCTTCATACGCCGAGATTCCCCGCACCTCGCCCAGAGCCTGTGCTATGAACATCATATAACCTGAATAGTTTATCTTTCCCCTGTATGGCGACGGAGCAAGATACGGACAGTCCGTTTCTAAAAGAATCAGCTCGGACGGAACGGCTGCTGCCGCTTCTCTCGTTTTAGCTGCGTTTTTGTACGTCAAGACGCCGCCAAATGAAAAATATCTGCCAAGTTTTGCGTACTGCCTTGCCTGCTCCGCGCTTCCACTGAAACAGTGCAGAAGGCACTTAACATCCGGGAATTCGCGCAAAATATCAAACACATCGCCATGCGCTTCCCTGTCGTGTATAACCGCAGGAAGCTTAAAATGCCTTGCAAGCTCAAGCTGCGCACGAAAAAGTGATATCTGCTTTTCCCTGTCCGTGTCCGGATAATGATAATCAAGCCCGACCTCGCCGACGGCAATATAATTACCTGTGGCTAAAAGGGTCTCGAGCTCTGTCATTGCGTCAGGAAGACTCTCGTATGAGCCGGTCTCGGTCGGATGTATCCCGGCTGTCGCGTACATTCGCGGAACCTTTGTATCACCTGATAAACTCCGCACAAACTCTGCTAATGCCCGGCTTGACTCTATCGTTACGCCTGCGTTTACAACAGCAGTGACTCCCGCCTTGAATGAATCACGAAGAGCGGCTATCGCCCCGCCCTCGTATTCATCGTCAAAACGAGCGTCATCGTAGTGAGCGTGTGCGTCAAAAAACAAAAATGTTGTCTCAGTCGCACAAGAATCGCCTGTCGGCGCATCATAAGCGGAGCTTTTCTGTGAATCTATACTAATATTCACTTGCTCTTTTACAAATTCTGCCGCCGTATCGGTTATAATGCTTCTCACCTTACTCGCTCCCCAAGCGGAGTATCAGGTGATAAGAACACAACACGAACCGTTTCCTCACCGGATGCAAGTATCATGCCGTTGCTTTCAACACCGCAAAGTGTGGCGGGTTTTAAATTTGCAACGACAATGACCTTTTTACCAATTAGGTCCTCCGGCTTATACCACTTTGCAATGCCGGAAACTACTTGCCTTTTCTCATAACCAAGATCAAGCGTGAGTTTTAGTAGCTTTTTAGCTTTCGGGATAGGCTCACATTCGATTACTTGCGCCGTGCGAAGCTCAACGCCCATAAAATCATCAATCGAAATCTGAGCGACCCCCTCCGGCTTTTCACAAGTTGGCTTTTCCTCTTTTTCCTCAGCTTCTTTAGCCGCTCTTATTTCAGCAAGGAACTTTTCTTCATCAATACGAGCGAAAAGTGTCTTCGGTGTCCCGATATGTCC
>LFRM01179660.1_pt1 | contig 15184 bp, 12 predicted proteins | sample 618341 | NCBI WGS metagenome assembly LFRM01 (sample SAMN03654438, study PRJNA283298) | anaerobic digester metagenome | isolation source: pool of bioreactors CSTR01a, CSTR02a, and CSTR03a thermophilic anaerobic... | place: Denmark: Kgs. Lyngby | collected 2014-05-21 | reverse complement strand
AAAAAAGATGTCACCCAAGAAGAGTGGGATAAACTGTTTTAATCCCCCTATCTACGGGTCACGCACATGGAGCAACAAGCAGATGGTATTGGTGCTCTCCAAGTTTCAATCCCCTATCTACGGGTCACGCACGAAGAAATCGCAGTGGCAGCAGAGGGGAGTTATGCCGTTTCAATCCCCTATCTACGGGTCACGCACCGCGCACAGGCGGGCAGATAATTGTGAAGCACACAAAGTTTCAATCCCCTATCTACGGGTCACGCACCCTACAAAATTATCCAGCGTCAGGGTGATATCGCTTGTTTCAATCCCCTATCTACGGGTCACGCACCTCAAGGAGGGGCCTGGCCGGGTGAACGCCAAGTCAAAGTTTCAATCCCCTATCTACGGGTCACGCACCTGTATTCGTTCACTGACGATTATAAGGAATATCCACCGTTTCAATCCCCTATCTACGGGTCACGCACCACCGATATTGGCGATCCTGAAACTCTGACCGATGATGTTTCAATCCCCTATCTACGGGTCACGCACCTTGTTTTATAGCATCTCTTTCCTGAGCTAATTCTTGTTTCAATCCCCTATCTACGGGTCACGCACCCTACTCCTGAAATTACAGGAGGCTGGTCATTTACAGAGTTTCAATCCCCTATCTACGGGTCACGCACCGCACATACTGATCGCCCTCTTCACACTCTACGGCGGTTTCAATCCCCTATCTACGGGTCACGCACCCAGCAAAGCGAACTGTGCTGAACATCATCGACAACATGTTTCAATCCCCTATCTACGGGTCACGCACCTGAGTGAATTAAAGAGCTTACGGGCAGAGCTTGAGTTTCAATCCCCTATCTACGGGTCACGCACAGAATTGTAGGGAGTTGACCACCAATTGAGAAAATTGTTTCAATCCCCTATCTACGGGTCACGCACGAATTGATCGCGGAAATCCGCCGGCGCGGTTATACCGGTTTCAATCCCCTATCTACGGGTCACGCACGTCAGCTTCCGCTTGGCGATGACGTCAAAACAGATGTTTCAATCCCCTATCTACGGGTCACGCACCATGAAAAGATAGCCAACCAGCGTAAGGATATTGCACAGTTTCAATCCCCTATCTACGGGTCACGCACTCGCCATTCCACCAGCGACCAGGAGTTTCCTCAACATGTTTCAATCCCCTATCTACGGGTCACGCACCCCACATCAATACCAACAGTTCTGCCGGTTTTGGGTTTCAATCCCCTATCTACGGGTCACGCACGCATTATATCGACGTTAATAAACAAAAAGAAGATAACAGTTTCAATCCCCTATCTACGGGTCACGCACGCCTTTATAACTCTTGCCGGGTTCATCGTCAANNTTATAACTCTTGCCGGGTTCATCGTCAAAACTGTTTCAATCCCCTATCTACGGGTCACGCACACCGATACGGGCAGGGAATCTTACGAAAATGAAATGTTTCAATCCCCTATCTACGGGTCACGCACGAGATAGGCAACAGAGGCACGGGTGAATGTTGCATGTTTCAATCCCCTATCTACGGGTCACGCACGAGGAAACTGTCCAGATGTATGCCGTGAAGCACAAGGGTTTCAATCCCCTATCTACGGGTCACGCACGTGCCAACACTGCCCGCACCGAGACCGGGGAGCTTAGTTTCAATCCCCTATCTACGGGTCACGCACGGCCTGGTACCTCTCACCGATGCTGTGACAGCTTAGTTTCAATCCCCTATCTACGGGTCACGCACCTCACCGTCTGCGTCAAGAGCATCTTCTATACGTAGTTTCAATCCCCTATCTACGGGTCACGCACAACGGAGAGCCGCCCATGAGGGCGGCTTTTTGTTTAGTTTCAATCCCCTATCTACGGGTCACGCACTATGGACTCTCCCCTGGAAGCCGCATGAGGTGTCTTGTTTCAATCCCCTATCTACGGGTCACGCACGAGGTGTGGCCCTACGTCAAGCGGACTACCTTCCAAGTTTCAATCCCCTATCTACGGGTCACGCACGAATTGCTGGTTTCGTTAAAAGAAATATTAATGAAGCGTTTCAATCCCCTATCTACGGGTCACGCACCTCAAGGAGGGGCCTGGCCGGGTGAACGCCAAGTCAAAGTTTCAATCCCCTATCTACGGGTCACGCACCTGTATTCGTTCACTGACGATTATAAGGAATATCCACCGTTTCAATCCCCTATCTACGGGTCACGCACCACCGATATTGGCGATCCTGAAACTCTGACCGATGATGTTTCAATCCCCTATCTACGGGTCACGCACCTTGTTTTATAGCATCTCTTTCCTGAGCTAATTCTTGTTTCAATCCCCTATCTACGGGTCACGCACCCTACTCCTGAAATTACAGGAGGCTGGTCATTTACAGAGTTTCAATCCCCTATCTACGGGTCACGCACTATGGACTCTCCCCTGGAAGCCGCATGAGGTGTCTTGTTTCAATCCCCTATCTACGGGTCACGCACGAGGTGTGGCCCTACGTCAAGCGGACTACCTTCCAAGTTTCAATCCCCTATCTACGGGTCACGCACCCCAAGGTACGCGCTGAGCGTATATGGGGTAACACAGTTTCAATCCCCTATCTACGGGTCACGCACCTAGCGTCGGGAAATTCCTGGCCTTCCCCGTTCCGAGTTTCAATCCCCTATCTACGGGTCACGCACCTCCTTTTGGGGAGAACGATCTGAATATTGCCAACGTGTTTCAATCCCCTATCTACGGGTCACGCACCGCGTTGCCCGGCATATCGCCGGGCAGGTTGTCAATAGTTTCAATCCCCTATCTACGGGTCACGCACCATGAAGCGATCAAAGAACCGGCCGCACATTCCTCGTTTCAATCCCCTATCTACGGGTCACGCACGTCAGCTTCCGCTTGGCGATGACGTCAAAACAGATGTTTCAATCCCCTATCTACGGGTCACGCACCATGAAAAGATAGCCAACCAGCGTAAGGATATTGCACAGTTTCAATCCCCTATCTACGGGTCACGCACCATCTCCTCGTTCGTCCAATAAAAGAACCTCTTATCGGTTTCAATCCCCTATCTACGGGTCACGCACCCCTTTCCTGAGTGGCTGATGGAAGAAACTTTATTTCTGTTTCAATCCCCTATCTACGGGTCACGCACCAAAATCTGGCCAAGTCTGGCACAGCCAAGAAATGGCGTTTCAATCCCCTATCTACGGGTCACGCACCCTTAGTATCCTTGAATGTCATATCCCAGCTNNAGTATCCTTGAATGTCATATCCCAGCTCTGGAGTTTCAATCCCCTATCTACGGGTCACGCACTAGATGTACAAATGCCCACGAGTATATATTCCTGTGTTTCAATCCCCTATCTACGGGTCACGCACCTGGGAGATCACACCCTTTGAACTCAGTATGGCTGCGTTTCAATCCCCTATCTACGGGTCACGCACCTGCGAGTACAGGGAATCGGCCAGAGCCAGAAGCGGTTTCAATCCCCTATCTACGGGTCACGCACTATGCTTCGCTCGTAGCTTTGCAACATTTCTTGCGAGTTTCAATCCCCTATCTACGGGTCACGCACCCACATCCGTGTGCGTCCCGGTATCACGCTCAGGGGTTTCAATCCCCTATCTACGGGTCACGCACTCCTGCCCTAGGCGAACGAATTGGATGAAAGGTGTGTTTCAATCCCCTATCTACGGGTCACGCACCTTTCATGCCCGTCCTTTTCGTAAACTCCTGAGCAAGTTTCAATCCCCTATCTACGGGTCACGCACCTGGCAGGGCTGGCAGGTATGCACCAACGGCGGGGGTTTCAATCCCCTATCTACGGGTCACGCACGTCCCCAGCCCTGGATTTGCTTTTTCCCACATGCGGGTTTCAATCCCCTATCTACGGGTCACGCACAGCCGTTGCCATCACGTCTTTATGCCCGATTACCTGGTTTCAATCCCCTATCTACGGGTCACGCACGTATGGCAGCGAGGTTGATGGCGGGAGCAGAAGCAGGTTTCAATCCCCTATCTACGGGTCACGCACCCTCCTGCCGCTTTTAACCAACGCAATGCAATTCTGTTTCAATCCCCTATCTACGGGTCACGCACTTTTGTCGGGGCATAACGAGAACAACATGGCAACGGGTTTCAATCCCCTATCTACGGGTCACGCACGAGGTTTTTTATATGGCTAAGAAGACTGCTGAGAAGTTTCAATCCCCTATCTACGGGTCACGCACTCTATCACTTCGGTTTCAAATGCTTCTTCGTTACCTTGTTTCAATCCCCTATCTACGGGTCACGCACAAGGATTTACTTCCGGAGGAGGAAGAAGCTGGCGGGTTTCAATCCCCTATCTACGGGTCACGCACAGGTCAAATCGAACGGCACCGCGTATCAAACGGCGAGTTTCAATCCCCTATCTACGGGTCACGCACGATATATAACTGCTCCATGAGCAAGTCAATCTGCTGTTTCAATCCCCTATCTACGGGTCACGCACCATGGGCAGTTTCACAAACTGCCACAGGAGATCTAAGTTTCAATCCCCTATCTACGGGTCACGCACTATACTACGGGCATACCGCCCATCGTAGGATCACCAGTTTCAATCCCCTATCTACGGGTCACGCACGCATAATTTTCACCACCTTTTCCTACCTATACCCCAGTTTCAATCCCCTATCTACGGGTCACGCACTTCTGGGAGTCTTAATATTGGCAGTATGCCTAATTCGTTTCAATCCCCTATCTACGGGTCACGCACCCGAGAACTGGAAGCTCTGCACAGAATAATCTCAGAGGTTTCAATCCCCTATCTACGGGTCACGCACAGGAAGAACGCCGAAGAAGAAATGAAGCGAATCGAGGTTTCAATCCCCTATCTACGGGTCACGCACTCGTCCAGGACTACCAGGTCATCAGTTTTGGCCCGAGTTTCAATCCCCTATCTACGGGTCACGCACGACATCGTGGCCAAATACTGCCCTGACTTTACCGTGTTTCAATCCCCTATCTACGGGTCACGCACGATAGATGGCAACATAATCACTGTTCCGTCTGATGGGTTTCAATCCCCTATCTACGGGTCACGCACCAGCGTCAATCATTCCTGCCGTGATTAAATCAGCAGGTTTCAATCCCCTATCTACGGGTCACGCACGATTACAGCTTGCCGCGGATGCCCTGACAAAACAAAGTTTCAATCCCCTATCTACGGGTCACGCACCCAGAGGGAACCCAGGGAAAGAACCCTTCGTAACACGTTTCAATCCCCTATCTACGGGTCACGCACTTATGGGATTTGTGGCACTTTAGTTCAACTTCCTAGTTTCAATCCCCTATCTACGGGTCACGCACACAATGTCGCTAAAAGTACCGAAAAATCGGCGTTTCGTTTCAATCCCCTATCTACGGGTCACGCACCGGGAAGTTCAACTTCTGGAACTTCGAGAACCATTCGTTTCAATCCCCTATCTACGGGTCACGCACTAAAATTGGGTACGGCTCTTTCCATACCCAGATTTGTTTCAATCCCCTATCTACGGGTCACGCACTTTTGTGATCCATACCTGGGGACCGAGCCGCGGGGGGTTTCAATCCCCTATCTACGGGTCACGCACCAATACCCTCACTCTGGAGCAGTAGCGCAATATCTCGTTTCAATCCCCTATCTACGGGTCACGCACCAAAAATTAGCCCCAAATCAAATACAACCAGTAAAAGTTTCAATCCCCTATCTACGGGTCACGCACTGGTTCCCAGTTAATTGCTGTATCGTCTTTTGTTGGTTTCAATCCCCTATCTACGGGTCACGCACTCTCTTTTTTCATGTGATTTTCCTCCTTTCCAAGGGGTTTCAATCCCCTATCTACGGGTCACGCACTATTCTTAGGAGTTGCTTCCCGTCCTTCACTACTTGGTTTCAATCCCCTATCTACGGGTCACGCACAAGAGCAGTCCGTAGCAGTACGGGCTTAAAGGAGGTGTTTCAATCCCCTATCTACGGGTCACGCACCCAGTAGTTTTGCAAATTGCTCTATGGATATCCCCAGTTTCAATCCCCTATCTACGGGTCACGCACGTTTCGCTGTCTCAACAGGAGAAGTTATTGAGTCATGTTTCAATCCCCTATCTACGGGTCACGCACCCGTGCCGGCAAAGAAATATCGGCCTTCTTTGAGCGGCACGCAATTGATATTAATGCAGTTCAGTTTTAGTAAAAATGACTAGATTTAGGCGCTGATCAGCCTTTTATATTGTCGTCGACCCCCAGGGTTTTTGACGTCACTCCTGGTCGACGACAAATCTGCAATCATCAAAGAACTTTTAATTCGTAACCACCCAAACCAAAAGTGGTGTTCTTCCCGATATGAATGTCCTGACCTAATAACAGCCAGGGCAGGAAGGGGGTGAGCTCGCCCTCACATTCCATTATTCCTACCAATCCGCCTAACAGCATCCGCTGATCCTGACGGCGGGAGTACCGCTCCATTTCCTGCCAGTGAAGGTTCAGGGTGCCGCTGGGTATTTGTGATGATAGGTTGATTAATTCTGTTACATCCTCTTTTTTTCCATTACCATAGTACTTATTCAGTAATGACGCGCGGCGAACTACGGCCTTAAATATTGTACTAAATTTCAACTCGTTGCTTAAATGTCCTTCTGTTTTCACCCGCAAAGGGGTTACGATATGTATCTGGCATCTATTTACCGTTCCTAATTGTAAAGCTTGCTCCTGATAATCCTGCCAGGTCTTCACACGTGGAGAGGAAATCAACTGGTCCATGCCTTTCTTCCACAAGATCTGGCCACTGAAATTATCCTTTATTTCTTCCAAAATGAAGGGGGTACGATATTTTCCCAGTCCCTTTAAACCCACAATCTGGAGGCAAGCGAGTATAGCGGATAGATGTTGAATGCTATTCCCAAATAACACCATTCCCAGTTTAAATTGGGATCTTCCGGTTTCCCGGTTCAGAATAACCTGGGGTTCTAAAACATAAGGCTGGGGTACCCCGGATTGGATCTTTTCACCGGCAGCAAAATACCATCCGCTCTCAAAAATATAGGTATATATGCAGCGGTTTCTAATCTCACATATTGAGCACTTTCCATGTTCCTTGGTGCAATGTAGTTCCTTTAAGATATTTCCGAATGCCCCGCGAATAGTAGAACCCAAAAATGGAGCCAGTCTATGGTTCTGTTCACTGCTAAACAGCAATTCCAGGCGGCAAAGTCGCATATGGTTCCTCTTCCCCCTCCAACTACAGGAACTGGGTCTCTCCCCCTTTTTCTACTCCCATGATCTCCCGTTCAGAATACTTGGTGGTGCGAAAGGTATAAAAAATTATGGAATCATATTCCGGATCTATAATGCGGCTTAATTCCATTTTAAGCCGCTTATAGCTGCTTTCATTGATATTTCCTTCCAGTACCGAGTTTTGCACCCAATACAAATACTTGCGCGCAGTTTTCAGGACTTTGTTTACCCGTTTTACTTCCACGTCGTAAACCATAATTACAAACATTTTAACTCCCCTACCATCTGCTAATGTAAGGCTGATACGGTTTTTCTCCCATGAGATGTTTTTCCAGTTTGTAAAGTTCCAGTCTTATAAGGCGACGATAAGACACCGACCTGCCGATTTCACGATGTTTGATCGTGGTACGCAGTCGATTCTCCCATTCGCTGATAAACACTTGCCGCCCTTTGTCATTTAAGATAATACCTGCTACTTTGCTTTCGAAGTGATTGGATTTCAGCATGTTGTGGGACAGCAAGTAGAATATTATGCGGTCCACCAAAATGGGCTTGAATATTTCAGCGATATCCAGGTTAAGACTAAAGCGCCGGAAGTTGGTAGTATGCAGAAATGAAATCCGCGGGTCCAAATGGGTCCGATATATTTCGCTCAGGCAGGTGGTATAAGCCATGGTGTTGCCGAAGCTGATTAATGCATTTATTCTGTCCCGGGGAGGTCGCCGGGTTCGGCCTTCAAAGTAAAACTCGCTTTTGTCAATGATTGTATTAAACGCACTGTAATAGGCATCCCGGATATTTCCTTCAATAGCCATTAACACTTCAATGGTTTGGGCGCCATCAATACTCGCTGCCAGTGATTCAATATTCTGTAACTGCGTGCCCACATCTTTTCCCCGGTTAAGATAGTATCTCAATACTTCCTGCATATTAGCAATTGCTCCTCTGGCAATAGCCTTTGCCAGTACCATGCGCCGCTCCTTATCCAGGTAGTGTTCTGCCTGGCGTAAAATCATGTATCCTGAGTTCAGGTGTTCCCGGGGATAATATGATCCGCAATAATAGCCGTAATTGTTGTAAAAGTGCAGTATTATCTCTTTTTCAGTGAGAAATTCTAAGAAGCGCTTGTTTAAAGTCACTTCACCATAAATATGTATTTCATTAATGTCTTCCACCGGAATAAACCGTCTGCCCTGTTCGCTTTCAAAACACAAAGTATTATCTTTTCGTTTGATTTCACCATCATTGAAAACATATATTGCTTTCTTCATACATCCATCACCCAATATCTAAGCCCAGCAAAACTCCGCATAGGCACAGGATTTACACCAATTGATCTTCTCTGCTGGCGGAGGGGATGGTTGATGCGCTATATCCGTGATTTCCTTTTCCGCTGCATGCAGTTCCTGGCGCGCTTCTTCATCTAGGGTTACTTCAAAACGCTTCCGTTCTTCAGGAATAAACAGCTCGGCTCGGGCTTCGATACCCATCTGCTCAAACTGCCATAAGTAAAATTGCACCTGCCGGGTAGCACTGGTTAAAAACCGTGAGCTTTTTTTGATTTCGCCTATTACCAACTGGCCTTTTTCACTGCGCATCATGTCAATCTTAACGTGACCCAGGCTTATCTCCTTTTGATCGCGGGGATACCTGAACTCCTGAATATCTCTCCCCTGCCTGATATTCTCATCATCTTGATCTGGAACCAGCGCATGAGCCATCAGCCACACTTGCCGCTTGCAAATGTAGTAGTACCAAATAAGGGTTCCATTAACCTGAAAGTCCGAGTCTCTCATCTCTCATGGATTAGCTCCTTTGGGGCCCAGCAATGCGTATTGCTCGCTATATTTAAGAGGAATAAAACCAGCCTCTGGGGAATAAACCTTTTCAATACCCGGCGGATGCAATAGCCACCAGGAGGCAGTCCTGGTTAATATTTCTTGCTTATCACCTATCATAAATCCACCCAGTCGGTTTTCCCATTCTTCCAGGAGTTTGGGCCGTACGTTTATAGCATGCTGGCTGAGAAGGCGGTTAATGGTTCGTCTCCTGGACAGGTTTTCTATTGTCAGGGGGAGGGACTGGAGCTCTTCCAGCAACTTAGCTACGCTTCCGTCTCTATCTATTAGCAGGGAATCCTCAGGTATTTGCTCCGGGTATAAGGGGTGGACAGTACCCCAGTGTCCTTTAACAACATCCGTCCATAGTTCATCGGGAATAACGGAGTTACTCAAACGGTGATAATATTCTACTACAGCCAATGCAATCTGGTCTTCCGAGAAAGTCATATATTCTTGCAGGAGATTTCTGGTCTGGTTCAACAATGTGCTGCGATATACATAGGAAGCTAAAGAACGATCTCTATCTTCATCATCCTCCAGCTCTGCCACCCACAGTTCGCCCGGCTTATCCCGTTTGGCATGGCGGTTGCACCGTCCGGCCGCCTGGACAATGCTGTCAAAGGGCGCTAAATCCCGGAAAACCAGGTCAAAGTCCAGATCAACCCCTGCTTCCACCACCTGGGTGGCGATCAGACACCGGGGTTTGCCTGCCTGTTCCAGTCTCAAGAGTTCTTCCAAGATGTGCTGCCGATCCCAGGGAGTAAGCCAGCGAGACAGCAGAAATGCGGGAAGGTTTCTTTCCCGAGCTGCCAAATAGGTACGCAGAGCGGCTTCACGGGTATTTACGATTATCAGGCTGTCTCGTTCCCGCCAGCCCCGTTCATCTAAAAAATCCGGCAGTTGGCGGACATGCAGGGGCTTATCATCCCAGATTATCCGGTGACGGTTCTTGGGGAAAAATACCTTTTCCGGGGCCAGTTCCGTTCCCTGTACAATAGCTGGCTGGGTTGCGGTCATCAGGATAAAGGTAGTATGCCATTGCTGGTTAAGCAGTTCTAAGGTCTTGCCCAAACCTTCCCAGTACTCCGCAGGAATGGTCTGAGGTTCGTCAAGTACCACTACTGCCCGGCTTAAGCGATGAAAACTCATGGTGTCATTAGCCCGGGGAGAGTATAGCGTCTCCCAGAATTTTGCAAGGGTTGTTACCACGATGGGCATATCCCAGTACCGGAAGAAGGTTAAAAATTCTCCCCATTTTTTGTCCGCATAATCTTCGTATTTTTCTTCTCCGTAGGCTAAAGAATGGTCTTCTTGGACCTGCTCAAATAGTTGTTTTGCTACTTCAGCATTCTGGTCAACCAGGCTTATAAAAGGTAGGACATAAATTATTCCAGTGGCTTGAAACCGTTCCGCTGCCAGAGCTGCTATGGCCAAGCCAATGAGGGTTTTACCGGCACCGGTAGGCAGACTTAAAGTATACAGGTCTGGTCGCTGCATAACCTGCTCCGCATTGCTGATGACCTTTTCATATAACTGGCTGCGCCACTTGGCTAAGTCATTGATACCCCTTTGCTGAGCCTGGTCATGCTTTTGTTTAATAAAGTCTTCAAATTTCTGGGGATTATGGCGTAATTTCTGCGGTTGCCAATCACTGGATACGGTGGCATCCCAACGATCAGCGGTAACTAAAAGGGAGTACAACTTGCGCAGTTCCAGCCATAACTGGCTCATTGCCTGATGGTCCTTAACAGGCAGGAATATCTCCAGTTGGTCAAAGCACAGGTCTTCCCAGCTTTCTTGCTCGGGAAAACCTTCGGCAAAATCTACAGGTACGGAATCCCATATCCCCAGCTTAATCATTCCCGGCCAGGGATGGAGGGTTTTTAACTCCTCTATAAATTCGGAATATTCTCCACTGACCCAGTGTCTTTTTATTTCATCCAGGTCTTGTAAAGCACCATGATGCCTCCGTACAGTTTCTGCCAGGATAAAGTTCTTGGTATTAGCCATTACAAGACTGGCGGAGGGATTGGCATGGCCATTGTAAGCATGTTCAGTTGAGGCACGATTGGCTTCTGGGCAGGTATTAGCCTGGGAGCAGGAACGGCACAACCGCTTTTGAAAAGCAGGATGTGCCTTGCCAATATCGTGGATCAGAATAGAGTACTGTTCGTTTTCATCCAGGTTAAGCCCGTAATGCTCAGCCAAAGATCGAGCTATGTTAAAAGTATTGATAAGGTGGTCTTCCAGCGGTTTACCAGGATGGCTGCAAGCTTTACCAAGCATTGAACCAGGCCACCTTTTCCCCGTTCACCATGCTGCTCTGCAGCTCCCCTTGATTGCGCACATATAATACAGGTTTTTCTTCTTTATTAGGGGGAGTATAATAAACCAGAATGGTATGGCTTAGGCGCCGGGAATTGGTCAACTGTACCGGTACCTGCTCACTAAATACTGAACCAGACCGGACAATGTCCAGTTCCAAACCTTCATAGGCCGGGACAATGGTATTGAATCCCGCCGCCGGATCAGCAGCGACGGCCTCATACTCTCCCAGGTATGTTATTGTTGCCAGAGCATAGGCTGCTCCCAGGCAAGGGGTATAGATGAACTCTTCCCGCTCCAGCCTATGCTTTAGTTCGGAGTAAATTTCTCCTCCCTTAACGTAAATGCGGTAACGGGGCTTTTTTACCAACTGATGCTTTACCTGTATATGTTCAGTCATTTTTTCATTCAGAGTCTTTAACTTCATCAAGTTAACGGCTGTATTGATCCAGCGCAGAGGACTCTGCATGGCTATGCCTATCTGGACGCCCTTCATTTTGTCCCAGTACCGGGCATTCTTAGCATTCTGGCTGGCTTCATGGTTGATCCCAACTATAGCTCCTAACATACCGGCAACAGCTGTGGGTGGGGGAAAAGGGTATGACACCATAGAAGTAGTAGTATAGGGCTTTCGGAACAGTGCCATATCTCCCTCAATATCAAAAACTAGGACCACCCCCATCACCTCACTTCAACTTGGCTGATTCCTTTTAGCTCTTCTTCCTGTATAATCTTGAGTTCTCCATCAGTTATAACCTTGATGGAAGCTATCGCATCCTTTTTGGCTTCAATGGCCTTCAGCAGGTCACCGATATCCAGGCTTAATTCCTGCAGGCTGCGCACAGCCTTTTGTTTTTGACTGTCCATTTCTTTACCGTCCCGGTCCAACAGGGTGATTTTGTCATCCAGAGCTCCAATTTTGCCATGGAATCCTTCTTTATAGGTGATTTCAATCAACAGACGGGATTTATGTTCATTTTTACTCCGGGTAATGAGGTTGTCCGTTCCATGCCACAAGCCATCCACCAGTTTTTGCAGGTCAGCTTCGCTGGCACCAGTTTCCTCACTGGCGTTTTGATTGGCTATGCCATATACCCCCATCAAAGCAAAGGGTACCAAATATTCATTGCGGAAAGAGCGCTGTTGACTGTCCGCTCCCCCACGTTCCGTAGCAAAAGCGGCCGTTCCTTGAACAAATTCAAAAGTGGCACTATGTAAAGACCTGCCCCACTTGAATTGAACCGGACCCGTCCAAGCAAAAGCTTCTTTGCCCAATGCAAAGGTAACTCCAAACAGTCTTACATCAAGACATTCCTGCATAATTTTCCGAGCATCATCTTTGCCGGTCTCTTGCTTTAGTTCTTCAAATCGAGTTTTCAGGGATTTAGGTTTACCATCAACAAAAACTGTCTCTCCTTCTCGCACCCATTCATCCCGAATAGTCCTTTTTATGCGTACATCAGAGGACATGGCTTGAGCAGTATCTTTATCATAGCGTGGATGATTCTCATTTAACGGATCACCATTGGGATTAGCATCCTTGACCGTATACAGAAATAAATACTCTTTTCTTTGATTAAAGGCCATATTATGCCTCCTCCTTTCCGTCTTCTGATTGAGCATCCTTTTGGTTCACAGGGAATATATCCCAAAAATAGGAATTGGCATTTAAAAATCCTGCAGCAAAAGCAAAGTTTCCGTTTGTGCCCAATTCTTCATCTGCTGATTGCAGTATTAATTTAGTAGCAGCTGCACTAAGCTGCGACATCAGATTCGTATATTTCATATCTTCCCTGTAAGCAGCCAGCAGAGTCGGAACCCGGCTCAGAAGTCTTTTCAAGTTGACCATATCCATTCGTCCAAACTGAATTTGCTTAAAGATCGGGCTTTGGCTTACATCCCCGTCTTTGCCTGCTTGCCGGTATGCCATGTAGCCCAGTAAAACTCCCGCTAAAAACACTCCTTGCCCTGCTGGAGTTTGCATATAAGGATCGTGGAATTTAGAGAAAAATTCCAGGTTCATTTGTTCACCTCCTGATTAAGTCGATACATATATTCCACCCATAACTCTGCAAATCGCATAGATAAATAAGCATCCCGGGTATTGCCCTCGAAAATCAAACGGGGAATTCTAGTGACAATTAACTGTTTGAACATTTCCACCGGCAAGGTTTCTCCCTGCAGCATACTGCCAATGACCTGCAAAGCAAAATCCCGGAAAACCATTTTGTCCGAGTTACTCTTCCCGGCAAAAGCATTCAGAGTAGCATGCAAACTGCGGATAGCTGCATCCAAATCAGTATCCTTGGCCCATCCGGCATATTCCTTGTTCACCTGCTGCCATACAGATTCAAGGCGGGCCAGCCTCTCCGGAGGCACATCTTCCACCATCAGATGTACTATCTCCTGAGCGTTATTCTGCTGCCAGAATACAAAATGAAATATCAAGCCCTGTCCAATACGGGCCAGGCGGGAAAAATATTTAGCTTCTATGTTTTCTTCCAAACCAGCTACGTCACTTCTATCCAGCTTTTCTTCCCAGGAGTATAAAAATTTTTCGAATATGTCAGAGGATTTCTCCCCTACAGCCTCTGGTATTGCCCAGACCAAAATATCATTCAATATTCCCCTTCTGACAAGCAAGCGGTCTGTCTTTTCCCTCCCAGAGGAAATTTGCTCAAAACAGGTTTTACAAACGGAGAAACTGTAAGGAATCTCTTGCTTGTCCAAACCAGCTAAAACAGATATCTTATCAAAAGTAGCGAATTTAAATACCCGATCCAGGGTGATACCGCTGGACATTTGACTCCCACAAATACTGCAACTCTGCTTGTGGCCGACATTCACTGTACTTTTCTTCTTCTTGGGAGCTTGTTTCCCACCAGCAAGACTTTGTTCCAGCTTGCGGACGAAAAATTTTTCAAAGGTAGGTACCTCACCTGGATAGATCGGCTCACCATTATCATCTATTACAAATACCACCATATAAGACTGCTTATTGTCCAAATCAGGCAGGATCGCATCAATTTTTTCTTCCATCCCCTGAAAAATGCGGTCGACTGACCCAGAGGTAAATATTCCTTCTCTTTCGTATGCGTCTAGGATACGATTCTTCATTTTGGCAAAATGGGTATCTTTGTTCTGTTCCCAATCAGGTGGGCAAAATAGTTCCCGGTTTTTTTCAGCATCATTTTTCAATGAGCCAGTCAGATGTATGGGGGAAAACGACGATGTGGTCTGGGAGGGCGGTTTCCTATACATATATTTCTTTAGAGGAACTGCACTGGCGTTATAGTCGGCTATATCCAAACGAGTTACTCCGATAATATCTAAAGTATCCTGGCGCCAATCCCCCTGAACCTTTAACCAAACCCTTATTTCTTTACCGTCTTTGTTCATAGGTCTTACCAGGTAAGGCTCCAATCCCTGCTTATTTTCACTTTGCCCCATTTGCTGCATCGCCTGCAAAAATCCCATCTATTCTCACCTCCCATTTTAATTGTTGCGTTTCTCAATTATCACCATGCTTCCTATTTTCTCCTAACAAATACACTTATTGCAAATATTCAACTTTCTTTTAGTTATTCCTTTCACCTCCCACGTTTTTCCCGCATATTCACTTGATACCATAAATTAGTGACATCTATATGTCACAATCTGTAGCTATTTATGAGGATTTAATGGATTATAATGCCGAAATATGTTAATGTCAATCAAAAATTAGGCCATTTGCTGGTAAGAAATTAGGCCACTTGAGTAATA
>LFRM01330022.1_pt1 | contig 15190 bp, 15 predicted proteins | sample 618341 | NCBI WGS metagenome assembly LFRM01 (sample SAMN03654438, study PRJNA283298) | anaerobic digester metagenome | isolation source: pool of bioreactors CSTR01a, CSTR02a, and CSTR03a thermophilic anaerobic... | place: Denmark: Kgs. Lyngby | collected 2014-05-21 | reverse complement strand
AATGGCCCGGTAGACGGCCGCGGCAAAGGTATGGCTCAGATGTTCCAGATGATGAACGAAGAGCGCATCAATACCGGTATATTCTCCCTGGGTGCGTTTGCTGCTGCTTACTACGCAGCTCTGGATTATGCCAAGGTTCGCGTACAGAGCCCGCACTTCAAGAATCCCAAAGGCCCGAGCGTCCGCATTATTGAGCACGAAGACGTCCGCCGCATGCTGATGCTGCAGAAGTCCGTCATGGAAGCTTGCCGGGCTTTGATTTATCAGTCCTACTGGTATATCGACTACTCCAAGGAGGCCCCCACCGAAGAACTGCGCAAGTGGGCCGATGATATGTTCATGGTTCAGAACCCGATATGCAAAGCCTATGTATCCGACATGGCCTGGCTGATGACTGCAGAAGCCATTCAGGTCCATGGTGGCTACGGCTTCATGGAAGAGTATGCCCCGGCTTCACTGGCCCGCGACTGCAAGATCTACTCCATATGGGAAGGCACCAACTTCATGCAGGCCCAGGACTACACCGGCCGCAAGTACACCATGGAGAAAGGCGAACCCTTCAAAGCATGGGTTAAAATGATCGGCGACTTTATCACTGAGAAGAAGACCGATGCCTTTGCGGCTGAGTTTGATATGCTGGAAAAAGCATTTGCTGCCTTTAACTTCATCATGGAACAAAACGGCAAATGGAGAGCTGAGAAGCCTGAACTGAGCCAGATGTTTGCCACCCGTATGCTGCATGCTTCCGCCCGCATGGTCTGCGGCAAACTGTTGGCTGATCAGATGGTACTGGCTGCCAAGAAATTGGCCGAAGTAGGCGAAGATCACTATGATGCCACCTTCTATAAGAGCAAAATCGCCACCGCCAGGTTCTATATCCTGAACGTGGTTCCGGAGATCTTCGGCATCGAAGCCGCTGTCAAAGCCGCCGACTTCAGCGCTGGAGAAGTACCGGAAGAAGCCTTTATGTAAGCCGCCTGTACTGCCTTTAAGAGGCAGGATTACAAACCATGACAACTGCTAATCCACAGCCGGGGCTCAATACCCCGGCTGTTTTTTTTATGCCGCTGGCCACGGCTGGCCACGGCTGGCCACGGCTGAGCCCGGCTTAAGGCTGCTGTGCCCTTTGCTTGCGGTTATGTGTTATAAAATAAAGATAGCGTTATCGGCCCTGTTACCCGGGCTGTCAGGCCTTTATCTATCAGCTGCCGGTAGTGACATGAGCACAGGAATAAAAGCGCAGCAGCGGAGGGAGGCTAATAACTGCTACCTTTCGGCTGGAGGTGATTGCATGGGCGGTGAGCTGCCTTTTCTGCAGGGTATTAATTATTGGCCTATCCATAAAGCCATGTACTGGTGGAAGAGTTTTGATGCTGATGAAGTTGACCGTGATTTTGGCCTGTTAGAGCAGCATGGGTTTAAGCTGGTACGCATCTTTCTAACCTGGGAAGACTTCCAGCCCAGACCTGACCGCATATCAAAAACGGCTTTAGAGCACCTTTCTACAACCCTGGATATCGCATATGAACACGGTCTTAAGATTATGCCCACCTTCTTCTGCGGCCATATGAGCGGCGTCAACTGGATGCCGGCCTGGATGCTGGCCGACCATCACCAGCCCCAGCCTTTTGATATATATGCAGGCGGGGTGATATACACAGACAGGGCTTTGCGGGATTGCTACAGCGATGATGAGGTTATCGAAGCGCAGTCCTTTCAGCTCGCCTCAGTCTGCCAGCACATCCGCCATCACCAGGCTCTTTATGGCTATGATCTGGGCAATGAAAACTCCAATTTCGCCATACCGCCAGACCGTGAAAAGGCCAGGCACTGGCTGCAGGTAATGACCTCCACCATTCGCCGTTATTCTCCCGATAAGCCGGTTACCATCGGCATGCACAGCGAAGACCTGGAGCAGGATCGCCAGATGTGGCCGCAGGATGCTGCCCTGTACTGCGACTACCTGTGCATGCACGGCTACCCTGCTTACCTGTCCTGGGTAAACGACCCCATGGACGCTCATGCGCTCCCCTTTTTGGCCATAGTAACCGAATGGCTGGGGGGCAAGCCGGTGCTGCTGGAGGAATTCGGGGCTCCAAGCTGCCGGGATGACAAAGAACAGGCCGAAGCCTCTGTTATGAGCCTTTTTCCCCTTTTTGCAGAAAACCAGGTCAAGGGTTTCTACCAAGAGGCCCTGGACGTGCTGCAGCAAGAGCACTGCCTGGGGGCTCTGGCCTGGTGCTTTGCCGATTATCATCCCCGGCTCTGGGACCGTCCCCCGCTGGACCGGAGAATCCATGAGAGGTATTTCGGCTTGTTCAGGTCTGACCACTCCCCCAAGCCGGCGGTGGAGGTTTTTAAGACCCGGCGCAGCTACAAACCCGCTCAGGCCAGGGTAGAAGAGCGCCATCCCTGGCTGCAAGGCTTTGACCGGGACGTTTACTATTCAGACCCGATTGGCCATCTCAAGCTTATGTATGATCAGTACCGGCTGCACAGAGGGCTTGAGCCCCAGAGGGTAAATGAATAATGCTGTTAGCAGGCTGCAGCCAACTATGACCATGCACTCATAGATAAGGCATATCATTGCAGACATCATTAACTGGAGGTATGTCATGAAGATTGCATTGCTTTCACCTATCGCCTGGAGGACCCCGCCCAGGCATTATGGCCCCTGGGAACTGGTAGTCTCCAATCTCACTGAAGAGCTGGTAAAACTGGGGCATGAGGTTACATTATATGCTACCGGTGATTCTATAACCTCAGCCCGGCTGGAATATATTTGTCCCTATCCATATGAAGAGAACCCGGATATCGATCCCAAGGTCTGGGAAGCCATGCATGTGGCGCATCTTTTTGAGAATGCCCATAAATATGACATCATTCACAACCATTACGATTTTATTCCTCTGGCCTTCAGCCGTTTAACCTCTACGCCGATGCTGACCACCATCCACGGTTTCTCTTCGCCCAAGATATTGCCCATTTACCGCGAATACAACCGTGACGTTTATTATGTGTCGATAAGCGACTCCGACCGGCACCCGGATTTGGACTATGTGCGCACGGTTTATCACGGCATTAACCTGGATGAATTTACTTTTTGCGATAAACCCGGTGATTATCTGGTTTTCCTGGGCCGCATTCACCCCGACAAAGGCACTCAGCAGGCCATCGAGATAGCCCGGCAATGCGGCATGAAACTGTATATCGCGGGTATTATACAGGACAAGAATTACTATAATGAACGGGTGGCGCCGCATATAGACAACCGCCAGATCATCTATCTCGGCCCGGTGGGACCCAGGCAGAGGGATGAGCTGCTAGGCAATGCCTATGCGGTCGTGCATCCCATATCATTCAACGAAATGTTCGGTTTGACCGTGGTCGAATCCATGGCCTGCGGCACTCCGGTAATTGCCTTTAACAGAGGTTCGATGCCCGAGGTGATCAAACATGGCGTAAGCGGCTTTTTGGTTAACAATGCAGCTGAGGCCTGCGAAATCATGCCTCAGGTGGCCTCCCTGTCGCGCCGCCAGTGCCGGCAATGGGTCGAGTCCCGCTTTTCCCGGGAGCGCATGGCCTTAGATTATCAAGCGGTTTACCGGGACATTCTTGAGGGCAGGGTCTCTCCCATGAAGGACAAAACCAGGTGCTAAAACTGTGGTGCCGGGCACCACAGTTATTGGGCGCCTCTGTTTACGATTGACAAGCAGGAGCCTGAACAGGTACATTCAATTTGACGGGGAACACTGGCACTGTGGGGAAGGAGCAGCAAATGGCTAATGATGTTCTAGTTCACCTGCAAGATGTAACCAAGACCTATATAATGGGCGAGGTATCGGTTGAAGCACTTAAAGCCACTACTCTGGACATCTTTGCGGGCGAAGTGCTTGTAATCCTCGGTCCCAGCGGTTCCGGAAAAAGTACCTTATTGAACCTGATAGGCGGTATGGATCGGGTCAGCAGCGGTGAATTGTATTTCCGCCAAGAGGCTTTGCACCTGGCCAGCAACCATCAATTGACCCAGTACCGCCGCGAGCACATCGGTTTTGTTTTCCAATTCTACAATTTGATATCTGATTTAACTGCCTGGGAGAATGTGGAACTGGCCGCCAGCCTGGTGGACCATCCCCTTTCAACCGCAGAAGTGCTCGAGCAGGTGGGGCTGGGCGAGCGTTTGCATCATTTCCCGGCTCAGCTCAGCGGGGGTGAACAGCAGCGCGTATCTATAGCCCGGGCTATCGTCAAACGCCCTTTGCTGTTGCTATGTGACGAACCTACCGGGGCCCTGGATTATCAAACCGGCAAGAGCATACTGGAGCTGCTGCTGGAGGTCAACCAGCTGCACGGCAGCACAGTGCTGATTGTAACCCACAATGCGGCCATAGGGGCTATCGGCGACCGGGTCGTGCGCATGAGCAGCGGCAGGATTGCGGAGATCCAAATCAATGCCCGCCGGGCTTCACCGGAAGGAATTGAGTGGTAATGAAGGTATTGTACAACAAACTCTGGCGGGGCATATATCTCAACAAAGGGCAGTTTTTTGCCATGACTCTGGTCATAACCATCGGTATATCCCTGTATGTGGCCATGACAACCACTTATGCCAACCTGGGCCATGCCCAGCAGCGCTTTTACAATGACAACAACTTCGCCGATCATTATTTTCATGTGGTCCAGGCCCCGGAAGGAATCGCCAAACAAATCGCCAGCATACCGGGGATTGAAAAGGTAACCGCGCGCATTCAGCGGGATGTAGCGGTTATAAAGAGCGATGGCACCAGGGCCTCGGCACGCCTTACCTCTTACCCCTTACCTTTAGACCAGCAGGTCAACAGCGTTCAACTGCAACAAGGCCGTCTCTTTGAAGCCTATCCGGCCAGCGGCGGGGCTGAGGCTCTGGTCGACCCGGCTTATTTGGAGGCCAACCACCTGAGCTTCGGGTACAGTGTAGAGATTATCGCCGAGGGCAAAGAGGTCGCCCTGACTGTGGTAGGTACGGCCATTGGGCCGGAGTTTGTATATCCCGTCAAGGATTTATCGACCATGGTGCCCGACCCCGAGACTTTCGGCATATTTATGATCCCCCTCAACCAGGCCCAGGAGGTGTTCAACCTCCCCGGACAGGTCAATCAAATCCTGGTGGTATTTGCGCCCGGGGCCGATCATGAGGCCATTGTCGATGAAATCGAGGACTTGCTGTCGCCTTACGGCAACCTGGCCAGTTATCCCCGCAAGGATCAGATCAGTCACTGGCTGCTGGAGTCCGAACTGACCAGCGGCCGGATCATGGCCAAATTTTTCCCCATAATATTTTTAAGCATCGCCGCCGGGATACAGATCGTATTGCTGCGCCGCATGATACGCCTGCAGCGCTCTCAGATCGGCATCATGAAAGGACTGGGACTGAGCAATGCGGAGGTGCTTTATCATTACAGCAGTTACGCTTTGGCGGTCAGTTTGCTCGGGGCCCTGGCTGGAAGCGCTTTGGGCCTGCTGTTTTCCTACTATCTAAATGACATTTATGCCATGTTCTTCAATCTCCCCAAAGTAGAAGGGTATCACTGGCAAGTAGTGCTGTACAGCTTCATGCTCGCGGCCGCTGTAGGCCTGGCAGCCGGACTGAGCGCCTCCGCACCCATAGTCACCATCAATCCGGCTGAATCAATGCGCTCCCAGCCGCCGGCCAAAAGCGGGCACAATATACTGGAGAAGCTGCCTGTATTCTGGCAGCGACTTAGCCCTTTGTGGAAAATCAGTTTTCGCTCCGTTTTGCGCAACCGCTTTCGTTCAGCGGTTACGGTTTTGGGGGTGGTAGCTGCTGTCTCCCTGCTGCTGATCTCATTTTTCATGAATGATGCCATAGATTATATGATGAACCAGTTTTATGAGAAAGAGATGCTCTATCATTACATGGTGCGTTTTGACAAGCCGGTCAAAAGCCATGAGCTGCTGAATATCAGCCGCATAGAAGGGGTAAACCGGGTAGAGCCGTTTTTGGAAATCCCGGTTAAAATCCATTATCAGGGCAAAATGGTCGAAGATGCGGTCAGCGGGCAGGCCAGCGGCAATCTCTTGAAGAAGCCTTTCGACAGCCAGGGCAATCCTATGCCCATCCCCGAGGAAGGCATAGTATTGGGGGAAATCACCGCGCGCAAACTGGGGGCTGAACCGGGCGACCTGGTAACAGTGGAAACGGCTTTCAGCATCGGCGAGCCGGTCAAGACGGAATTGCCGGTAGTGACTATCAATCGCCAGCTCATCGGCAGTGTATGTTACACCTCTTTATCACAGGCCAACCGCCTGCTGCGCGAAGCAGATGCGGTATCAGGCTGCATGCTTCTGGTGGATCCCGGTCAAGCAGCTCATATCGAGGCCAGACTGGGCGATTTCACCGGCATCAACTCCATACTCAGCCGGCAAAAAGAAATCGACAATATATCCAGCCTGATAGAGAGCTCGGTTTACTTCGTGGGTATTATGATCTTCTTTTCGCTGATTCTCGGCCTGGCGATAGTATACAATTCCATTATCATGAGCTTCAATGAACGCAAGAAGGAATTGGCCTCGCTATTGACCCTGGGCTTCACCCATGCTGAGGTTTCCGGCTTAATGCTAAAAGATGCTTTGATACAGGCGGTGCCGGGATTGCTGATCGGGCTCCCTACCGGGCGCTGGCTGGCGATTTTTTATATTTCCAGTGTCAGCACCGATATGTTCACCTTTCCGGTGATTATCTCTCCTTTCAGTTACGGGCTGAGCCTGGTGGTTGGACTGGGTTTTGTCCTGCTGGGATACTGGCTGGCAACCCGGGGATTGTCGACTTTGGATATGATCGAAATGTCAAAGTATGTTGATTAACAGGAGGTTTGACCATGAAAAAGAAAGGCTGGTTATACGGGGGTATTGGGCTGGTGGTGGCGATACTGGCAGGTATAGCTATCTACCAGGGCGGTATTACCGAAGTGGATGCGGTTGAAGTGACGAGAGGGACTCTCACCCGCACTGTGGAGGATACCGCTGTAGTGCAGGCAGCAGATGAATCACGGCTTTATGCCCAAGTGAACGGGACCGTAGCCGCGGTAGAGGTTGAGGTAGGCCAGGAGATTAAAGCCGGCCAAATCCTGATGCGCCTGGACAATCCGGATTTGAGCATACAGCTCAAGCAAACCGAAATGCAGCTGAGCCAGACCCGGGCCGGATCCGAATCAGCCGCAGCAGCCCTCGGCCGCACCCGCCTGCAGTTGAGTGATGCCCGCAAAAACCTGGAACGGGTCGATTCACTCCGGCAAAGCGGGGCTATCAGCGAGAGCGAATATGAGCAAGCCTTAAGCGCCGTCAAGCTCCTGGAAAGCAGCGAAGCAGAACTGCTCGCTTCCCTGCAGGCCTCGCAGGAACAGCTGCAAAGCCTGGAAAACACCCTGGCCGAGGTACAGGCCAAAAACAAACAGCTGATCGTTACTGCGAACATTTCCGGCCAAATCCTCAGCCTTGATGTCAAAGCCGGTGAGGTGGTCATGCCCGGCCAATTGCTGGCCAGCATCGGCTCCAGCCAAAACCTGGAACTAAAAGCCCACATATTAAGCGATGACCTGGCTGAAATCGCGGTAGGCCAGAAGGTCAATATCACTGCGCCGGTCTTGGGCACGCAGGTGCTTAAAGGCCAGGTAACCCGGATCTATCCCAAAGCAGAGGAAATACCATCCGCTTTAGGGGTTATACAGCGCCGCGTGCCGGTAATTATAAGCCTTAACGATCCCCCCGGAACGCTGCAGCCCGGATTTGAGGTGCGCATAGCGATTGAAACCAAACAGGAGGAGGCCCTGATGGTACCCCGTCAAAGCGTACGCACCACGCCAAGCGGCGCTAAAGAAGTATTTTTGATTAAGGACAATAAGGTCAACATACAGCCGGTGGAGGTGGGCTTGAGCAACAGCACTCACTACGCCATCATTTCCGGCCTGAATGAGGGGGATATAGTGGTCAGGGATGCCAGCCAGGATCTGACTGCAAATAGCCGTGTAAAGCCTGTGATGCCGTGATAAGGAAGAATTATTGTCCGGCTATATTCCCCCACAGGAGTGGTACCCGTACCTTAGCCTGTTTGCTACTGGCCGACACTGTGTCTGGCATTTTCCTTGCTGGCGTATGCACATAGCCTTATGATAAAAGTTTCCTACAGAACAGGTTGGTAATTGTTTTGACTGGAGTGCGTACCCGTGCCTTAAAGCTAACCGGCCATTAATAAAGGGATAAACACGCCGGACTATTTATTTTCAGGCTTAAAATCCAGCGCCGCAGAGTTGATGCAGTAGCGCCTGCCGGTTGGTGGCGGCCCATCGGGAAAAACATGACCCAAATGCCCCCCGCAGTTCTTGCACAGCACCTCGGTTCTGATCATGCCATGGCTGTAATCCATGGCTTCATCCAGGGATCTCTCCTTGTCGACCGGCTGATAGAAGCTGGGCCATCCGCATCCGCAGTGGTATTTGGCCTCAGAGCTGAACAAAGGCTGGCCGCACCCGGCACAACAGTAAACACCTTTTGCGAAATGGTTATAGTATTTGTTGTGAAACGGCATCTCAGTGCCCTTTTGCCTCAATATGCGATAAGCCTCTTCATCCAGTATGGCCTTCCACTCTTCCTCAGACCTGGTCTTTTTTTCTGCCATCCTATTGCCCTCCTTTGAGCTTATTTTAACCCTTTTGCCGCCGGGCATAACAAATGGGTGCCGGCATTAGTTGCTTAATTATATTTTTGCAGACATTTATCCAGCATGGCTCAAAACGCGGCCTGTACCTGGCACTGGTTTTTTCATATTTTTATCGGAATTGATCCAGCATAGCGTCGATCCTGGCCTCCACCTGGCATTAGTTTCTTATTATATTTTGCGGAAATTTATCCCACATGGCTCAAATCGTGGCCTTTGCCTGGCATTAGTCACTTATTAAATTTTGGGCCACTGTTAACAACTAACACCGAATAATAGCCAGGCCAGCTGCGCAAAATGATAATGTCATTACCCAATTACATCATGAAAGGAGTCAGATGATGAGCCTCAATCAAATGGAATTGCAGAACCTGCGGCACCTGATCGGAGCGCACAAGAACTCGGAAAAGAAGCTCAACTTCTATGCTGAACAATGCCAGGATCCGCAATGCAAGCAGATGTTTCAGCAGGCAGCCAAATCCTGCAGCCAGACCATTCAGAAACTGTCGGCATTTTTAGGTTAAAGGAGAGTCGGTAATGAACAAACATTTAACGGACAAGGAAATGGTAAATGATGTGCTGGCATCGACCAATGCCAGTCTCACCAAGTACGCCAGTGTTATCAGCGAAACAGCCAACCCGCAGCTTCGTTCAACCATTCAGCAGATTCGCAACAGCGATGAGCAATTCCAGTATCAGCTCTACCAGATGGCCGAACGCAAAGGTTTTTACAAACCAGCCGCTCCGGCTGACACGCAGGACATCCAGACGGTTAAATCGCAAATTTCCTAATCGTGCTTTCTCGAAAGGAACGTTTTATAACGTTCCTTTTTTTATTGCTGATTTTTCCGGTGTTTGTGATATATTTTACATAAAACAGCAAAGGGGGAATTATTTATGCGTGTGATGCGACTGCTTGCACTGGTTGTAATGGTCATGCTCTTAAGCGCCGGTTTACTACTGGTGGGCGGATGCCAGCAACCCGCACCAGAACCGCCCCAGCCTGCTGAACCTGTTGAGAGCAGGTTGATAAACCCGACCGGCCCTCTGGTTCTGCCTGTAGCCGGCATTGAGAGCGGAGAGGTCAAAGGCCCGGTTACTGTTAAAGTGTCGTACTGGAAAACCAATGATGAAGCGGTTGGTTTGCTGACCGGAAATCAGACTGACTTCGCCATTCTACCTGTTACTCTGGCGGCCAATCTGTATGCCAATCAGCAAGACCTGATGCTGGTAGGGGTACATGAGTGGAAAGTTTTCTATCTGTTGGCCCGGCAGGGGGTTGAGTTCACTGACTGGACCTCGTTAAAAGGGCAAACCTTATACATGCCGGTAGGCAAAGGCCAGACCGTTGATGTGCTGTCCCGCCTGGGGCTGATCAAAGCCGGTTTGACCCCTGAACAGGACGTGAAATTCGTTTACGCGCCGCCACAGGAGATCGTCAGCCTGTTTAAGAGCGGCAAGATAGATTTTGCCGCTTTGCCCGAACCTTTCGTCACCCTGGCCATGCAGGACAATGCCGGGCATATTGTGCTCGATTTTCAGGAATACTGGGGTGAAGTAGCCGGTGTAGAACCCCGCGTTCCCATAGCCGGGCTGTTTGTGAAAAAGGATTACGCCGCCCAAAACCCGCAGGTGGTGAAAGATGTGGCCCAAATGCTGGCGGATTCAACTGAATGGTGTCTCGCTAATACCGACAGGGCCATCGAGGTGGCCCAAGACACCCTGCCCTTGCCGGCACCGGTTATGAAAGCCTCGCTGGAACGCACAGAATTCAAATATATCCCCGCTGCCCAGTGCCGCGGGGAAGTGGACCAGTACCTCAAAACCATACAAGAGATCGATCCTGAAGCTATACAACAGATACCAGATCAGGGGTTTTACAGTGAATGAAAGGTTTAAGCAGGGCTTTGGCCGGCATTATCATCTTCCTGATATGCTGGTACATTCTATCCTTGTTTATAAATCGGGTAATTGTCCCGTCTCCAGCCGAAACCCTGGGATTGCTGGGTCAACACCTGGTCAATCCCAGGATGCTGGAGGCTGCCCTGCAGACCGCCTGGAAAGTGGGTTTGGCCCTGGTTCTGGTGCTGCTGCTGGGCTTAATTCTCGGGCTGCTGCTGGGGCTGTCGGAGACTTTTTATGATATGTTCCGCCCCATCGTCATGTTTATACAGGCGGTCCCGGTCGTATCCTGGTTGTCCCTGGTGATCTTTGCCTGGGGGGTGGGCTGGCGAGGCCCGATCTTCATCACTTTTGTTTCTTTGTTGCCAACCGCAGTATTGACCACCGTCTCGGGTATTCGCAGCCTGGACAAGGATCTTTTGGAAATGGCCCGGGTTTACAGAGTGCCTTTCAAGAAGGTGTTCCACTACATCTACCTAGGCTCTCTGTTGCCCTTTATCGCGGCTATAATAGATGTTACCATCGGGCAGGCCTGGAAGGTCGTGCTGGTGTCTGAATACCTGGCCGGGGGCAGCGGTCTGGGTGTGGAGATATTCAATGCCCGCATGGTGGTTGACTCAGCCGGTGCCTGGTCGGTAACCCTTATGGCCTGTCTTTTGGGGATTGCCACCGAACGCCTGGTCAAATACTGTTTGAGGGGGATGTCAAGCCGATGGGGGCAAGCATAGAGCTGGTGGGAGTGCACAAGGATTTTGGCCAACTGAAGGTTTTGGAGAACTGGGATTTGGTCATAAACCCTGCCGAAAGAATTGCAGTGTTAGGCCTGTCAGGCTCAGGCAAGACCACCTTTTTGCGGCTCCTGGCGGGAATCGAGGCCCCCACACAGGGAAGGCTGACCGTTGTCAGCCAAAAAACCGGTTTTGTGTTTCAGGAACCCCGCCTCATTCCCTGGCGCACCATCCGCCAGAACCTGCTGTTCGTAAACGAGCAGGCCAATATCGATGAACTGCTCAAGACCCTGCACCTGGAGGGATTCGCGGACTACTTGCCGGCCCAGCTCAGCGGGGGCATGAAACAGCGCGTCAATCTGGCCCGGGCCCTGGCGGTCTCGCCGGATTTGCTGCTTATGGACGAGGCCTTCGCTTCCCTGGATTTGAAAGTCAAGGTGGATATCATGAATGATGTCATGCAACTCTGGCAGCAGCGCCGTTTTACCATGGTGACCGTGACCCACGACCTTAAGGAGGCTTTGTATCTCTCCGACCGCATTATCCTCATATCCAACCGCCCGGCACGCATAATACATCAGTTTGTGGTCAATCTGAAGGAACCCCGGCAATTCTCCTCGCCTGAACTCTTGGCCCTGGAAGGGGAATTGCTCAGAATCGTCTGCCGGGACTAATCGCGTTTTCCATATTTTTGCATTTGCTTATACAGCTAAGCATTTGCTTATAACATTTTAAGGGACCCCTGAAATAGGGAAATTATGGGCTTCCTGATCCAATGTCGGGTAGTTCAATGACCTCCATTCCCTGTGGCAGTTCGAACAGCGACTCCGGCAGGGCTTCGAACTTGTAGTTGCTGTACTGCATCACCGTGGTGCTGTTGTCATAGGTGGTCTCGATGCGCACCGGCAGGCCGTGTTCTTCCCACAGCCAGACGCGGGTATCCACCTCATCCTCTTTATACTGGATCACCACACAGTCTTTCCCGTCCCGCACCTCTTTGCCCAGCGGTGTAAGCTTCTCGTCTATGGTATTGAGAATCTCCACTGGATTGATATCTTCTGCCGGCTGTTCATCGGTGACCTTGATGGCCTGCTTATCCCCGGAGGTAAACATATAGCTGTAGCCTTTGCTGTTGCGAATGAAAATGGCCGTAGTGCTGCTGTGTTCATCGTCAGTCTCTGAGCGCAGATTGCTGCCGGCAATCCATAACTTGCCCGTTAGGGTGTTGCCATCGTCAGGCTCAATCGTATACTCGCAGTAAATCCCGGGGTGGTTCTTGCCCTGAGCGAGAACTTCCGCCAGGGATTTGGCTTTGGCCCCCCCGCTGCCCTGTATTGACACGCTCTCTTTGGCGGTTGACTCTGCTGGTTCGGCTGTGTCTGAACGGCTGCAGCCGGTCAGGCTGAGCAAAAGCAAAACCACCAGTCCTAATAACATCCATCTGGGCCGGTTATACATCCTAGCAACCCCTTTCTTTTAGCCAGTCTCCGCACTTCCCGCCAGATTCCGCTTACCTGTAAGTTATTGGTGACCTCAATATGTTGCGACAACTCCGGTTAAAGACCGGATTCCGATTACATCATATAAGATATTCGTGGCCTGTATGCTGATACCGGTTCATATTTCGGGTCATCAGATTTCAATTACATATAAGTTATTCGTGGCCCCAGGCCTCATTATTGGTGTCAAAACCCCACCCTGCGGACAATGCCCCGTTAGGGCAGTTGCCAATACATTCACCACAGCGGATGCATTCCGGGCTGTTGGCTGCTCGCGCCGGGTCGACCTCCATGCGGCAGTGATGGGCACAGGTTCCGCAATCAGAACACAACTCCTGATTATGCTTGTAATTATACCAGCTGAGCGGATTGAAAAGCCCATAAATGGCCCCCAGCGGGCATAACACCCGGCAGAACGGCCGAAAGATCATCAGGCTGAAAATGATGACCGCAAACAGTATAGCTATTTTAAGTAAAAACAGAGTCCCTATCGCAAGGCGCAAACCCGGCACCACGACAACCAGCGGCACACCCGCTTCCAGTGTGCCCGCCGGGCAGATATACTTGCAGAAGGCCGGCACACCCAGGCCAAAAGTATGGGCTCCTATCACCGGCAGGGCAATTACAAAAAGCAGCAGAACCAGGTATTTAACCCAGCTAAGCCAATAGGGTAAACGCAGTTTTACCACGGGAACCCTGTACAGCCATTCCTGCACCATGCCAAACGGGCAGACCCAGCCGCATATCCATCGTCCTAAGAGGGCACCAAATAAAACCAACCAGCCGGCTGCGTACGATGACCAGATATAAAAAGGGTCAGCCAAAACGGTTTGCAGGGAACCCAAGGGGCAAGACCCTATGGCTCCCGGGCAGGAATAGCAGTTAAGGGCGGGAATACAGATCTGTTTTAGTCTGCCTCTGTAAACATTTCCACTGATAAAATTGCCCAGCAGGGGATTCCAGATAAACACGCTGCCAAGCTGCACCCATCTTCTCATATCAACCGATACCAACACATTCCAGGCACACAGTTATGGCCTTGGCCCATATTGCCAGCTGTTCACCGCGCAGCAGCCCGAAAAGGATCATAGCCAGGCCGGCTGCCGGGAGCAGTATCCTTAATGCCTTGCCTTTCACCCCATCACCTCATCTGATATGGGGAATGTGACAGGGGGACGGTTGTGTTGTCAGCTTTTTACAAAGCTGACCACACAACCGTCCCCCTGTCACCATCATCAGCTGCAGCGCTTGACTCAGACTCCAGCAGCCTGTCAATAACCTTGCTGTAGCCCTCCAGATTATTGGCGCCGCTGACTATCTCCCCCAGGATTCTGCCGCTGCTGTCCACAAAAATGGAGACCGGCACATAATTGAAAGCCCGGCAGATGCTGTTCTCCAAAGAAGCATCGGGAATGATATTTTGATAAGCGGCACCGGTTTGTGAAACGATCCTCCTGGCTGCCTGCGCATTCCTGTCAACAACCACACCCAGGATTTTAACCCCGGATTTCTCATATTTCTTCTGTAACCCATCCAGCTCAGGCATTTCCCTTATGCAGGGCTGGCAATACGTACCCCATATATTAATCATGGTAAGATTATGCTTACGAAAAACCTGTTCAGTAACCACCTGGCCGTTAAGGACATAAGCCGAGAATGACGGGACAACTCGGCCCGCCAGGGGGTTGGCAGGGTTGTTGGCGGCAGTGCTGCCCGGCTGTTCTCCCCGGCTGCATCCCGATAACAACATAAGCAGCACTACTGCCAGAATAAACAATCTTCTCATCCATACCTCCGCAATGCTTTTTACCGGAAGCTATTTCTTTTGTTTTTTCATATACGTCTTGATTTCTTGAATCAAGTCCTTTCTCAAACTCGGTGACTTGATTTTCCTGGATATGGCCTCTTCTTCCGGAAATACCCCGTTCAAGGTTTTTCTCACCCGAATGGTCTCGTCGAAAACCACCTCATCCGCCCTGGTGACCCGCACCTTGAGATCATAATCGCGGGTGCCTTCGATGCGTTTGCCTTTTACCTGGGTTACATTGAGAACTGCAAACTCATATTTAAACACATGAATACCCCCTGATAGCGATTATAGCCTGCACTAATTTAATTCGTAATTACCTGCCTTTTTCCTGCCAGATGACAGACGGGGAGGCTTTCGATGACACAAGGGGACGCTTTGAGACCACTGAAAAAGTACCCCTATCAAACCGCTATTGAGTACTTTTTGAACCGGTCCGTTGGATTAATCAATAATCTGCGCTGCAATAACCATGAAAAAATAGTATTTAAGCCTTGTAAAGCGGATACCAGTTTGGCTATCCGCTTTAAATTTACCGCTA
>LFRM01165081.1_pt2 | contig 15191 bp, 16 predicted proteins | sample 618341 | NCBI WGS metagenome assembly LFRM01 (sample SAMN03654438, study PRJNA283298) | anaerobic digester metagenome | isolation source: pool of bioreactors CSTR01a, CSTR02a, and CSTR03a thermophilic anaerobic... | place: Denmark: Kgs. Lyngby | collected 2014-05-21 | reverse complement strand
CAAAAGCTTACGCGTGCGCGTGGGGTCAGTAATCACATGTGTGCTTGCAGCCGTAAGCGGACTGATATGACAGCCCATCAGCCATGCTTCGCCATTTTTAAGTAAGACGTAACTGTCCACCAACTGCGCTTTGCCTGCACGTAAACTTTTGATTTCCCAGCCTGCTAGAGCAATACCTGCCTCAACACGCTGTTCAACAAAATAGTCGTGTAGCGCTTTTTTATTCAGCGCGATGGTGCCTTTAGGTTGTTTTTTATGTTTAGCCATAAAAGTGATTATAAGACGTAATTGCGCATCTGGCGAGTGGCTGCCAAGGAATCTTTACTGTTTGCTTGAGAGGTGGCTGTGAATGCACGACAATAGCTTAGTATTTAATGCGTTATGTAGCCTGAGGTTAGGGACTTGGCATGTCACACACTCGCTTGTGTGAAGGGCAAAGTGATTGCTGAAGTCAGTGCAGTCTCAGGTTTTTTTAAACGATTTTATTTGGTGGATAAAGAATTACTATGGCCACGCATATTCAACGCTCTGCTTTATTACCTTACAGCGCTGCTGCACTTTATGATTTGATTAATGATGTTTCCAGCTACCCGCAGTTTTTACCTTGGTGCTCGGGCAGTGAGGTTCTTGAACAAAGCGATAACTGCATGCGGGCTGCTTTGATGATTGCTAAAGGCCCTATCGCGCAGCGCTTTGTCACTAAAAACACTTTGCTGCTCAATCAAAGTATCACTATGGCTTTAGAAGAAGGCCCTTTTAGTCAATTGCATGGTGTTTGGGAGTTTAAAGCTTTAGGTGAGAAAGCCTGTAAAATCAGCTTGGATTTAGAGTTTGATTATGCAGGTCCCATTATCAAAGCTACTTTAGGGCCGTTATTTACTCAGGCGGCTAATACCATGGTGGATGCGTTTTGTCAGCGAGCTAAAGAAGTTTATGGATAAGCTGATGATTAAAGTAGAAGTGGCCTATGCCCTAGCGCATAAACAAAAAATTGTGCAGCTGCAGGTGCCGCAAGGTACGCATGCGCGTGATGCAGCACTGCGTTCTGGGTTGGATAAAGAGTTTGCTGATTTGGATCTGGCGCAAAGCCCATTGGGCATTTTTGGCAAATCGATTACACGGCCTGAAGAGCATATCTTAGCTGAAGGTGAGCGTGTGGAGATTTATCGCCCCTTGCTGGCCGACCCTAAAGAGGTACGTCGACAACGTGCAGAGCGTTTAGCACAAGCAAAAGCAGCAGAAGCAGGGCAATAATACGCTTCTACTACTTTTATTGCGCTTGAGCTCATTAACGCTCGCTGCCTTCTAAGCGAGAGGTTGGGATGGGTGCTGTTTCTATCGCATCAATTTCATCTTGAATTTGTTTTTGCAGTGAGCCAGCAGCTGGCGCTTGCACAGTTTTTTCAAATTTTTCAGGCTGAGTTATCAAGTTTGTTTCAGGCTGCTGGATGTTGCTATCGACAGTCTGCGGCTGGCCTAAAATGGCTTGGTCACGACTGATGCCGGGGACAAAGTCACCGCCTAAACCTTGCAGTTGGTTATTTTCATCAAAGGTTAAGCTGATGCGTTCTTGTTGGCGTTTACCGCCAGCCACTTGGATACTGTATAAGTAGTCCCAGCGATTATTATTAAAGGTGTCAGCAATCAGTGGTGTACCCATAATAAAGCGCACCTGACGTGTAGTCATGCCAGGACGTAATTGGTCAACCATATCTTGAGTGACAACATTGCCTTGCTGAATATCGATTTTATGGACGCCAGGGAATGAGCATCCAGCGAGTATTAATAAACTAGCAAGAGTGAAACTGCGAATAAGACGTGTTCTATTTTGCATTGGAGACGGACTTCCACTATCGTTAATAGGTAACAGATACGCTGATCATACCTGCATTGTGCGCCTCAGCGAAACCGCATTAGTGAGAAAACGATTATGGCTGAAAATATTGAATTACGTAAAGCCGGTTTAAAGGTGACTTTACCGCGCGTTAAAATTATGCAAATCCTTGAATCATGTGAGCCTCGCCACATGAGTGCAGAGGATGTTTATAAGACTCTGATGGACTCTGGTGAAGATGTTGGCTTGGCAACAGTGTACCGAGTATTGACGCAGTTTGAGGCTGCAGGCTTGGTTATACGCCACAATTTTGATGGTGGCCATGCTGTCTTTGAGCTTGATGATGGCGAGCACCATGACCATATCGTCTGTGTGGACTCGGGGGAAGTGTTTGAGTTTTTTGATGAGGAAATTGAAAGACGTCAGCACAAGATTGTTGAAGATATGGGTTATGAGATGGTTGACCATAACCTCGTCTTGTATGTGAAAAAGAAGCAGTGATTTATGTGGTTGCGCTAAGAGTTTTTAGTGTAAAGCGTATTTTTTGTTGCATAGATTGACAGCCGCTAAAAGTATGGGATCTTTTGTACAAGGCTGATAATACTGCATGTTTAGGGGCTGTGAGCATTCTAATATATCGTGAATTCGATATGTTTTTAAGCTCAGTTGGCCCCCAAAACATGGCTGGTCTTATTAGTTAGTTTTGATCTGCGTACACCTGATCAAAGATACCGCCATCATTAAAGTGAGTTTTTTGAATCTCTGGCCAGCTGCCGAATGTCGCTTCGACAGGCATAAAGTCTACTTTAGGGAAGCGGTCAGCGAACTCAGCAAGAATCTCAGCGTTGCGTGGACGTAAGTAGTTGTTAGCCGCAATACGTTGCGCTTCATCAGACCACAGGTAGTTAAGGTAAGCCTCAGCAATAACCCGTGAGCCTTTGCGATCCACAACCTTGTCGACGATAGTCACAGGTGGCTCAGCCTCAGCGCTGACGCTTGGGTAGACCACTTCAAAAGCGCCGTGACCAAATTCACGCGCGATCATTTCTGCTTCGTTCTCAAAGGTGACTAAAACATCACCGATCTTGTTTTGCATAAAGGTGCTGGTTGCCGCACGGCCACCTGTATCTAATACGGGCGCTTGCTTAAAGAGTTTGCCAACAAAGTCTTTAGCAGCTTGCTCATCACCACCATTTTTTAGCACATAAGCCCAAGCTGACAGATAGGTGTAGCGGCCATTACCTGATGTTTTAGGGTTGGGTACAATAATTTGTACGCCGTCTTTAAGCAGATCAGGCCAGTCTTGTAAGTTTTTTGGGTTGCCTTTACGCACTATAAGTACAGTTGCAGAAGTAAAGGGGGCGCTGTTATTAGGTAAGCGCTCGGCCCAGTTCTCTGGAATCAGCTTGCCATACTCATATAGCGCATTGATGTCGGTGGCCATATTCATGGTAATAACATCAGCAGGTAGGCCGTCAATGACTGAACGAGCTTGTTTGCTTGAGCCACCATGTGACATTTGAATCTGTGCGGACTTATTGCCTTGCTCTTGCCAATGTTTTTGGAAGGCCGGATTGTAGTCTTTATAGAAATCGCGCATCACATCATAAGAAACGTTAAGCAGGGGTGCTGCTTGCAGCGTGGCCGCTGCGCTAAAGCCGATGGCAAAAAGTGATGCAGTAAACAAGCGTTTCATATCGCGATCCCTTTGAAGATAAGTTGAAGGAAATCACTATAGGGCGTGCTTGTTATGCTGTAAAAGAATTAAAAGTAATTTTGATATTCTATTTAGAAGTAAAAAAGCCCTCGCAAGGAGGGCTTTTAAAGGCTATAGCAGACTACATGTTTGGATAGTTCGGGCCGCCAGTGCCTTCTGGAGCGACCCAAGTGATATTTTGCGCCGGGTCTTTAATATCACAGGTTTTACAGTGCACACAGTTTTGTGCGTTGATTTGGAATTTCTGCTCACCGTTTTCTTGAGCAACGATTTCATAGACGCCAGCAGGGCAGTAGCGCTGTGCCGGCTCATCGTACATGGAGAGGTTTTTGCCCAGTGGAATACTGGCATCAGTCAGTTTCAGGTGGCAGGGTTGCACTTCTTCATGGTTGGTATTGGATAAGAACACCGAACTGAGTTTATCGAAGCTTAATTTGCCATCGGGTTTTGGATAAGCGATTTTTTTCGACTCTGAAGCCAATTTAAGCTTAGCGTAGTCAGGTGTGGTGTCGCGCAGGGTAAATGGAATTTTACCGCCAAAGATATTTTGGTCGATATAGTTAAAGGCACCGCCCAATACCGCACCGTATTTATGAATAGCAGCACCAAAGTTACGACTGGTAAATAAATCTTCGTACAGCCAGCTTGTTTTAAACGCATCAACATAAGCACTCAGTTCATCACCGCCTTCACGACCGGCAATAATGGCGTCAGCTGCAGCCTCGGCTGCCAACATGCCAGACTTCATCGCGGTATGGTTGCCCTTAATTTTAGCAAAGTTCAGTGTGCCTAAATCACAGCCCACTAAAGCACCGCCAGGGAAGACCATTTTTGGTAGAGAGTTAAGGCCACCTTTAGCAATGGCGCGGGCACCATAAGCGACACGGCTACCACCTTCAAGGTACTGGCTGACCACGGGGTGATGCTTATAACGTTGGAACTCATCAAAAGGAGATAAATATGGGTTGCTATAGGACAGGTCGACAATTAAACCCACTACCACTTGATTGTTTTCAATATGGTAGAGGAAAGAACCACCCGGATTGTCATTATCTAGCGGCCAGCCTGCGGTGTGTACCACTAAGCCTTCTTCGTGTTTAGCAGGGTCAATATCCCAAATTTCTTTAATGCCAAGGCCGTAATGCTGAGCATCTGCTTCGCTAGCAAGCTTGTAACGATCAATCAGTTGCTTACCAATATGGCCGCGGCAACCTTCGGCAAACAGTGTGTATTTGGCACGTAACTCCATGCCCGGCGTGTAAAGACCGTCTTTTGGGTTGCCCTCACGATCGACACCCATATCGCCGGTTAAAATGCCGTAAACAGCGCCATCTTCGTTGATTAATGCTTCTTGTGCAGCGAAACCTGGGTACACTTCTACACCTAAATTTTCTGCTTGTTCAGCTAACCAACGGCACAGGTTACCTAGAGAAATAATATAGTTGCCTTCGTTGTGCATGGTTTTGGGCACAAAGAAATTTGGGATTTTTTGCCCTTTTTGCGCATCTTTTAGCAAGTAAATATCGTCACGCTTAACCGCAGTATTAAGTGGCGCACCCAGTTCTTTCCAGTTCGGAAATAGTTCATCAAGTGCACGCGTTTCAAAAACTGCACCCGAAAGAATATGAGCACCGACTTCGGAACCCTTTTCTACGACGCATACGCTGATTTCTTGACCTGCATCTGCAGCTTTTTGTTTGAGTCGACATGCGGCAGATAGACCTGAAGGGCCTGCACCGACGATGACGACATCGAATTCCATAAATTCGCGTTCCACAAGTTATCTCCTACAGATGCTGTACATTATTTTCTGTACATTATTTTATTGTGTTTTGGCTGAGGTTTTTCATTTATATCGTAATTGTTTTGTGAATTATATCTATCACTACAGGGTGTTCAAATGCAAACGATCGTTTGAATTTTTTAAAAGCCTGCTAGGATGATAGCTAAGTGTGAGCAAAAAAGGCGCAATTGTTGTCTTGACCGGCTTAGCTGTTACGTTCAAGATAACAAAAGTTGTGTACTTATTAGATCGGTTAGTTATATATTCGACCGAACGCATTTATCCGGTCAGGCTAGTCTTGACTACATTATTTATTCACCCGAGATAACGAGGAATCCATGAAGGTTCTAGTAGCTGTCAAACGAGTGGTTGACTATAACGTAAAGGTCCGCGTAAAAGCGGATAACACAGGCGTTGAACTCGCTAACGTTAAAATGTCTATGAACCCTTTCTGCGAAATTGGCGTTGAAGAAGCCATCCGCTTAAAGGAAAAAGGTATTGCAACTGAAGTCGTTGCCGTGTCCATTGGTCCTACTGCGGCTCAAGAGCAATTGCGTACTGCGCTTGCTTTAGGTGCTGACCGTGCAATTTTGGTCGAAACAGCAGAAGAGTTGAGCTCATTAGCTGTGGCTAAGCTGCTTAAAGCTGTTGTGGACCAAGAGCAGCCTCAGTTGATTATGCTGGGTAAGCAAGCGATTGACAGTGATAACAACCAAACCGGTCAAATGCTTGGTGCGTTAACAGGGTATGCGCAAGGTACTTTTGCTTCTAAAGTTGAAGTGGCTGGCGATAAAATTAATGTAACCCGTGAAATTGATGGCGGTTTACAAACTGTTGCACTGAATTTACCAGCGATTGTTACAACTGACTTGCGCTTAAATGAGCCACGTTATGCATCATTGCCTAACATTATGAAAGCGAAGAAAAAGCCGCTGGAAACAATCACTCCAGATTCTTTAGGCGTTTCTACCGCATCCACAGTCAAAACTTTGAAAGTCGAAGCACCGGCAACACGCAGTGCAGGTATCAAAGTGGCAGATGTGGCTGAACTGGTTGAAAAACTGAAAAACGAGGCGAAGGTAATTTAATGGCTATTTTAGTTATTGCTGAGCACTCTAACGTTGCTCTGGGTGCTGCTACCCTGAACACAGTGGCTGCGGCCAAAGCAATTGGTGGTGATATTCATGTGCTGGTTGCTGGCGCTGGATCTGCTGCAGTAGCTGAAGCTGCTGCGAAAATTGATGGTGTTAGTAAAGTTTTATCGGCTGATAATGCGGCTTTTACTTATCAACTGCCTGAAAACGTTGCGCCGCTGATTGCTGAGCTAGGTAAAGGGTATTCACATATTCTGGCCGCTGCGACGACAACAGGTAAAAACGTTCTGCCACGTGTGGCCGCGTTATTAGATGTTGATCAGATCTCGGAAATTATTGCTGTAGAAAGTGCTGATACCTTTAAGCGTCCTATTTATGCCGGTAATGCGATTGCTACTGTGCAATCTAACGCGGCAATTAAAGTGATCACTGTACGTGGTACAGGTTTTGATCCAGTTGCTGCTGAGGGTGGTTCTGCGAGCATTGAATCTGTGACTGTTGGCGGTGATGTAGGTATTTCTACGTTTGTTGGCGAAGAGCTGGCAAAATCTGACCGTCCTGAGTTGACTGCAGCCAAAGTGATCATCTCGGGTGGTCGTGGTATGCAGAACGGCGAAAACTTTGAAATGCTCAATCGTATTGCTGACAAACTCGGCGCTGCAGTGGGTGCTTCACGCGCTGCTGTTGACGCAGGTTTTGTACCCAACGATATGCAAGTGGGCCAAACAGGTAAAATTGTTGCGCCAGAATTGTATATCGCTGTAGGTATTTCAGGTGCGATTCAACACTTGGCCGGTATGAAAGATTCTAAAGTGATCGTTGCGATCAACAAAGATGAAGATGCACCGATTTTCCAAGTGGCAGATTATGGTTTAGTTGCGGATTTATTCGATGCTATACCAGAGTTAGAAAAAGCGCTGTAAGGCTGCTTTTTTGTAAAAGAGCCCGCTTTTTAGCGGGTTTTTTTATGCCTGAATATCAGGAGTTAGTCTCAGATATGGATTATGTTTTCAGATAGGCGCTGTATCGGTGCCGATGTAAGTTGCTATAGCGCTTATTGACTGCAGGCCGTGTAATATAAACCTCTTGAATAGATCAATAAATAAAATGGAGCGTTATGAGCAGGCGATTTGTATTGTGCGCTATGGCCGCAGCATTCAGTTATCTAGCACCTTCTGTTGCTTTGGCTGAGCAACAAGCCTGCGAAACCTTAGTGGCGGCAAGTTATTTTGCTAAGCCTTTGGTGCGAAACACAACTGCAGATGCAGATAAGCCATCACAACGTCAGTTCAGTACTGAGTTTTTACAGGCGTTGGCGCAGACAACACAGTTGAGGATTAAAGTGCTGGCTGCCCAAGAAGAGAAAGCGCTGACAGAAGTGCGCAGTGGCCGGGCTGATTTGATTATTGGCGTCAGTCTGTTACCTGAAAAAGATTCCGAGCTCACTTATCTATTACCGGCCTATACGCAGAAAACTTACCATTTATGGGTGCGCACTGGTGAGCATGTCACGCTAAAGAAATGGCCAGAACTATCAGGTTTGCGTGGTTTACGTGTGGTATCGCCTCAGCCTTTAATTGATTTTGATCGGCAGGTTCAGCTTTTTAAGTGGCCTGTGCGCACTGCTGATAGCCTTGCAGTTGCGATCAGCAAGATAGTCGAAGGTAAAGCTGATTACGTGGTTGCTGAGCAGCAGACGATGCAGGAGTACTTACTGACGCATGATTTGATGCAGCGTTTTGAGGTTCTTGAGCCGCCGGCGCAGACGCAATCCTTTTATATTGCTATGGCTAAGGACTCAGCTTGCAATACCCCAGCTTTACGCAGCAGCCTCACTCAAGGTTTAGCTCGGCTTGCCCAGCAGCTATAAATTGTGAAATAGCTGAGGTTTATAAATAAAAAAGGCCCAGTACGCATTAGGTTCTGAGCCTTTTTGATAGGGCTGTTTTTAGCCGCGTTGTTGCAGTGCTGCGATACGAACTTCAAGTGGTGGGTGACTCATTAATAAGCCAGCTAGGCCTTCTTTTAAGCCGCCACTGATGCCGAAAGCAGTTAGGGCTTTGGGCATATCAGATTCGATACTTTGCTGTGTACGTAAGCGATGCAGTGCATTGATCATCGATTGTGTGCCAGCTAAGTCCGCACCGGCTTCATCAGCACGGAACTCACGACGACGTGAGAACCACATCACAACAATACTGGCGAGTATGCCTAAGACCAGTTCAGCAAAAATAGTTGCGACAAAGTAGCCTATACCACGGCCTTCTTCATTTTTTAGAATAACTTTATCGACAAAGTCGCCGAAAATGCGCGCAAAGAACATCACAAATGTGTTTACCACGCCTTGCAGTAGCGCCATGGTGACCATATCGCCATTAGCCACGTGACCAATTTCATGCGCGAGAACAGCTTTGATTTCATCTTGTTGGAAATTATCTAGCAAACCTTGGCTGACAGCGACTAAAGCGCTATTACGGTTCCAGCCTGTGGCAAAGGCGTTAGGCTCTTGAGTTGGGAAAATACCCACTTCAGGCATACCAATACCGGCTTTATTAGCCAATTCTTCAACGGTTTGTAATAACCATTGTTCTTGGCGTGTGCGTGGCTGCTCGATAACTTGTGTACCAGTGCTTCTTTTGGCCATCCATTTTGAGATAAACAAAGATACCAAAGAACCAGCAAAACCAAATACCGCACAGAAGATCAATAAATCGCCATGATTCTGGCCGGTAAAACGGTCAACACCCAATAAGCTCAGGGTGACGCTGGCAATTAACAGCACTGCGATGTTAGTTGCTAAGAATAAAAAGATACGCATCATGTGCGGAGAACTCCAAAAGTGTAATCAAGTGAATTATATAGGGGGTGCGCGGATGCGCTTCAAGGGGAGGTGTGTTGCAAACTGTGTCAAATAGATTGTATTTGAAGATTGTAGAATGTTTCCAGCATCTGATGCACTTAAATCTACTGTTTTACACACCAAGGCCTGCTAACAGAGTAGTAGGCCTTGGCGGTCAATCACTGAATCAATAGCGCTTTACTGGCGATAGGTTTTCAGGAAGTTACCAATACGGCCAATGGCTTGTTCAAGATCGTCCACACGTGGCAGGGTTACCACGCGGAAGTGATCCGGCCACGGCCAGTTAAAGGCGGTGCCTTGTACAACCAGTAATTTCTCCGAGAGTAATAAGTCCAGTACAAATTTTTCATCATTATGAATAGGGCAGATTTTCGGATCAATTCTTGGGAATGCATAGAGTGCGCCCATAGGTTTAACGCAACTGACGCCAGGAATATCATTGAGAAGCTCCCAAGTACGGTTACGTTGTTCAAGCAAGCGACCGTTGGGCAGGACTAAATCATTGATACTCTGATAACCACCCAGCGCCGTTTGAATGGCATGCTGCGCGGGTACGTTGGCACATAAACGCATATTAGAGAGAATATCTAAGCCTTCAATATAACTGCGCGCACGGTGTTTAGGGCCAGAAATCGCCACCCAGCCGGAACGAAAACCTGCCACGCGGTATGATTTTGATAAACCGTTAAAGGTCAGGCATAAAACATCAGTGGCCAAGGATGCGGTACAAATATGTACAGCGTCATCGTATAAAATTTTATCGTAGATCTCATCAGAGAAAACGATCAAGTCATGTTGGCGAGCTAATTCCAAAATATCCAGCAGCACTTCTTTGGAATACACCGCGCCCGTTGGGTTGTTGGGGTTAATTAAGACAATGGCTTTGGTATTGCTGGTGATCTTGGAGCGCATATCATCAATATCAGGGAACCAGTTCGCTTGCTCATCACAGAGGTAATGTACAGGTTTACCGCCGGCTAGGCTGGTTGCTGCCGTCCACAGAGGATAGTCCGGCGCGGGTACCAATACTTCATCATTGTTATTAAGTAAGGCTTGCAGGGTCATCACAATCAGTTCTGAGACACCATTACCCAGATAAATATCTTCAACGCCTATGCCTTCGACGTTTTTTTGCTGGTAGTACTGCATAATGGCTTTACGGGCGCTGAACAAGCCTTTGGAGTCACTGTAGCCTTGCGCAGTGGGTAGGTTGCGCATCACGTCTTGCAGAATCTCTTCTGGCGCTTCAAAGCCAAAAGGTGCAGGGTTACCAATATTGAGCTTAAGAATACGCTGGCCTTCGTCCTCAAGACGTTTGGCGTGTTTAAGTACTGGGCCTCGGATGTCATAACAGACGTTAGCGAGCTTGTTCGATTTGCTGAACTGCATGATGTTGAGTATCCCGAATAAAATAGTCAGTAAGGGGGCGGTCTGCCGATTGGGTGCAATACTGTGCGCTGTCAGATGGGTCGCCCGTGCATTCTATAGCTGCGCTTAAATTGCAAGCCTGATAGAAGCACTTAAAGATGTCTATCATACGACTGTGCTGGCAAAGGTGAAAGGGAGCGTTAAGCTTATGTCTGCCCTTTAATTGGAGAATATGATGCAAAAAGTTGAAAAGCCCATAGAACAATGGCGTGAAGAGTTATCCGATGAACAGTTTCGTGTCTGCCGCCTAGGGGGGACAGAGCGGCCCTTTACCGGTGAATATCAGTCGCCTAAGTTCAGTGGCGTGTTTCACTGTGTGTGTTGTGCTCAGCCACTATTTGACGCACAGCATCAATTTGACGCAGGTTGCGGCTGGCCCAGCTACTCGCAGCCGATCATTCCAGCTGCTGTGACTGAACGCAGCGATGGCAGTCACGGTATGCAGCGCGTTGAAGTGCTGTGTTCTTCCTGTGATGCGCATTTAGGTCATGTGTTTCCAGATGGCCCTGCACCCACGGGTTTGCGTTACTGCATTAACTCCGTAGCTTTGCAGTTACAGCCCGCTTAAGCTGTTTGATCAGCTTCTTAGCCGGTGGTGGTAAAAACCATAAGGAGAGCCTTGTGTCTGAATTATTAAATGAATTTTTACAACGTGCCAATCAAGTCTTACAACAGATTGAGCCGTTGTTGCCTAAACAGATTGAGCCGGTTGACTGGAATACAGTCTATGCGGCCAGTTGGCAGCGCAAAGGCAATAGCAGTTTCTTTCGCCCGATTGCGTTAGGTGCGGATATTCGCTTGGCGGATTTATTGGGTGTTGAGCAGCAGCGCGAGCAATTATTGCGCAACACTCAGCAGTTTATGCGCGGCTTTCCAGCTAACCATGCATTATTATGGGGCGCGCGCGGTACCGGTAAATCCTCGCTCGTACGTGCGCTGTTAGCTGAGCACGCAGCGCAAGGCTTGCGCTTGATTGAAGTGGAGCGCAATGAGTTGGCCGATTTACCGATGATTGTTGAATCTTTAGCCGGCTTGCCGCAGCACTTTATTGTTTTCTGTGATGATTTATCTTTTGAAGCAGGCGAGGGTGACTACCGTATTTTAAAAAGTGTGCTGGATGGCTCATTAGAACGTGCGCCGGATAACGTGCTTTTATATGCCACCTCTAATCGTCGCCACTTATTGCCTGAGCAGCACAGCGATAATCAAAACTGGCAGCAGGGCGATGGAGGTGAATTGCATCCAAGTGAAGCGGTTGAAGATAAAATCGCGCTATCGGACCGTTTTGGTCTGTGGCTGTCGTTTTATCCCTTTGACCAAGATCATTACTTGTCTGTGGTACAGCATTGGATTGCTGAGTATGCCCAACCTACCGCATTAAAATGGCAGTTTGATGAAGTAGCAGCCAAAGAGGCGATCAGTTGGGCTTCAGCGCGCGGTAATCGCAATGGCCGTTGCGCAGCGCAGTTTGCTAAGCAGTGGGTTGGCTTACGATTGCTAGAACAGGCTGCTGATTAATATATAGAGTGTGTGCTGCTGAGTGCGCGCTAGTGATTGGGTTAATTCCGTGCAGGCTTTATACTGCGCGGCTCGTTTTTAAGGGGATAGGGTTATGACTACACCGCACGTCGAACAGCATTTACAGTTATTAGCACATTTGCGCACAATTTTAGTCGCAGTTGCCGATGCTGAAGTCGTACCACAAAATCACCATGCGCTTTTCTTAGAACGTTTTGATGAAATGGTGCTTGACCTGCGTGAGAGTACTGAGGACTTGTATGTCGGTCAGGATATTATCAGCCAGGTGTTTCAGCGCTATCCGCAAATTGCGCACTTAGTGCCGCGTGATCTGTTGTGGTTTTTTGGTGGTGACTGCTTACACTTTATGCCCGATGATGAGATTGAAAAATATCAGGAGCTAGAAGAGCGTCGTTATGCAGCTTTAGAAAAGGGTGAGGATTTTGACTGGAATCATGAGATTCAGTTGATGTTTATGCCAGAAAAGACTGCAAAACATTAAAATTCACACTATTTTCATAATAGTGCTTGACGGAATGTAGTTTCATCCGTAATATGCGCACCACTTCCAAGCAATACTGCAAACAGCAAAAGCTTTGGAAGTTGCAAGCTTTAACAAGCTGAAGGATGCGTCCCCTTCGTCTAGTGGCCTAGGACACCGCCCTTTCACGGCGGTAACAGGGGTTCGAGTCCCCTAGGGGACGCCAGTTTTGCGGGAATAGCTCAGTTGGTAGAGCACGACCTTGCCAAGGTCGGGGTCGCGAGTTCGAGTCTCGTTTCCCGCTCCAAATTTGGCGTCAAGCTAAGAAAGAAAGAGCCTAAGGGCTCTTTTTTTTCGTCTGCAGTTTGAGTTGAAATCTGTTGCAATTGCTGATTTGAGCGTCTCTAAAGCTCAATATTCGCAGTCCTAATATCGCAATACGCGTTGGGCCAAACCACTTCAGTGTTGCGCGGTTAATCTGACTCTGCTGCTTGAAAGCGCAGCTGCGTAAAGTCTGCAAAAATCTCAATCAGCTGTTCTTGCAGTACGGTACGCTCACCCAAGGCTAGAACCCATTCGTCAGCGCTTAGCAAGGCTTCTACGGTATCTTCTGCGGGTAAAGTCTTAGCTAATTGTTGAGCGAGCAGGGCAATTGTTGTGTGAGGCTTTGCCGCTGATTCACTTGCATTGCGTGTTTGTACCAGCTCTAAACGTTGCGCGCTAACATTAAGCTCGTGCTCAGTGACTCCAAGCAGTGATGTGCTATCGGGGTGTCGTTGATGCTGTTGAATAATGCGAACTGCTGTTTCTGGTGCTGTTAAGCCACGACCCCAGCCGCTGAGGACTAAGAACAGCGCCGCCAATTGCTCGGTTGATGTCCAGCTGGCAATAGATGGATCAAAAAGTTGCTGTGTGCGGTTTAGGTTAGAAGCAATCCTAGCGTGGCGAATACGTTGCCAAGCTGCACGGAGCAGGCTCGGGATTTCTAAGACAAAACGCAGTAGTCCAGTCACTATAAGACCCGCGCCCTGGGACACTATCAGCAACAGTTGCCAACACATTTGCAGCCCTAAGGTGATGCTTGTAAACAACATATAGATAAGTTGAATAGTGGCTGCTTTCTTTCCACGCAGCTGCACGCCAGCAATTTTGACTGAAGAGCGGTTGGGCTTAATCCAGTTAAACGTCCCTATTGGATTACGGGTTGAGACGCTTATGCCGGATTTGGATAGATTCAGCTTGGTCGGACCGCGACCATAACGCCCACGCAGTACCAGGCGGCCATTTTGCAGCGCAACTTGGGTATTTTGGGCTACACGGCTGGACACGCGCAAGCCGTGCTTGGTATTGGTCGTTACGGTTAGCCCTGCGACTTTTGCTTGTTTGCGCAGCGCAACCCCGCCGGTACGGCTAATGCGCAGATTGTCTGAGCGGTGCTCAATGCGCTTCTGTTTTCCGTGTTTATCTTTTTTACCTAGGTTGAAAAAACTCATGCTGGCCTCCTGCTAGCGTGTATCATTTTGGTAAGACAATTCCTAGTAGAGCGTAACTATCAGTAATAAGCTAAATCAATTGCTTATCTAAAGGTGGTAGCAATTGTCTGGATTTCTAAAACCACACCGCCTTTTATTTTAAAAACTACTGCTTTTACACCACCAAAGGTATTAGCGTAACTCCAAACCTGCTTTTGCTCGACATCTCTAGATAGGCTGGTCTGTCCAAAGCGTCATTGACATAGTGGTTGTCAGTTTGCACGTTGCTTTACAGTGTTGGTAGACGCTTTACTGTGTTTTTATTTTGGGGCGTGAATACAGCAATGCATTGAGAAGTTTTTTTGTATATCCTATCCTTCGTGGTAGGAGTTAATAGGGCTGGGGAGTTGAGATGGAAGTTTTGTCTGAAAAAAACGCTATTTTTAAAGTCAATCAAGCAATTGGTTCTATGGCGATTGAAGGCATTGTGCTCACTACAAAACAGCAGCAAGCCATGTTGAGAATTGTGCGTGGTCAAGTCAGTGCCGCTACGTTACGCGCCCAGTGGTTAGCTAAGTACCGTCAGATAAACGACTAGATGGATGGCTATGAGCGCTATGATCTTCAAGAGGAAGATCCATACTTACAACCCAATTCCACCTGCCTGATTAACTGTTTAAATATCAAAGAAACAGGAAAGCTTAATCAGGCTGAGCAAGAAGTGGTCTCTATTAACCTCGCTGAACTTATTCTAGAACCTATTTTAGGTGAGTTTGATCTGCCGCATTTATCTGCAATTCATAAAGCACTGTTTTCTGATATTTACCCTTGGGCTGGGCAAGTAAGAGCGACGGAAATATCTAAAGGTGGCCAGCTTTTTTTGCCGTATCAACTCATTGAAAAATTTGCCAGTGAGATTTTTTCTGAGTTGCATGATGAAAACCTATTAGCCGATTGTACTCAACAGGATTTGGTCGCTAGAGCCGCTTATTACTTAGGTCGAA
>LFRM01292894.1_pt1 | contig 15200 bp, 11 predicted proteins | sample 618341 | NCBI WGS metagenome assembly LFRM01 (sample SAMN03654438, study PRJNA283298) | anaerobic digester metagenome | isolation source: pool of bioreactors CSTR01a, CSTR02a, and CSTR03a thermophilic anaerobic... | place: Denmark: Kgs. Lyngby | collected 2014-05-21 | reverse complement strand
AAAAACCTCTGTGCCTTACCTGTGCCTTAATCGTGCCATAGTGTTTTTTTGCGTTTTCAAAATAGTCTGATTTTGATATCAGGTCTCGTTTGGGCACAAAGCGTTAATTTTGCTGATAAGTTTACAAGGAAGGCAACAAGATCCTGCTCGCATAGCCCAGAAATAGATGCGGATACGTCACCTGTCTTTTCGTCCAAAACGAAAACTTCTACCTGACAGGAGTTCTTTGAGTTGGTGGTTTACATCCTGCTAAATAAATTATTCACAATTAGGAAGATACCTATGTTTGTCGCGAGACGATCTATTCTCTCTCAGTATGTACGCTGGATGAACGCACCATTGGTCGTACCTCAACTTTAATGACCGCTCAATGGTATGCTGCTGACCGTGCGCAAAAGCATGATCTACAATCAGGGTCGACATCCACCAGGAAATCGGCGTGGATATCAACTTCTGTGATCCACATAGCCCTTGGCAGCGCGGCAGTAATGAAACCATTGAAGGTTTGAACCGGCAGTACTTAGCGAAGGCAGCAGTCATGTCGGTACACAGCTAAGAAGAACTGGGTGCTATAGTGTTTCGATTGCAAGTGTACAATCGAAGTCATGGGTGACGTAATGGGAAAGGCTATTGAAATGCAGCATTATACTTAGATTTGCATTTATTAGTCGTGTTGCACTCAGCTCCTGCAGCAGCCCACTATCACACTGTTCTACAAAGAAATCGCACAAAAAGTCGATTTAGACACACTGTATAAGCTGTGTGAATTATTTAGTTATCCGCTGAACGATATATTGGAAAGAATGCTGAGTGATACAAAAAGCAAGTAAACATCAAGGAGTGACGTCATGTCGTCGGAAGCAGATACCAGAGCAAACTACATAGATCCGGCACTGAAAGCAGCGCATTGGCAGGCAAGCAATATTATTCGGGAACATTACTTTACCGATGGTCGCAAACTAGCCGGTGGCGTGCGTGGCCGTCGCTGCTTTGTCGATTATCTGCTCCATAAAGACAATCGTTACCTAGCAGTAGTCGAAGCCAAAAAAGAGACAGAGCACCCGACAAAAGGTCTGCAACAGGCGATTGATTATGCGAGTAAGCTCAGTGTTCGTTTTGTCTACTCCAGCAACGGCAAGCAAACCTACGAATTCGACCTAGAAACTGGCAAAGGCGATTTCGTTGAGTTTTATCCAACACCCTCCGAGCTTGAACAACGCTATGCTGGTGAAACGACAGATCTCACTCAAGAGCTAAGAAACATCCCTTTTCATTTGGAAGGCGCAATGCAACCGCGCTATTACCAAGAGCTTGCAGTTCATGCCGCCACAGATGCTATTGGCCAAGGAAAAACACGAATTTTGCTGACCTTGGCGACAGGCACCGGTAAAACTTTTATTGCCTTTCAGATTGTCCATAAAGTATTTCAGGCGCGTTGGAATCGAGACGGCATAGGTTCACGCAGACCACGTATCTTGTTTTTGGCCGACCGAAATATATTGGCAGATCAGGCCATCAACACCTTCAATCCTTACGAGAAAGACCTGATCAAAATTAATGGCGAAGAAGTCAGAAAGCGTAATGGTGTAGTACCTACCAATGCCCATATTTTTTTCGCTATCTATCAAGCGATTGCTGAGCGCGAAGACATCGATGGTTACTATAAAGCCTATCCGAAAGACTTCTTTGATTTAGTGCTTATTGATGAGTGCCACCGTGGCGCAGCTAATGAAGCAGGCTCTTGGCGGGCTATACTTGAGCATTTTAGTAGTGCTGTGCATTTAGGGCTAACCGCCACACCAAAACGCACAGACAACGTGGACACTTATGAATACTTTGGTCAGCCTGCTTATGTGTACTCACTAAAAGACGGTATTAATGACGGTTTCTTAACTCCTTATCGGGTTAAGCGCGTGAAAACGAATCTGGATGAACTGGTGCTCACCAAAGATGATCTGATTGTCGAAGGAGAATCGGAGCAAGACCTGTACCAAGTTGAAGATTACGACCGCAAAATTATTGTCGATGAACGTACAGAGTTAGTCGCTAAGACTATTCTTAAAAACATCAATCCGCTCGAAAAAACCATTATCTTCTGCGAAAACCAAAATCATGCGCTCACTATGCGCGATATGATTAACAAGTATAAAACAATCAAAGATCCACACTATTGCGTACGAGTCACCAGTGACGAAGGCAAGATTGGCCGTGAATTATTAGAAAAATTTCAAGACAACGATAAAGACATTCCTACCATTCTTACCTCATCACAGATGCTCACGACCGGTGTTGACGCTCGCAACGTTCGTAATATCGTGCTGGATAGAGCCATTGGTTCAATGGTGGAATTCAAACAAATTATTGGACGCGGCACCCGTGTATTTGATGGCAAAGACCATTTCACAATTATTGATTTTCGCGGCGCAACCAATAAGTTTTATGACAAAGATTGGGATGGGGAGCCAGAGGCGCCTGAGCCTGGCGGAACTGGAGAGCCACCACCACCCTATACGCCTGAGCCGCCGGAGGGTGCTGGCACCCCTGAACCGGGAGAGCCGGGAGAGCCACGCCCAAGACTGAAAGTGAAATTGGGCAAACATCGAGAGATTAAAGTCATTGATATTGAAACCCGCTATATCGATGAAAATGGCAAGCCACTGACCGTCCAAGAGTTCGTCGAACGACTTATTCAACAGCTCCCAGGACTATTTAAAAGCGTGAATGAGTTGCGTGAAATTTGGTCAGATCCAGACTTACGTGAACAGCTTCTAGCAAAGCTGGTACAAGCAGGTTTTGATAAAGAACAGCTCTCAGCTCTACGCAGAATGTTTGAAGCCGACGATTGCGACATGTTCGATTTACTTGCATTTCTGGCCTTTGAGCAACCCATGGCCACGCGTAAATCAAGAGCCGACAACGTACGTGCGAATAACGCGTTTTTCAGCCAGTACCAACAAGAAAAAGCCCAGCAGTTTTTGCACTTTGTTTTAAATCGCTATGAGCAAACCGGCGTGACCGAATTGGCGCGACAGCGCTTGCCAGCCCTAATTGAATTATCTGGATTAGGTACTATTAAAGATGCCTCTACAGCTTTTGGTGGTAGGCCAGCTCACTTGTTAGCCGCTTTCAAACAACTACAACACCAAATTTATCAAGTGAACTGAAATGGAATTAACTTTATCTCCAAACCACCTTCATCCGGATGAGCAATCATTTAAGCTCAATAAGTTTTCAGCTTTAATAGGTGAGAATGGATGTGGAAAATCGTCTATTCTTCAAACTATTTTTGAAGGGCGTATGTCGGACGTAATGCTATCTGATTGGAAAGTTGTTTGCTTTTCATCTGGACACAACGAGCGGTATTCAAGAGCATTTTCAAACTATCTAAAAAAGGCTAGAAAATCAAAATCTGGGTTATCGTTACACTGTTTTTACTATGACAAAACCTGGTCTCCTCTATTAATATTTTTGGCCTCTGTTCTCAAAAAGGAAGGAAAAGTAAGGGGTTTACTAAAATCGTTAGGGCATGTTCAAGAAAGTGATGATTTAAGAGATGATATTAGCTCAATACTATCTTGTGGATTCAGAATTGATAGACCATACATCAACAAAGTTGCAGCTGCTTTAAAACAAGAAGAAGCTGGGGCAACAGATACCATACGCTCAACACCTTTTTTTAGAAGTCTTTCAAGCTTCATCGAAAATGTTATCGATGAAGGATATGATTTTGAAGAGATAATTTCAAAACAAGACATTACAATAACTAGTAAAGATATCTTCAATACATCTTTCGAGTCTGCTCACGTTGAAGGGGGGGCGGGCATAATTAGTGACGATCCTGCTGTTACTTTTTTAACCCAAGCAATCGATTCCAACAACCCAATAACTAAAACAAGTCTCAGATTAGAATTTTATAATGATCTTTCACTAGATGAAGTGAGTGATGGTGAATATCAGTTGTTATTTGTTTATGCACTATTAGACCTTTTCGATAACGAGAAAACACTATTTCTTTTTGATGAAGCTGATAGCCACCTTCATTACAGAAACATCAATAAACTTTGGGCAAGTATTGACAATGCAAAAGGCAGAGCCTTGATGACAACTCACCTATTAGATTCCATATCTGAGATCGGAGTTGAGAACATTCACGTAGTAAAGCAAGGCCGTGTTTTGCCCTTCACAGAGAGAAAAGAGCTGCAAGAACGTTTAGAGCAACTATCAAATATCAATAAAGCAAAGCTGAGGACTTATGCACTTCATGAACTCATCGTGCTTATGGATCACGAAAACGATTGGGAGATTTTCACTCGCCTTGTTATAAGAAAATTAGGGGAAGAAAAATATGAGGAGATCAGCTCTCAAGTACGGAAGATATGCTGCGTTTCCGTAGAGTCAGGCTGGAACTCCCATACTTCATCTTTTGCAGAAAAAAAACTCAAATGGCTAGAGTCCTTTGTAAGCTACATTGATGGAAGCAATCACAAAGCCAAAAATGTTTACTTAATTTGCGATAGAGATAGCCTGCCATTAGCTAGCATAGACAACGAAAACTTACTGCTAAATGGCGGTAAAGGTCTTACGGCTTCGATTGCAGGAAAATCTGAAATCAATGCTCAAATTCTTGTTTGGAGAAGGCGTGAAATGAAGCATTACCTTCTTTCATATACGGCATTGAGGCATCATCAACAGCTAAAAAATATTAACAATGACTCTTTAGGCTTGGCCTGCCATCTCCATGAGAATATGAATGGCGACCATCAGTGCTTGGTAGATGAAGAAACTGGCAACAAAGCTCCTTTGGTAACTCAACATCTTGGAGAAGAATTAGAATTTAATGAAGGGCTTGGTCAACTCGCATCAAGTAAAGTTAAAAGTATTCTAAACTCGTTAATTAACACCGATGGAAATGGATTAGACCTTGCGAAGTTGCAAGCCTATATCGACCTGATTCCACCTTCCGAAATCAGCGAAGACATCACCAATATGTATAATTTTATTATCGGAAAACTCTAATAATGTCACTACAGCAGAAAATAAACCGTATCACTGACATCCTGCGCCGTGACGACGGTATTAGCGGTGCTATGCACTACACCGAGCAAACCTCTTGGGTCTTATTTCTTAAATTTCTCGATGATTACGAATCCGAAAAAAAAGATGAAGCGGTACTGTCTGGTAAAGACTATCAGTCCGTGTTGAATGAGCAGCATCGCTGGACGAGTTGGGCCTGTCCTAAAACGGATAATGGCAAATTAGATCTGGCCCGCGCTAAAACCGGTGATGACTTAATCGACTATGTGAACGACCAGCTTTTCCCCTACCTGAAAAGTTTTGCCAACGCCGCTGCGACTGGTGCAGATCCTAAATCGTTCACCTACAAAATTGGTGCAATTTTCCAGTACATGGATAACAAAGTAGCTTCAGGCCATACCCTGCGTGAAGTGCTGGATATTATCGACACACTGAACTTCCAATCCAGCGATGAAATGTTTGAGTTGTCGCTGGTCTACGAAGGCTTATTGCAAAATATGGGTGATGCCGGTGGTTACGCGGGCGAGTTTTATACCCCACGCCCGGTGGTTCGTGCCATGGTGCAAGCGCTAGACCCTAAAGCTGGAGAGACTATTTACGATGCGGCAGCCGGTTCTTGTGGTTTTTTGGTGGAAGCCTTTGAATACCTAAAAACGAAAAAGAATACGTTATCTACCGAGCAGTGGGATTTTATTCAGCGCGACACCTTCTTTGGTTTTGAAAAAACCTCGTTGGCGTATGTGATGGGCATGATGAATATGATTCTGCATGGTATAGAGTCACCTAACCTGTATCGTGGTAATACCCTGACGCAGAACATACGCGATATTCAGGAAAAAGACCGTTACAACATCATTCTGGCTAATCCACCGTTTGGCGGTAAAGAGAAGCCGCAAATTCAACAAAACTTCCCAATTCAGGCTAACGCCACTGAACTGCTATTTTTACAGCACTTTATGAAAACGCTGAAAGCAGGCGGTAAAGCGGCCATTGTTATTCCTGAGGGTGTGTTGTTCCAAACCAACAGCGCCTTTAAACAGGTCAAACAAGAGTTGCTGGAAAACTTTAACCTACATACCATTTTAAGTCTGCCAGCTGGCGTGTTTTTGCCGTATTCTGGGGTGAAAACCAACGTGCTGTTTTTTGAGCGCAGCGGCGGTACCAGCGATGTGTGGTATTACGAATGCGAGCCAGAGCAAAAACTCACCAAAAACAAACCGATTACCGATGATCACCTAAAAGAATTTGTTGAACTGTATAACAGTCGCAAAACGACTGACCGTTCTTGGATGGTGCCAGCCAGTAAACTGGCAGAAGACTATGACTTATCCGCCAAAAACCCAGCCAAGCAGAAAGATGCGGAGCATTTAGCGCCAAGCGATATCCTCAAGAACATCCGCACCAAAGAAAAATTGGTGTCTGGGCTATTAGATGAAATTGAAGACCTGTTGGCAGAGAAATAAGTATGGAGCAGGTTTTATATGAATTGCCGGATGGGTGGGAGTGGACTAATTTAATCGATGTTTGCGCTCCGTCACGAAAAACTTTGGAGCCCAAATCGGAAGAAAAATATAATTATATTGGCTTAGAGAACATTGAAAGTCATACGGGGAGAGTTATCAGCGACTCTCCAACCCAAGGTTCAGAAATAAGTAGTACAAAAATTGCGTTTAAGAAAGGAATGGTACTTTATGGAAAGTTAAGGCCATATTTAAACAAAGTAGTTGTGGCTAAAGCAGATGGCATAGCTACTACAGAAATCATACCGTTTGAATGTTCTGATGCAATCAGTCCAGACTTTTTGGCTTATTATCTTCGCTCTCAGTATTTCGTTGATCTAGCAATGAATAATTGTTCAGGCGCACGAATGCCTAGAGCTACAACCAAACTGTTTACTCAAATAGCTAAGGTACCTGTTACTTCAATAACTGAGCAAAAACGCATCGTCGAAAAACTCGATGTTCTCCTCTTCTGCATCGACACCGCCATTGAGCACTTGCAAGAAAACGTCACGTTGGCAGATGCGTTGTATGCAAGCTCACTTGATCAGGTGTTTGAGAAAGTCTATTTGGATTATTCAACGCAACCTTTATTTGCCCTAGCGAGTAAAGTAGGTAGCGGAGCAACACCCAAAGGCGGGCAAAAAGCCTACAAGGAATCTGGAATATCACTAATAAGAAGTCTCAATGTGTATGACTCGGAATTTAGGCCAGAGGGGCTAGCTTTCATTGATGATGACCAAGCTGGAAAGCTGAGTAATGTAGTCGTTGAAGGAGGTGACGTTCTTTTGAACATTACAGGAGCGTCAATTGCGCGATGCTGCATTGTACTGGATGAGCTTCTGCCGGCTCGCGTGAATCAGCATGTATGCATCATTCGCCCCAATAAAGAACTAAATTCTAAATTTCTAAATTATCTGTTGATTAGCCCTAAGTTTAAAGCTGCTTTACTCTTTCAAGGTGCTGGTGGAGCAACCCGTCAAGCTTTAACTAAAGTAATGATTTCTAACTTAGAGATACCGCTTCCACCGCTTGAGGAGCAGGCTATGCTCGTAGACAAAGTGAATTTGTTAAGCAAAAAGAACCGTGCTTTAAAAGAACAGGTCAATTCAAATATTTCCGATTTAATCATCTTAAAAGCATCAATTCTCGATTCTGCCTTTAAAGGCGAGCTCTAAGGAGTAAGTATGGCTAGGCTATTGCCCGAAGATTTTAGGCCAGAAGATCTAAATATTGAGATTGAAGAGAGTCACACCAACTGCACGGAAGTTTTTTATCTCCCAAGTTTTGATGAGTTAAAAGAAGCCGGGCTAGATACAGCGAACCCTAACCAATATAAAAGAAGGGTTGCACTGTTCAACAAGCAAGAGGGAATTATATCGGTTTTCCCTATTTTTACTTTGCCTACCCACCCGAATTACTTAAAGCAGAAATACGAACAGATTAATGTGATTAGTGTTGCTGTAAATTTTGATTTAGCTCCATCTACTAAAGATGATGTAGTTGAACTTTTACAACTACTGCCATTAGGTTTTATTAAAGATATTCGCTATGGCCTAGGATTAATAAAAGAATACCATTCAATAATTTCAGCTATTCAAGGACACACGGAGCATAATTGCTTAACTATCGACGACAAAAAAACCAGCGACAGTGATTATGAATGCTTTTACCTAGACTTTAATGATTATGACGAAATGCGCCGTTGCTGTAACCGGATTACTGACAGAGCAAGAAATGTTGCCCGGATAACGAAGGCAGCTGCCACCTATAATCATGTCGCATATCGATTAGGTACCGAACAAAAGCCATTGCCAACCGATAACGATGCCATTAGCAAGATGCTTCGAATCAAAATAACAGATACTGATAAGCAAATAGCTATGAGTATGGTGGCAGAAGATAAATCAGCGGTAAAAAAAACTGATTCAGTTACCTTAGCTAAATTAAAAAGTAATATAGAGTTGGTGTCACTTGAGCGTTTGATTGGCTCATATGAAGACTTACTAAGCAAAAGAACAAAAGAGGATACTTGGCAGCAGCTCTTTAATCAAAATCCATTTATCTTAAGCCTTGCCTTTGGCTACCCAGCTATAAAAATATCAGATCAGGCCAGTGTAGGTGGTAAACGATTGACTGGTGCTGGCGAAAAAATTACTGACTACTTAATTAAAAATGGTGTCACAAACAATCTAGCGTTAATTGAAATAAAAAAACCTTCCTCCTCATTAATTAACAAAACTGTTTATCGAGAATCCGTGTACTGCGCATCTACCGAGCTTACAGGCTCTGTAACGCAAGTACTCGACCAGTGTTATCAGCTACAACAAAATATCGCTATGATTAAAAGTAACAGTCGAATTTATGATATTGAGTCGTACGCTATCCACTGCATATTGGTGATCGGTGAGATGCCTATTGATGAAGATAAGAAAAAATCTTTTGAAATATATCGTCGTAACTCGAAGAACGTCCAAATTATTACATTTGATGAGCTTCTTCTTAAGTTGAAGCAGCTACATGAGTTTCTTAGCAATAACGATAAGCAAGAGGAAGCTGCGCCGTGAGTCTACAAACGAATTTAAAAGGACGCTTAAGAAATACTTCGTTACCAAAGAGTCACGGTTTAATGCCGGTATTCGAAGCAGTAGTAAACTCAATTCATTCTATTGAGGAAAAAGGCAATAATGAAAGCGGAAAAATTGTTTTGCGCATTAATCGAGGCACGCAAAGCAACCTTGACCTGGATATCAAGTCTCTACCTCCTATCATCGGTTTTACCATAACGGATAACGGCTGTGGCTTTGATGAGGCCAATTTAAAATCATTTAAAACCCTCGATTCTGATCACAAAATAGATAAGGGTTGCCGTGGTGTAGGCCGACTGATGTGGCTAAAGGTATTTGATCTGGTCGAGATTGAGAGCCACTTTTCAGAAGTGGATGGCACACTTAGAAGGCGTGTATTCCGGTTCGATGATAAACAGGGCGTGCATGCTGACGAGCTTAGCGAGGCTATAGAAAAACAAACAGGCACCAGCCTCAAACTGCTTGGTTTCGATAATAGCTTTCGGAAACATGCGCCTGCCAAAGGCCTCTCCATTGCCAATCAGCTACTTGAGCATGTGCTTTGGTATTTTGTACGAAGTGATATGGCTCCGAAAATATTGGTTGAAGATTCGGGGGAAGTTATCGACCTTGATGCGCTCTATGATCAACATATGCACGCTAGTGCTTACCATGAAAACATTATGATTCGCGACCATTCCTTTGACTTAACTCATATAAAGGTTCGCGCGGCTGTTAATAAAAAGCATCAGCTGGCATTGTGTGCAGCCAATCGATTGGTTAAAGAGGAATCTATTCAGAGCAAGCTTCCAGGTTTGTACGGTAAAATTTCGGACGCATCAGGTGAATTTACTTACACTTGTTATGTTTCGTCGAATTACCTTAATGAACATGTGCGTAGCGAGCGAACATCTTTTGACATTGCTGAAGACCTTGAAGATATGCTCAACGAAGTGACCCTCAAAGATATCCGCGATGCGGTGCTGGAGCGTGCTAAGGAGTATTTAAAAGATGTACTAGCTGAAAATTTATTAGCTGGTCGCAAGCGAGTGGATGACTTTATCGATAATCATGCGCCGCGTTACCGTCCTATTGCCAGCTACATCGCCGCAGAGTTGCTGATTGTTGATCCTGAGAAATCAGACAAAGAACTGGAGTTGCATCTACATGCGCAGTGGTATGAAGTCGAGCGTCAGCTGCTGAGCGAAGGTCATGAGATTATGCAGCCTCAGAGTAAGGAGTATGTGGAAGAGTACAAAGAGCGATTGAATGCCTACTTGCTCAAGGCGGAAGACCTTAAAAAGTCTGATTTAGCAAATTACGTCTCGCACCGAAAAGTTATCATCGACCTAATGCAGAAATCCATTGAAAGGCTAGATAACGGTAAATATGCACGTGAAGATATGATTCACGAACTCATTATGCCTATGCGAAAAGACTCCAATGAGATCTTTCTGGATTCATGCAATCTATGGCTAATTGATGAACGCTTAGCATTTCACAACTACTTAGCGTCCGATAAAACCCTTAACTCTATGCCGATTACTGGAAGCGAGTCGGCCAAAGAGCCCGACCTCCTCAGCTTAAGAGTTTTTGATACCCCTCTTCTCGTAAATGATCAAACTAGCTTCCCTCTGGCTTCGATTACTGTTATCGAAATTAAACGCCCGATGCGCAATGACATGCGAGAAGGGGAAGATAAAGATCCTATTACTCAAGCGTTAGGTTACGTAAAGCACGTTCGTGAAGGACAAGCAAAAACAAAATCCGGCACACTTATCCCAAGAAACAATGATATCCCTGCATATTGTTATATTTTGTGCGACTTAACTCCAACGATGATTAACCGCTGCAATATCTCTGGTTTAACCATGACTGCGGATGGCATGGGTTTTTTCGGTTACAACCCTAACTATAAGGCTTATATAGAAGTAATCAGTTTTAATCAGTTGGTAAGGGCAGCAAGAGAGCGTAACAGGGCATTTTTTGACAAACTGGGCCTGCCTTCTGCATAGAAATTGTATATAAAGTCTAACTTTTAATGCTTGTACTGTGAAAATAAAATCACGGAGCTCAAAGAAGCAAAAAAACTACGCCTTCGTTAAATTCGGCAAGTTTTCTGCACGCACTTCAACCGTGCTTCTAAAGCACGGTTGAAGTGATGGTATGGGGTTATGTGTTGTAATGCTTCACAAACCTAGGAATTGTGAGGCGTTCTAAAAAATATAACACACACGAATATGGGAAAGTGATACCTTTCACTTCACGACTCTTAAAAACGCTTTGTTATTGTTTTTACTTATAACGGCTTTTTTACTAGCAATATGCATTCCTAGTCCCTGCCCAAATGTAAGCGCTTTTAACTCATCCAACGGCCAGCCAAGTTGTTCAAGAACGTCTTTTTGACTAATACTTCTGGTATGTAAAGTATTAAATACTTTCTCTAATAATAGCGAGGTTTCACGTTCTCTCATGCCTTCTGGCTCTTGTGTTCTAAAACCTTGTTTGGCCAGCTGAATACTTAATTGGCGATAGTGCCAGTCGGTAGAGAAGCCAAGGTCATAAGATCGTCTGACGAGTGCAGCGAGTGATACCTTCCAGTTTTTTTTCTGTTGAATAAGCTGATGAAGTGTTGGCCACGGGCGTAAGATACTTTTTGCACTAGCTTCTGGCATTAAAAATTCGGAAGCAAACAGGTTAGCCTGCTGCTCTGCTTCGGGACCATTGTTTTGCGCAAATTTGTGCATCACCAAATGACCAAGTTCATGGGCAGCATCAAAGCGGCTGCGCTCTGGTGATTTCATAGTGTTAAGTAAAATATAGGGTGTGTCGTCTTCCCAGAAGGAGAAGGCATCAACATCTAAGCAATTTTCAGCCAGTGAGAACACACGAATACCTTTAGACTCAAGCAAATGCACCATGTTAGTAATAGAGCGCTCGCCCAGTTGCCATTGCTGACGCAGCATAGCGGCAGCTGTTGTCGGGTTGCCATAGTCATTTGGTTCAAACGCGGGTGTGGCATTAGCGGGTAACGAAAACTGGCTTTCCAACCATTGATTAAGTTCTTTAGCTAACTCGCCTGCTCGAATAGCAGCATTTTCTTTTTTTTTGCTGAGCTTGGTGGCGGCGCGAAAGCTAACTGCTTCTGCTTTGAGTGTAGGTGCGTCGTCTTTTTGAAAGAAACTAATGGGATACCCTAATGCAAATGCCAGTTTCTCTAAGCTAGATAGAGTAGGAGCGCTATCTTTACTGTCACTCTCATAGACAGTAATCGTTTTGCTATCAAGATCGGCAGCATCGGCCAAAGCTTTTTTGGTTAAGCCACGGCGTTCACGTGCAAAACGTAATCGTTCAGGGTTGTAGTGCAGCATTATTCAATCTTGAAGTCGATGTTATCGGTAAATTCAGGGTCAGCATTATCGAATTGCTGTTGGCCTAAATCAAGAATAATTCTGTTTGAAAAAGAGTTGATGTAGCCTTTGTTATCATAGGTTGCTGGCTGTGATAGCTCTGCTTTTATTAGGTATTCTCCGTGACTAAGCTTTTCTGAGTAGTGCACAAGCACCCAGATATCCCTTTCTTTTTCATCAAGGGTTAGCTGTAGCTTGCCGCCTGTTACATGCAGTTTTTCTGTATTGGGGAACAGTTTTTCTTGCTGAGGGTTATCGTCCTGTTTTAGTCCTAGAAGCTTTAGGGTTATATCGCCTTTTTTATAGGCAGAATGTGGAGGTTGGCTTGGGTTACCAGTGTCCTCGTCGCCCTTGCAAACGCCAATAGCAATGTTGTCGTGTAGAGCTAATTCAATATTGCGGTGTGAGTGTGCAGTAAAACCTTTGGTCGCCAAGAGATCTCTGATGGCCTTAACTAGGTTGTGATAAAAGTTAGTGCCAGCATAAATTTTAGTGCTGTTGGCGGTTTCGTCGCTTCTGGCAAAGTTAGCCGTTTGAATGATTTGTGCAAAATCTTGCAGGCTAAGGTTAGCCAAGCTTTGTAGCCGTGACTCAATATCTTGAGGGGCTTTAATGATTTGTGGTTGGTTGGCTAAATTGCCTAGCATATTGGTCATTCTAAATACTCTGAATGGAATTCCCGTTTATATTACCTCATTTGAGGTTTAAAAAAAGGAGTTTCAAGGTTTCTGCAAAACAAAGTCTCTACTTTCGGGTGACCAGAAAATTGTAAGCTCCACTGTCCGTGAGTAACACATCCCTTTTCAAGTATTAATCTGCATCATTTTCCTCAAAATGAGCGACATGCTCATCCGGTACGTACTCAACTAGATCTTCAATCTTGCAATCAAAATACCTACACAAGCCATCTAAGTGATCTGTGCTTGTGCTGAGCCCTCGCCTGTTAATCATCTTTGACAACGTCACTCTATGAATGCCAGCAGTTTCTGCTATCTCGGCAATCGTGATGCGTCTGCCTTCCTCAAACTCACGCTTAGCAATCATTTCTTTAATTTTAAAACGAAGCATTCTGACTACATCCGTTAATTATATTTTACGAATGTTAGCAAAAAGCATCATTAATGGCTTGCTTTTATTATTCGATGACGTTATAAATATACCAACGTAGTCAATTGGCTACATTTGAAGTCAAAAGGAAACCAAGATGAATACTAATTATCTCACTACAGACGAGCTCGCAGCTCGTATTAAGTACGATGCACGCACCATTCGTGAGCGTTTAAAGGATTCTGTTTTGTTAGAGGGTGAGCATTACATTCGCCCGTTTGGTGGGCGCAAGATTTTATATTTGTGGGATGCGATTGAGCGTGACATGAGTAAGGCGTCACAAAACTTAAGCATGAGTATCCCAATGGCTAACGGAGGTGTACTGCATGGCTAGTATCAGAGTACGCAAAGAAACAGGAAAACTGTTTTTAGATTTTGTTTACAAGAACAAACGGTGTCGCGAGCAAACAATGCTGGATGACACACAAGCAAATAGGCGCAAGCTGGAAACTGTTTTGAAGAAAATTGAAGCGGAGATCATGTTAGATATATTTGATTACGCTAAATCTTTTCCTGGCAGCTCTAATGCGCTTAAGTTTCAAGAGTTAGCAAGCCAAGCGTCTACGCAAAGTGCGCCTAGCACACCATTATTTGAAGAGTTTGCAGACCTATGGTTTTCTGAAATGCAGATCCAGTGGCGTCGTTCACACAGTGAAACTATCGCGCTGACGATACGTAAATACCTTGTGCCAGCCTTTGAGGGTAAAGAAGTTGGCAGCATCACCAAGGCAGAAATTCTCGCGTTTCGGTCCACACTCGCCAAAGTAACAGTCCGAAATGACAAGAGTTTATCAGCCTCACGGATCAATAAAATAATGATGCCGTTACGTATGATCATGGGAGAGGCGGCCAACCGTCATAATTTTAGCTCACCTTATACAGGAATCAAATCATTAAAAGAGCCGCGCACCGATGTGCAGCCATTCACTATTAGTGAAGTGAATAAAATTATTAACTCTGTTCGACCTGACTATAAAAACTACTATTTGGTACGTTTTTTCACTGGCATGCGTACATCAGAAGTACATGGTCTGCAATGGGAATATGTCGACTTTGAAAACAGACAGATCTTAATTCGGCAAGCCTTAGTGCGTGATGAGTTGATCTATACAAAGAATGATAGTTCGTTTCGCAACATAGATATGTCTGAGCCTGTTTACCAAGCGTTGCTGGAGCAGAAAAAAGCCACTGGGCAGTTTGAGTTTGTTTTTTGCGGTGCGATGGGCAATCACCTGCATTTGCATAATGTTAACAATCGAGTGTGGTATCCACTGCTACGTAACTTAGGCCTGAAAGAACGGCGACCATACCAAACTCGCCATACAGCCGGTACTTTATGGCTTGCATCAGGTGAAGCGCCTGAATGGATTGCCCGACAGATGGGCCATACCACCACAGAAATGTTATTTCGAATTTACTCTCGTTATGTACCAAACTTGACTCGTCAGGATGGCTCAGCGTTCGAACGTTTGCTTGCAGAGCAACTTAGTCAAACTTCAGATAAAAAGAAAAAGGAGAGCACAGATGCTTAATCTAAATAATCAAATATGCCGCCGTTTAGCAAAAGCGATGCAGCATGCCAT
>LFRM01364916.1_pt1 | contig 15201 bp, 15 predicted proteins | sample 618341 | NCBI WGS metagenome assembly LFRM01 (sample SAMN03654438, study PRJNA283298) | anaerobic digester metagenome | isolation source: pool of bioreactors CSTR01a, CSTR02a, and CSTR03a thermophilic anaerobic... | place: Denmark: Kgs. Lyngby | collected 2014-05-21 | reverse complement strand
GATAAAAATGGCAATGAGCTGGATATGCCCAGTGATTTTGATAATTTTACTGCCAAAGCTGACCGTGACTATAGCGATGTTTGTGAAGAACAGGCCAATAATGCCCAGCTTTTAGAAATGATTATGAAAGAGCATGGCTTTGACAGCATTTTCTATGAATGGTGGCACTTCATCGACCATGATCGCAGTTTTTACGATGTAGTCCACCCCGACCAATTACCAGAAGTAAGACAGGATAGGAAGACAGGGAGAGATTTACCCTGTCTTCTTCCCTAATAAGTTAATTAAAAGAAAAGAAGACAGGATGAACGTCCCTCCGTCTTATAGTGCTGGTATAAATATTGCATTTATTAAGACCGTTGGTGTCATGCCCAACGGTTTGTTATTTTTACTAAATGGCTTTTTCTGACTCTGCAGATTCAGAATGGGCCGAAGAGTAAGTGTTAAGTAAAGGGGGATTATTTGTGGAAATTGGAAAGACTATCCAGGAAATTCAAATTGGTGACCAGGCCAGTGTAGCCAAAACTATTACTGAAACCGACGTTTATCTGTTTGCCGGTATCAGCGGGGATTTTAATCCTATGCATTGCAATGAAGAGTATGCCAAAGTAACTCCTTTTAAGACCCGGATTGCTCATGGAGCCTTAGCTATGAGTCTGATGGCCCCTGTTTTAGGGCAAAAACTGCCTGGGTTGGGTACCATTGCAGTGGAGACCAGCAGTCGCTTCTTAGCTCCGGTGTTTTTTGGAGATACCATTCGGTGTATTGGCGAAGTAACCGGGAAAGATGAAGATAAAAACTTGGTTTATATGAAATTTACTTGGACTAATCAAAATAAAGTAGTGATTGCTACCGGAACAGCCGTAGCTATGCCCCCGCTGGAAAAATTCCGGGACAGAATAAAGGACTTGTAAAGTATAAGCAGCAGGTTGTTAACTATTGTTAAGCCGCCCCGGCCAAGGGCGGCTTTACTTAGGCATTGCCAATTTAATTGGGGAGCGCATCTTTCAGGAGAATTCCCGCAGCTAGGATTTTTAAGACCTGAGCGGTTCCTTCCACTTGGGGACCCATTATAGCATCATCCCAGAGTTGGGCGATTTTGTAGTCTCTCATCAGTCCATAGGAAGCATGGATGCCCATGGATATTCTGCAAATATCAATAGCTGTCTCAGCTACTAACACCTTGGTAAGAGCTGCTTCTTTTACCAACTGCCAGGGATCCTTATAGGTGTCAGCAGCCCAGCCCAGATGGTAAGCATACCAGCGGCAGGATTCATATTTCATGGCCATATCAGCTAGGGCAATTTTAATATGTTCAAACTTATCCGCGATGGGAGTACCCCGGTGAGTTTTCTGCATGGCGTATTGTCGGCCTTCCTCATAGGCGGAAGCAGCTATACCCAGAAAGAGACCAGTAAGGCCAATTTTGCCATAGGCCATGGCTATCTTTAACGCCCATAATCCCTGACCCCTCTGTCCTAAAAGCTGGGTCTGCTCAACTTCCACATTGTTCAGATAAACATCATATAGAGGGCCGCCTTTGGCGCCTATCTTATTCCATTTTTCCGATAGGGAGTAACCGGAGCAAAATTTTTCAATAATGAAGGCACTAGCCTGACCGGTGTCTTCTTCCCGGGCGATAATTACCATGGGACCGGGATAACCGGCATTACTTATGAAACGCTTGGTTCCGTTGAGGATGAACTTATTGCCTTCCAATCTAGCGGTGGTAGTTAATTGTTTTGGATCTGAGCCTGTAGCCGGCTCGGTGAAAGCGAAGGAGAATATTTCCTTTCCTTTCATTCCCCGGGTCAGGAAATAATCCTTTTGCTCCTCTGTGCCCAGAGCATGGATTACACTAAGCCCTACTGTGTTCACAGAAATAATCATACCGATACCTGGACATACACTGGACAGTTGTTCCAGGGCTAAAACATAGTCCAGATAACCGGCCCCGCCACCTCCATATTTTTCTGGAAACGGTATTCCGAACATTCCCAGTTCTCCCAACTCTAATAAAATTTCATCCGGAATATGATTGGTGCTCGTAATGGTTTCCATCATAGGCTTTATTTGCTGGCGACTGTAGTCATGGGCTGCTTTTTGAATAAGTTTTTGTTCTTTGCTCAAGGAAAAGTCCATGGTTTTCCCTCCTTTGTAATTGCGGCCAAGCCGCTTAAAACCCCCGGAATGTTCAGTTAAACTCTTCAAGCTCTAGTTACTGCAAATAACATACCAGGGCGGTGGTGATGCCCCGTAACATTTTTATTCATCTGCGATATTCACCTCACCGGCTAAATGCGGATACCCATTCAGTCACTAAAATTTATTCCCTCACCATTGATACCAAAAACTTGCATGGGCTGTGCCAATTATTGAACTACAGCGGGGTCCCAATAAATAGGACTTAGTGGCTAAGGTGTATTCAAAAAATTGCACACTGGGCAGCCATTACGGCTGACTTAGGCCGATAATACCCCAACATAATTAACTTAGCCTGAATGGCATGGTGCTTGCTTTGATATATGTCCACATTGCTATGAAAGGAGGAACGATGACTTAGTTGCAGATAACTCAAAAGGGCATTTTAGCATGAGTTTGTTGACGGGATGCTTGAGTGGATAACAAAGGAGGGAAGGTATGAATAAATACGAGGAGATGTATAAACAAAAGCTCAAAACTGCTGAGGAAGCAGTACAGTTAGTTCAAAATGGGGACCACGTTGTTGCCCCTATCGCAGCCGGACACCCCCGCAAAATATTTGATGCTTTAGCCAGAAGAAAAGACGAGTTGCAGGGAGTAAGCTTTTTTTCTACGCTGGATGTTTATCCTTCTGAAATCTGGAAAATCGAAGGTTATGATCACATTGCTGTCGATAGTGGTTTTGTGGGGGGGCAAATGAGAAAGGGTGTTCATGAAGGATCCTATACTTATTCCCCTATCAAATTTGCTGATTCCAATCTATGCTTTGGAAATATGCGCCCGGTTGATGTAGCCACCTGTGTTGTGTCTCCCATGGATAAGCACGGTTATTTCAGTATGGGATGTGCAGTGGACTACACTTACGACTGTACCAAAATAGCACGTAATATCATCGTGGAAGTAAACAACAACATGCCCCGTGCCCACGGTAAGTGCTGGCTGCATATTTCCCAAATCGACGCTATCGTAGAGAATCACGTACCATTGCCCGCTTTACCCGATATTCCACTAACGGACAAGGACAAAATGATAGGTAAACTCATTGCTGAACAAATAGGTGATGGGGCCACTATACAGATTGGAGTAGGTGCAATTCCTAATGCGGTAGCCTATTTCCTGGAAGAAAAAAATGATTTGGGTGTACACACTGAGATGCTCACTGATTCCATTTATCAGCTCCAAAAACGGGGGGTCATTACCAATCGTAAGAAAAGTTATATGCGGGATGTTTCCGTAGCTACTTTCGCATTGGGTTCTAAGGAAATGTATGAATGGATGGATGATAATCCGGCTATTGCAATGTACCCAGTGGGTGAGGTTAACGACCCTTTTATTATAGCCAAGGTCGACAATATGGTATCCGTCAATGGTGCTATCAGCGTTGACTTAACTGGTCAAGTAGTAGCCGAGTCTTTTGGCCCTAAACAGTATTCCAATGTGGGGGGACAGCTGGATTTTGTTCAGGGTGCTTGGAGAGCACGTAATGGCAAATCCTTTCTAGCTCTTTATTCCACAGCCAAGCAAGACACTATAAGTCGAATCGTATCCACATTAACTCCCGGGTCGCACATTACTACACCCCGCACAGAGACTCATTATGTAGTAACTGAATATGGAGTGGCTTTAATTAAGGGGCAAAATGCCCGCCAACGGGCCTTGAACTTAATCAATATTGCTCACCCAGATCACCGAGAACAACTTCGTTTCGAGGCAAAGCAGATGGGACTCATTTGACCTTTGCATACCATAGCCCCCAAAAGATATTGTCGAAAACGCTGTCTGGGGAAAGGAGTGAAAAGATTGGATTTTACTTTGACTGATGAGCAGAGAATGCTCCATGATACGGTTTTCAAGTTCACCAAGAATGAGTGGGAACCACGTACAGTGGAGATTGACGAAACAGATACATTTCCTTGGTGGCTATGGCAGAGATTGCGGGAACTAGGCTGGTGTGGGTTACTGATCCCTGAGGAATATGGAGGTTCCGGCCTAAGTGTGACCGATGCCTGCATAATGTTTGAAGCTGCTGGCCACGCCGGTGCTGATACCGGGGCTAATTTGGCCTGGGGAGTACACTGCTCGATCGGGGTGGTACCAATAATACTTTTTGGCAACCAAAAGCAAAAAGAAAAGTATTTACCTCGGATCGCCAGCGGGGAATGGATTACCTGTTTTTGTCTCACCGAACCCAATGTAGGATCTGATTCGGCCAATCTACAGTGTACCGCAACCTTTAAAGGTGATCACTATGTTTTGAATGGGACCAAAATGTTTATAACCAATGGGCCAGTGGCAGATGTGGCCATCGTGATGGCTGCTACTGACAAAAGCAAAGGAGCACGGGGAGTATCGGCCTTTATTGTGGAGAAGAGCTTCCCCGGTTTTAGCGTGGGCAAAAAGCTGAAAAAGATCGGGCAGCATGGCTCAGAGACCTCGGAGATTATCTTCGACAACTGTATCGTTCCGGTGGAGAATCGTCTCTTGAAAGAAGGTGAAGGTTTTACTAAGGTTGGAGTTGCTAATCTCGAGTATGAGAGAACCATTCTTACCTCCATCTGGACAGGAATGCTAGGCTATAACCTGGATCTAGCCACTGCTTATGCCCAACAGCGCGTTCAATTTGGTCATCCTATCGTGAAGTATCCACAGATTAGAGAAATGCTGGTGCGTATGAAGATTGACTATGACATATCCAAATTGCTTATGTACCAGGCAGCCTGGCTGAAGGATAACAACATTCCTGCACCGGCCGAAGCCTCTATATATAAGGTGTTCACCGGCAAAGCCTGTTTGCGCAGCGCCTCTGACGGCATACAGGTGCACGGCGGTTATGGACTGATGACCGAGTATAAAATTGAAAGATCGCTGCGCGATGCCAAGCTGGGCGAAGTAGGAGCTGGTACCGAGCAGGTCTTAAACGAAATCATTGCCCGCGTTATAACCGGAACCCGATCCCTTACTTTGTAAGGTCGGAAAGGTATATGTTCAGCGGCAAGGATGTCACTTAAGTATCTTAAGTGTCCGCGGGGGTGAGGAGGTATTGAATCCATGCCAAAGATGATAGATGCACGTGAAGCAGCAAGTATGATTCCATCGGCCTCTACAGTGATGATTGGGGGATTCATGGCAGCAGGCACTCCGGAAAGTCTGGTGGATGCCATGTTGGAACAAGGAATTGGAGAATTGACGGTTATCACTAATGATTCAGGGTTCCCAGGAGTTGGGGTTGGCAAACTGATAGGGGAACACCGGATAAAAAGGCTTATCGCTTCTCATATAGGTACTAATCCTGAAACCGGCAGGCAGATGAACGCCTGCGAGACCGAGGTTACCCTGCTGCCCCAGGGCTCTCTGGTAGAAAAAATAAGAGCGGGTGGTGCTGGCTTAGGTGGAATTCTGACTCCTACCGGCATCGGAACAGTGGTTGCCGAAGGAAAAAGTATTATCGAGGTGGATGGACGACTATATATATTAGAGAAGCCCTTACGGGCGAATTTTGCACTCATTTACGCCCACAAAGCAGATAAGGCTGGCAACTTGACTTACCATGGTTCAGCCCGGAATTTCAACCCCATAATGGCATTGGCAGCTGATGTAGTTATTGCCGAGGTTGAAGAGTTGCTTGAAGATGACTATCTGGATCCTGATCAGGTGATTACCCCCGGCATACTGGTAGATTACCTGGTAAAGAAGGTGAGTTAATGGATGCACGCGAGTACATCGCTTGGAGGGTAGCCCAGGAGCTGCACGACGGAGATATTGTAAATCTGGGTATTGGACTGCCCACTCTAGTAGTCAAATATATCCCTGATAATATTACGGTAATACTGCAGTCAGAAAACGGAATACTCCATATGGGACCAGAGCCTCCGCCAGGTGAAGAGGATTACAATGTAGTAAATGCAGGAGGAAAGCCGGTAACTGTTCTTCCAGGAGGCTGTTATTTTGACAGTGCCTGGTCCTTTTGCATTATTCGAGGAGGCCATGTTGATCAAACCGTTTTAGGGGCTCTGGAAGTTGATGAAAAAGGCAATTTGGCTAATTGGATGATACCTGGCAAAACAGTACCAGGTATGGGAGGAGCCATGGACCTGGTTACTGGTGCTCGTCGGGTAATCATTGCCATGGAGCATTGCGCCAAAGATGGCAGTCCCAAGATTCTGAGGCAATGTCGTTTACCTCTGACTGCCGTTGGTCAGGTTAACTTAATTGTAACTGAAAAGGCGGTTATAGAGGTTGTTGATGAAGGTCTGGTCTTAAGGGAACTTGCGCCCGGTATAAGTGTTCAAGAGGTCATAGACAGCACCGAAGCAAGGTTAATTATAACAGATAATCTGTTAACCCAGGAGCAAGTTGCCAGTACCAAGCTACTGAATGGAGGTTGATTATGTGAGCCGCAAAAGGATTGTTACCTGTGCCATAACCGGTTCAGTTCATATTCCGACCATGTCAGATTATTTACCCATTACACCGGAACAGATTGCTGATAATGCGCTAGGAGCAGCTGAAGCGGGTGCTGCCGTAGTTCATATTCATGCTCGCAATCCCGAGAACGGGATGCCATCACCTGACTTAAAGCTGTTTGAGGAGATAATAAACCGCATTCGCGCCAAGAACCAAGAAGTAATAATCTGTTTGACTACCGGCGGGGGAGCTGGTATGACCGTTGATGAGCGGGCGGCAGTAGTACCCACATTTAAGCCCGAACTGGCTTCATGTAACCTGGGCTCGATAAACTGGGGAGCATTTGCTGTTGCCCAAAAGTATAAACAGTTCAAGTATGAGTGGGAACCAGCCATGCTGGAATTAACCAAGAGCTTCATTTTCCAAAATACCTTTGCGGATTTGATGAAAGTAACCACATTAATGAAGGAACACGGGACTAAACCGGAATTCGAAGTATACGATATCGGTCATTTATACAATTGTGCCTTTTTGCTAAATAATGGCTTCATCGAACCTCCCATTTACCTGCAATTTGTAACTGGCATCTTAGGCGGCATCCAAAGCACTCCTTATGATCTAATGGCTTTGCATACCACCGCAGACCGGCTGTTTGGAGCAGGAAACTACCAATGGTCTGTGATTGGAGCTGGGAGACAGGAATTCCCTATGTGTACCATGGGTCTATTATTAGGCGGCCATGTCAGAGTAGGTATGGAAGATAATCTGTATGTTGCTCGTGGGCAGCTGGCTAAGAACAATGCGGAATTAGTTGAGAAAATGGTGCGGATCATGCGGGAATTCGATTTCCAACCAGCCACCCCTGCCGAAGCCCGTGAGATATTGCAACTTAATAGAGAGTAAACAAGCTTGAGCCATTGGTTTGAATAAGATGAACAAAGTTGGGAGGAGTATGATGGCAAGTAAGGTAAGTTGGGAGAAAATAGGTAAATTGGCCATGATAAGTTTTGCACAGATCACGGTAGAACCTGATTTTATCAATGAGCTATGTACTGTTTTTGATGTTATTGAGTCTGATCAAGATATCAGAGTAGTAATACTAGCTGGCGCCAAAGGAAAGACTTTTTTTGCAGGTTATGACATCGGTTTGCTAAGCGGCAGCGAATCGGAAGCAGTCTTAGTAGCTAGAACTTTGGAAGTGCAACGGATGATGGATCGTTTGGAAGAGTATCCATATCCAGTCATTGCTGTAGTTGATGGCTATGCTCTAGGGGGTGGGTGCGAAATAGTTCTGGCCAGCGATTTGGTATATGCATCACAAAGGGCGGTTTTCGGTACACCTGAGGTTAGGATAGGGGTTATCGCTGCCGCTGGAGGAGTTATACGCCTCCCCCAACAGATAACTAAACACCAGGCTATGGAGATGCTTCTTACCGCCAAGATGTATAGTGCCGAGCAAGCTCGCGAGATGGGCATTGTGAATGCAGTCTTTCACCATGATGAGCTTTGGGAAAAGGTTCTAAACATAGCTAATTCAATAGCTAGTAATGCACCAATTGCCATTAAAGCTAGTAAAGCCTGCGTGTTGGCTAGTTTAAATGCGATGAATCAACAGTTAGAAATGATCAGCGCCAGAGCTTGTGCTCGATGTTTGACAAGTGAAGACATTGGAGAGGGTGTTGCCGCCTTCCAAGAAAAGAGGACCCCCCATTTTCAAGGCAGATAGGGGGTCGGATAAGTGAAGCAAAAAGTGGTTTCCTTAAAAGGGCAGCTCCATGTTCATACTTCTTTGTCGGATGGAATCATGCATCCTCAGGAAGCCGCTGATATATATTCCCAGCTAGGTTACGACTTTATTGCCTATTGTGATCATGATCATCTCCTTAAACCGAATTATAGAAAAGAATTAGAGAAAGTCAACACAGGACTTATTATCTTGGTGGGTATAGAATTAACTGTTCCCACCCGATGGGGATACGTTCACATTTCCCGGATCCAAGGAGACCAAGAGTATTTGCACATATTCAACCACCCGGCTGATTACGGATTGTCAGTGAAAGAGACTTGCCAGTGTATTGCAGAAGTTTCCCCAAAATTCAGTATTGATCTGGTAGAAATAAGTCATCGGGGCTTTTATACACCCCAGTACGATACCGATGCTATTCCTTATCCTAAGGTAGCTACTGATGATTCCCATGTTAGTTGGGCTTGTGGGCGGACTTGGGTTGAAGTAGCCTGCCGCCCAGATAAGGATGATATTATTAGGCACTTAAAAAGGGGGTGCTTCCAGTATGGTTTTGTTAGGGGTAAACCCGATTTTTGCAGTAGAGGAAAGGGGGCAGAAAGATTATGAGAAGAGTGGCTATCTGCGCGGTAGCTCAGCATAAAATAGAGAGCGATATCTGGTACAAAAGGTTTCAAGGAATGCTTCTGGATATTTTAGAAGATTTACAAAGACAGACGGGATTTACCTTTGATGAAGACACCGGGGTAAAAACTATCGTATCCTGCTCAGATGATGTTTTCGATGCCAGAACCATATCCAATAATGGGGTGGCTGACGCGCTAGGGGCTCATTATCGTGGGGAAGAAAAAATTGCCCAGGAAGGACTCAATGCTCTGGGTTATGCTATGGCCATAATCAAATCTGGGTATGATGATGTGGTATATGTAGCTGGTCATTGCAAGGAATCACAATCAGAAAGCCGCAATATGTGCTCAAATCTAGCCTATGATCCTTTTTTTACCCGTTGCTTGGGTATGGATTATTTGAATGTCGCTGGTCTGCAAGCTCGTGCTTACAAGATGAAATCGGGGATAACTGAACAGCAATTAGCTCAGATAGTGGTACGAGCTCGCCAATGGGCATCTCGTAATCCCTATGCTAATGAACAGAGCCAACTTGAACCAGGAGATGTGATGTCCTCTCCCATGTTGTGCGATCCTATTCGCCACCTGCATGCCTATCCGGTTTCTGATGGAGCGGTTGGACTTTTGTTAGCTTCAGAAGAGCGGGCATATGAGTTTACCGATCGTCCGGTTTGGATTACTGGATTTGGCAATTGCATGGATAGTTTTTTCTTAGGAGACCGGGATTTGGTCAGTAATCGGGCCCTTAAGCAGGCCGCCCGCCAAGCATATAAAATGGCGGGTATAAGTGAGCCCACCCGGCAAATTGACCTGGTGGAAGTTATGGACTGCTATGCATATCAACAGGCTTTATGGTTGGAAGGACTGGGGTTCTGCCCTGAAGGGCAGGGAGGTAAGTTTATTGAGGAGTTTGGACCTGCCCGTTATAATGTAAATCTTTCTGGAGGTATGCTAACCGGCAGACCTATTATGATTGGGGGACTATATGGGGCAGTTGAGGCAGTTTTACAGTTGAAAGGTCAGGCGGGTGAGCATCAGGCGGCTGATGTAACCCGGGCGGTGGTACAGAGTACCACTGGCGGAGCCGGACAATTCCACACGGTAGTGGTTTTGGAAAAATAAAGGGAAGGAGGCTATCAAATGGGCAGGAAGAATCGAAATGTAGCCATAGTCGGGATCGGACAGACCGAATACTCCAGTCACAAGGAGTATCAAAATCAGGTTGAAATGGTAAATGAGGCGGTCAGAGCTGCTTTAGATGATGCAGGGATGACCCTTGATGATATTGATTGCGTTATTCATGGGAACATGGAATTGTTTGAAATGGTACACCAACCTGATTTATGGCATTCATTAGGATCAGGAGCTTTTGATAAACCCCAATTCAGAATAACTACCGGAGGAACTACTGGAGCAACCATAGTGTGTGCAGCTGATAATTTAGTGGCCTCAGGAATGTATGATGTGGTAATGGCTATCGGTATGGAAAAGTTACAGGAAGGCAATACCACCGGAGGAATAACGAATATGGCAGATCCTTTATGGATGCGACATTTTCAAACCGGAGCTCTTACCAGTACTACTGCCAACCTAATGATAGAAGAATTTGGAGAAGAACGGGCTCGTAGAGCGGCTATGAAACACCGTATCATGATGGATAAAAATGCGTGCAGAAACCCACGAGCCCACCGGAGATTCGGCCTGGAATATGAGCAATTAGAAGAACTCATGGCCAATTCGCCGGCTATAGTAGGTGATTTGAGACTTATTCATATGTGTTCCCAAAGTGATGGTGCTTGTGTCATGATTTTTGCCAGTGAAGAAAAGGCAGCTCAGTTTAATAAAAATCCTCCAGTCTGGATTCGTGACCATATATCAGTACACAAGGAAGAACAACTTAGTAATGATTTTGCTTGGGAGCTGCCCGAAAGCAGCATGCGTTATGCAGCTAGAAAACTGTTCGAACGTAACGGTATTGATAATCCCATTGAGTACTTTGATGTATTTGAAATGTACGATCCTTCGGCGTGGTGGGGAGTGTCTTGGCTCCGGGAATTCATGTTGTTGGAAGGCGACCAGCATATCAAGTTGGTAGAAGAGGGTGGTTGGGATATAGATGGCAAGTTGCCAGTCAACCCTTCTGGTGGAGTAACTGCTACCAATCCTATCGGAGCAACTGCTATGCTTCGTCCCGCAGAAGCAGCCTTGCAGATACGAGGCGATGCGGGGCCTCACCAGTTGAAAAGGGAAGTGCGTCATGCTTTGGCATCAGGATTTGGAGGAACCATGTGGACTGTTTTAATAATGTTGGAAAAGGATCTGAACTGGTAGGAGGTGAACCAAGGTGACTGAATACTACGGTGTACCAGAAAATAGCCCCGAATCTGAGGAACTTATTTCTTTACAGTGCATAAATTCGATAGATCAGCGTTTTGCCACCGGTCCCTTCATGGGAAAGTGGTTTAAGGGCCTGAAGGAGAAAAAACTACTGGCATCGGTGTGTCCTGAATGTGGAAGAGTACGGATCCCCCCTCGCGAAATATGCTCGGTGTGCCGGGTACGGTGTCAGAGAATAGTTGAGGTAGGCCCTGGAGGTGTAGTAGCTAACTTCGATGTAGTTTATTATGCCAGCCCGGACCCATTGACCGGAAGGGTTCGAGCCACCCCTTATGCTACGCTCTACATTTGGTTGGATGGTACACACCCGGGCGAAGCGTTTACTCACTACTTAAAGGTGGAAGATATTGAGCGGGTTAAGCGCGGAACTCGAGTACGCCCAGTGTGGAATGAACATAGAACAGGCAGCTTCGGAGATCTGCTTTATTTTGAAATCGATGAATAGGGGGGATGATGGCGATGATGTGCAGGCGTGAAGATACTAGTGATTGTTACGTAATACCGGGGAAAATGGCTCTGCCCAATCAATATTTTGCCGGCCGTATAGGTTCGAAATTTATCATTGCCCTAAGAGATGACCACAGAATTCTTGGTGTAAGATGCCCTAAGTGCGACAAAGTCTATGTCCCGCCTCGGGAGCATTGCGAAAAAGACTTAACTTGGTTGGGAGACCAATGGGTGGAATTAGGTGACCAAGGGGTAGTAACAAATTATACGGTTATTCATTACAATGATAAACACCTTCCGAAAAAAGCTCCATTCATTTTAGCTTTGATAAAACTTGATGGGGCTGATACTCCCTTAGCACATATCATTGAAGGAATTGAGCCCGAAAATATGGAGATTGGTTTAAGAGTGAAAGCAGTCTATGCAGACAAAACCACCAACACTATTTTGGATTTGAGCCATTTTGAGCCTATTGAAGATTAGGTTTATATAATGTGTAGCCCAAGAGGGAGCAAGCGGGATGCCGAAATGCTCCCTCTTTGAATGTTTTTGGGTGTTAGTTTTTAGTATATCCATTATAATGAATACATACCAAAATTTAATAAGAGGGAGGGCATAGAATGTCGGCTTATCCTTCTAGAGATTTAATTGACTACTCTATGTTCCATGAAATTGTAATTGAAAGCATTGCAACCGGCATTGTAACCATTAATCTGGAAGGAAATGTTTTAAGTATTAACAAGGCGGCGGAGAAGATATTTGGGGTTAAAAAGCAAGATGCAATAGGTAGTAACTACCTTTATGGGCTGGATAGAACAGAAAGACCAAGGCTAAAAAAAACTATTGATTATGTAATTCATACTGGTAAGACTTTCTGTGGATATGATATTACCACTATTAATTGTCAGGGTAAAACTATTCATATAAACACTTATGTATCCTTATTTGAAAATTTATCCGGTAAAAAACTTGGTGTGGTAATGCTTACGGAAGACATTACTCAAAAAAGGAAAATGGAAGAGGAAATGAGGATTACTGATAAGCTAGCAGCTATGGGCGAACTTGCTTTGGGAGTTGCTCATGAGATTCGCAATCCCTTAGGCTCTATCAAAGGGCTGGCTACTTTAGCTAAGAATGTAGAATTGGATGCCGACAAAAGGAATAAATACCTGGACGTTATCATCAAAGAGGTAGATCGACTAGAAAGAGTTAGTAATGAAATGCTGGACTTTGCCCGTAGGCAGGAGTTAGAACAGAACCCGGTTGATATTAATGAAATTATTCGGCAGATCATTTTTTTGTGGGAGTTAAATGCTTCTATGTACAATATTCGGGTGCTCACAGAGCTACAGGATAATTTGCCCTCCGTATCCGGAGACGAGCTCAAACTGCGCCAAGTGTTTATTAATCTGGGCCGTAATGCATTACAGGCTATTGGTGAAAATGGCACTATTTCTATCAAGACCTTTGCTAATGCCTATTGGGTGATTGTTAAAATAACTGATTCGGGAGTAGGCATTCCTCCTAATAAACTTCATAAAATTTTTGATCCTTATTATACTACCAAAGAAAGCGGTTCAGGTTTAGGGCTTTCAGTTGTTCACCAAATTGTATCTGCACATGGAGGGCACATTGAAGTCGATTCAAAAATTGGAGAGGGTACCACTGTTACTGTCAAGCTTCCTGTGAAAGGAGGGAAAGACTCTTGAAAAATAAACCTCTGATTCTCATTGCCGAAGACGATGACAGCATGCGGTTTTTCCTTGAAGAGGCATTGGCTGAAAGTGGTTATGATACTATATCTGCAATAAACGGAGATGAAGCCATTACTCTTTTTAAGTCAGAACCTATAGACCTGGTATTACTTGATATAAAGATGCCCAAAAAGAATGGTTTGGAAGTAATCGATATCATTAAGAGCCATGAGCCGGAAATGGCTATTGTAGTTCTGACCGCCTTTGCCACCGTTAGGACTGCTGTCGAAGCAATGAAAAAGGGAGTTTACGATTATATAACTAAGCCGTTTGATATGGATGAGTTAAAGTTAATCATTGAACAAGCTCTGGAAAAACGCAGGCTGGTTATTGAAAATCAGATATTGAAAGTTATGTTGAACCAGTATAAACCTCAGGAGGAAACGGTAGAGGTCAGCGCCGCCATGAAAAGTGTTTATGAACGGGTATATAAGGTTGCTAGCACTGATTACACTGTATTATTAGAAGGAGAAAGTGGCACGGGAAAAACTTATCTTGCCAGAAAAATACACGAATTAAGCCCTCGGTCATCCGCCCCTTTTATTCGGGTTAATTGCGCGGCAATTCCGGCGAACCTCATTGAAAGCGAACTATTTGGCTTTGAAAAAGGCGCATTCACCGGGGCAACCCGCTTTAAGCCGGGCAAGGTGGAAATGGCTAATAAAGGAACATTGTTTCTTGATGAGATCAACACTTTGAATTTATCAGCTCAAGCTTCGCTTTTACATATGATTCAGGAACAGGAGTTTGAGCGATTGGGCGGCACCAAGACCATTAAAGTAGATATTCGTATGATTGTTGCTAGTAATGAGAAACTTACGGATTTGGTGAAAAAGAAACTTTTCAGAGAAGATTTGTTTTTCAGACTTAGTGTTTTCGGTTTGGAAATCCCGCCTTTAAGGGATAGGAAAGAGGACATTATGCCGTTGTTATCAAGTATTCTGCACATACTTAGTCCAAATAAAAAAATATGCTTGTCAACGGAAGCTGCTAATATTATCCAGGAATATTCCTGGCCTGGCAATATACGGGAATTAGAGAACGCAGTAAAACATTCTTTGATATTGTTAGAGGATGGAGATCAGATATTACCTTGCCACCTTCCTGCCCATATGCTTAAAGGATTGAGTAATGTCCAGGAAAGACGCAGCTTAAAAGAAATATTAAACGAAACCGAGAGACAAGTTATTAAACGAGCACTAATAAACAGCGGTAATGACATTGAAAAATGCGCTCGTTCTCTCAATATTGCCAAGCGAAGCCTTTACTATCGTATGAGCAAATTACAAATAACTCGCAATTCCTGAAAGCCAAAACATAAAGAAGACAGGGGGAGATTTACCCTGTCTTCTTATTACGATCTGGTAGGAGCAATATCATTTAGCATCTGTTCTGCCTGAGAAAATTTCTCTTGCTGGTCGGTACTGACATAGGGTAAATGGCGCTGGGCAGCCTGCACCTGTTTCATAGCCTTTTGATATTCCATTTCCGCATGCTGAATTTCATAAGCTATCTGACTGGCTCGGGCCTTTTCCAAGGCAAGATAAGCCTGCTCAGCCAACCGGATGGCAGACTGAACTGACTGGTTAGCCTCTTCCCAGGAAGCAGAATATTCCTCCTGTGATGG
>LFRM01295280.1_pt1 | contig 15220 bp, 12 predicted proteins | sample 618341 | NCBI WGS metagenome assembly LFRM01 (sample SAMN03654438, study PRJNA283298) | anaerobic digester metagenome | isolation source: pool of bioreactors CSTR01a, CSTR02a, and CSTR03a thermophilic anaerobic... | place: Denmark: Kgs. Lyngby | collected 2014-05-21 | reverse complement strand
GGTTGGTAGCAAGGGCTTATAGCCCTACCCCAAACCACCCTTTTTAAGGGTGGTCATGATTCAATAATTTCCTCTAGTTCCTCCATTTTATTGGCTGGGTCCAGATAGAAGCTACCTAGGTAAAGCTCCTCTACCCTGGCATCGGTGGCATTTCTTATTTCAATAAGGGGACCTTGGTCTTGAAGATAAATATCCCTTGTTACATACTCAGAGTAAAGGGGCTCCAGCCCCAAAACTTCTTCCTTTGCCAGGATATAGTCAAGACTTCCATGGTGGCTATAGTCATAGCTTAGTCTATACTTTTGAACCCTAAGCACCTCTTTAAGGCCCGACTCTTCCAGGGCAAGCTGGCAGCTCTTAGTATAGGCCCTTATAAGGCCTCCCTTGCCAAGCTTGATTCCTCCAAAGTATCTAACTGAGCTGATAAGAACCTGCCTTATGTCCTGGGCCTCTAGAACCTGGAGCATGGGGTAGCCTGCTGTTAGACTGGGCTCACCATTATCATCAAAGTCCGACCATTTATCGCTAAGGCCTAGCTGGATAGCCGTGCAGATATGGGTAGCCTTTCTATGCTCCTTCCAGAGCTCAGATATAATTTCATCAGCCTCTTCCTTTGAAGTCACATGAAAGGCGTAGCCTATAAACCTGCTCTTTTTTTCATAAAATTCGCTTATACTATTTTTCCTTATTAATTTCATCTATATACTCTCTATACTGATCAAGCTTTCTATCATCAATCCTAGCCAGTAGCCAGGTCCCCTCTTCCCTGTACTCCTGCTCTAGAGGTTGGATTTCTTCTAAAAAACTAGAAAGTGCTGAGCCCTGTGTATAGTCAAATAAAAAGCTAACCAGGTGGGCCCTTGGAAAGAGCTTTTCTTTTATCTGCTCTATTAGTAGGTCCATGTTCTCCCCAGTTTTAACTGAAAGGCTGATGCCCTGGGCCATAAGGTTTTGACCTAGGTCTAGTTTATTAAGGATTTCAAGTCTGGGAATATCCCCAGCTCCTATCTTTGAGAGCACCTGGCTAGTAGCCTCCTCCTGGTCAAGGACGTCTTCCCTGGAACCATCCAGGATATGAAGGATCAGATCAGAATAAACCAGCTCTTCAAGGGTTGACTGAAAGGCATCAACTAAAAGCTCTGGTAGCCTTCTTACAAAACCCACTGTGTCTACTAGAAAAAATTCCATACCCTCTTCTAGCTTTATCTTTCTTACAAAGGTATCAAGGGTGGCAAAGAGCATGTCTTCTACAAAGACCTCTTCGCCGGGAGCCTGGAAGTTATTTATAAACCAGTTCATCAAGGAGGACTTGCCTGCATTGGTATAGCCTACTAAAGAGAGGACTGGTAGGGGATTATCCAGCCTATTTTTTCTCTGGGTTGCTAGAACACCCTTTTGATCTTCAATCCTGTGTTTAAGCTCAGCTATCCTCTCATCAATCTTTCTTCTATCAAGTTCTAGCTTAGTCTCTCCAGGTCCCCTGGTACCTATGCCTGCCCCCTGCTTAGATAGGAACTTACCCACTCCAACTAGGTGGGTTCTATTATATCTGAGCTGGGCCATCTCAACCTGGTACTGGGCCAGCTTAGTCCTAGAGCGCTGGGCGAAGATATCTAAGATAAGAGTGGTCCTATCCATTATAGGCACCTCAATTAAGTCAGCTAGGTTTCTTAGGTGACTGCCTGAGAGTTCATCATCCACTACTATTAGGTTGATTTCCTTTTCCTGGCATAGAAGAATAATCTCTTCTATCTTGCCCTTGCCAAAGTAGCTGGAGCCTTGAGGTAGTTTTTTATTTTGGATTAGTTCTAGTTCAACCCTGGCGCCTAAGGCCTCTACCAGGCCTCTAAGCTCCTCTAAGGAGTCCTGGGCTCTTTCTAAACCCTCAGGAGCTAGTCCTGCTATCATTACTCTTTGCATCTTTTACCTTTCTATCGCCACTTCAAGTCTAATATGCTATAATACCCTTGTTAAGGAGGTGCTTATGCCTAGAATTAGAAAAAAATCCAAGCCTAAACGACGCATTTTTATGACGCTTTTTAATATTCTTATGGTTACCCTAATCCTATCACTGATTATTGGTGCAGGGGTTGTCTACTACATTGTACAGGACTCCATAGCTAAATTACCAGAGATAGATCCAGAAAATGTTATTCTTGATCAAAATTCAGTAATTTTAGATGCAGATGGTAATCTTCTGTCCAGAGTTTATGGAAATTCCCTGAGAACTGTAATTGACTATGATGAAATAAGCCAGGATGCCATCAATGCCTTTATTGCTGTAGAAGATAAGACTTTTTGGGAGCACTCTGGTTTTAACTATGTCAGGATGATTGGTGCTGTTAAGGAGGCCCTTCTAAGCCATGATAGTGTGTCTGGAACCTCCACCATTACTCAGCAGCTGGCCAGAAACCTCTTTCTTACTGATACTAGACTTGACTACTCTCCAGTTAGAAAGATTCAGGAAGCCTACTACTCTATGATTATAGAGGATACCCTTGAAAAGGAAAAGATACTTGAAACCTATTTAAATACTATCTTTCTAGGGGCCTCTGCCGAGGGAATTGAAGCTGCTGCAACCATCTACTTTAATAAAACAGCTTCAGAACTTGACTATATTGAAGGGGCCATGCTGGCAGCCCTTCCCCAGGCTCCCACTGATTTTGCTCCTATGTTCTCAGTCGAAAGAAATAATATTAGTGCAGATGATATTGTTGTGGGAGAAAGGGATAGTCAGTACCTTTATGTCTACAATCCCTATATAGAGCACCGCTATCAGTTTATCCTTGAACTGATGCTGGAACAGGGCTATATAAATGAAGCTCAGTACCAGGTAGGTATGGAAACCAATCCTAAAGATAAGCTAAATCCTGGTAAGTTTTATAATGATAACATTTCAAGCTTTTTTGTTGAAACTGTTCAAAACCAGGTTATAGAAGATATGGTTAATGAAAAAGGAATTAGTGTAGAACAAGCAAACAATCTTCTCCTAACTTCTGGGTATACTATCCACTCTACCCTGGTAGAAGGCGAGCAGCAGTTCCTTCAGCGCCAGTACATGGAGGAAGGCTCTTCTGAGTACTTTAACTCAGGCCTTACTTCTACGCTTAGCCAGTTCCAAAGATACCATGATATATACGATGATGGCGTTCTTGGTGAAGAAAGCTGGAACATTTTAATAGAAAAGGGATATTTTTCCTCTTCTATAAGTAAACCCATCCTATCTGAAGGCGATGAGCACAGGTATATAGCCGATGTTAAAAAGGCCCTGGCTCAGGAAGGCTTTGCAATTAACCACCCATGGATTTCAGATGTTAGGCCTACTTTTTCAAATGGTCGAATTGTCCTAAGCGATGGATATCTCTATGACTATAAGGCCAGTTTTGACTCTGAGAAGAATTTTCTTCTTCCAAGTTACTATTTCTACCAGACAGAATCTGGTGATATAAGGATTGAAAAAAACGGTCTGCTTAAGTTTCAAAAGACAGATAGTGGCTACATCTATCTAGGTCTTGGAGACATGTATCATTTTGGAACCAATCCCCAGGATAGGGATTATAAGTATGATGGTACCTACCAGCTTAACTACTTCCTACTCTTTGAGAATGGTTCACTCTCCTTTCCTAATGATTATCTGTCAGTTTCTGATGAGGAGTTAGTGATTGATTCAGCTGCCTTTGATGATGGAGTTATATGGCTTAATGAGTATGATGAGCTGGTGATTGACGCTCAGTATGTTAATACCTCAACCATGCCCTCTGTCCAGCCCCAATCTGCAGCTGTAATGATTGACGAATATACAGGTCAGCTAAAGGCTATTTTTGGTGGCAGAGGTGTTATAGGCAGGTATCTTTATAACAGGGCTACCTCCCCCCACCAGACAGGTTCATCAATCAAACCCATAGCAATTTATGGGCCTGGTATTGATTCTGGTAGAATCACCGCAGCTACAGTGGCTATCGACAAGCCTAGCTATGAGTTTAATCCTTCTTCTAATGAGCCTTGGCCAGTAAACTTTGATGGTCAGTTCCATGGACCAATGACAGTTAGAAATGCCATTAGGATATCTCAAAACGTTCCAGCTGTTACCTTTGGTAGCATGATTGGCGTAGATATCATGGCCGACTATCTTGAGGCCAATGGGATTACCTCCCTAGAAAGGGAGGGTTCCTACAATGATATGAACCTTTCCAGTCTATGTCTTGGAGCTCTAACCTATGGTATCTCTCCAATTGAGATGGCCTCGGCCTATGGTACCTTTGGCAATGAGGGAGTCCATATGCCCTGGATTGCCTACACCTATGTAGAAGATGATAAAGGAAACATTATCCTGGATCGTAGAGATGATGGTGGAACTAGAGTATTTTCTGAAGAAGCAAATTATATTATGACGGACCTACTAAATGATGTTGTTACAAACTTTGCAGATCCTGCTATTATAGGTGGTGGAATTCCTGTTATTGGTAAGACCGGTACTACAGGAGCCACCAGAGAAAACACTGACGCTTGGTTTGTTGGGGTTACTCCTTATGTTGCCACCAGCGTCTGGGTTGGAACAGATAGAAATATCTCCCTTCAAGAGGGCTCCTTCCAAGTTGCAGCCTTCTGGGGCCATATGATGAAGAGCTATCACTCAGACCTTCCAAGTAGGTCCTTTGCCGAAAAACCCGATGGAGTGGGCTGGATAACAGTTGATGCCAGAAGTGGTAAGCTGCCAGGCAAGTACACTAAGAGTACCATTACTGAGCTCTATATTTTAGGAACTGCTCCTAGTGAAGTAGACGATTCCTACGAATTGCATGAGGTTTGTGCAGAGTCAGGCAAGGCTCCAACGGAGTTTTGTAAGGACTTAGTTGAAGAAGTCTTTCTAAAAGCAAGCCACGCTTTTACAGCCTCTGATAGGGCCCAGGTCTTTGATCCTGATGACACCTGTGATATCCACACTGAGGAAGAGAAGGAAGAAGAGGAGGAAGAGGATGAGAAAAAGGATGATGATGATAAGGATAAGGACGAATCAAAGCCTGAATCTAATCCCCAGGGTCGCATCCTTGGAGAACTTCTTCTAGCAAGAGTAGAGAGTCTTTCAAAGACAATCAGAACTACTAGTACTAAAAGAGTAGCCCAAAGCTACTTGAATAATTAAGGTTAATAAGAAAGCATAAAAAAATAAAAAGAGTAAAAAAGAATAATAAAAAGAAAAAAATAGGGACTAGCTATGGGCTGGTCCCTTTTAAGATAGAAATTTTCTATAAAGAAAAGATTATAAAGTCTGTATAGTTGTCATCCCTATCCTCTATGTTTTCATAGAGGAGGTGGAGACCCTGGTCCTGGCCAGCATTTAGCCTGCAGAGGACTGCTGTATCCCTGGCTAGAAGACCCTGGGCCAAATGATAGGCACCAATGGCTGTGTCTTCTATTTCCTGGGTCCTAGCCTGACCTAGGAGTCTACTGAGGCTCTCCTTGCACTGGGCGAGGGCCTGGATATGGGAGGCCACAACCTTTATCTCTTGGGCACTAACCCCACTATCCCTTACAAATAATGAGTGGTGAATCCTAAGGCTAAGACTGGAAAGTTTCTTATAGTCCAGGTCTTTTAATGCCTCATAGCTTTCTTCTACCCTACCTCCGATGGAGTTTTTTATGGCAACTACACCTTTCTGGCAGCTACCAGTCAGTAGGGACTGAACCACATTTTTTGAACTCACTAGTGGGACTAGCTCATAATCCTCTATAGCCAGCCTTTCAACAAAGAGTCTAGCTGCCTCCTCAGAATTCGACCCCTCCATTCCCTGATAAGAAATCCTTGTTTTTGCCATCTACTTAGCCCTTTCTACTGCAGGTGTGGTTTGGCCTTTATCCTTTGCCATGGAGGGATTCCACTCACCTTCAGAGTAGGAAATTAGAAGGTTTGCAGTTAGGTCCCCTTCCACATTTAGGGTGGTATAGGCCATATCTAGGAGCCTGTAGAAGGCTGAAATAGGTCCCATAAGGTCAAAGGGCAGGCCAAAGGTTGCTAAAAAGGATGCCCCGAGTACTATACCTCCTCCTGGAATTCCAGGAGCTGCCATGTTAATCATGGTGGAGACTACAATCATTCCCATAAGAGTGGGAATGGGAAGGTTAAGTCCATAGAAGTCTGCCACAAAGAGGGCTAGGACTGAAAAGGACACAGCACCCCCACACATGTTTATTGTGCAGCCAAGAGGCAGGGTGAAGTTAGAAATTCCTTCAGGGGCTCCCAGGTCATCAATACTGACCCTGATGGTTGTTGGTAGGGTGGCAGCTGATGAAGTAGTTGATAGGGTCATAAGTGAAATCTTACCCATGGATTTTAGTAGAGGAGCCGGCTTCGTCTTGGTTATTATCAGCACTGGCAGGATCATTACAACAATAAGAACTAGTATGGAGGCTAGCCAGGCTGTAAGGATATACTTACCAAGGGCTGAAAAAATGCCAGTCCCATACTCTGCTAGTGAGTAGGCAATAAGGGACATAACACCTATAGGTGAAAACTCCATTACCATGGACAGGACTTTAAAGATAGCTGCAGACATTGAGTTAAACCACTCTTTTACGGGATTACCAGCATCACCTACAGAAACCAGGGCTACTCCCAGTAGGGCTACAAATATAATGGTTGGTAGGATATCTCCCTTTGACATGGCTGCAAAGATGTTATTGGGGAAGATGTTACTTAAAAAGCCACTAACAGTAGTGTCAGCTAACTGGCCTTCCCAAACAGGCTGGTTTTCAAGGACAACATTTAGGCCAGGCCTAATAAGGTAGGCCACGCCAAAGGCCAGGACCGCTGAAACCACAAACATAAGTACATATAAAGCCACGGTCTTAAGGCCAATTCTTCTTAGGGAGGAGGTATCCTTGATATTTATTATCCCTCCCATAACAGCGCAGATTAGTACTGGAATAATCATCATCTTAATCAGGGTCATATAGACGTCCCCAAGTATTTTTATGCTTTTAGATAGGCCTGGCATAAAGATTCCAAGTAGGGCCCCTATAACAAAGCCTAGGGCCACCCTGATGAATAGATTTTCCTTTTTCATTAAGTAAGACATTTGAACCTCCTTGACTTTCATTTTTTTAGATTTGGTCTTGCCCTAGTAGGTTCAAGTATTATTAAAATAAAAAAATCCTCCCTCCTACAATAGCAAGCTATTATAGGGACGAAAGATTCCGCGGTACCACCCTATTTGTGACAAAGTCACCCCTTCAGGCCTAACAGCCCTATCCCCTATAACGTGGGGCCCTACGAGTCCATCTACTAAAACCTTCAACAGACCTGCTCAGGAGTGAATAATCTATATCCCTTATTGTTGGCTTCCACCTGCCCCAACTCTCTGAAAATGAGTCAGATATTTTTTTCTCCGTCACTGCATTTAAATATTAGTTGTAATACTACCCCCATTTAGACCAGCTGTCAAGGGGAATTTGTTAAATAATTTATTTATCCTAAAAATTATTAAAAAAAAGGAAAATAGTGGGTCTCCCCACTATAATTTTTCCTTGACCAGGGTCTGCCAGGCCAGCTGGTAGAGCTCCTCCTGGTCCACTTTGGCTTCCTCTGCTAAAACATCCTTTAGCTTGGGCCTGGTTTCTACCCTAGAGGGTAGAAAGACTGTACAGGCATCTGCAAAGGGCAGGATGGAGGTCTCATAAGTGTCAATCTTCTTGGCGATTTTTACTATATCCTCCTTATCAAAGCTGATAAGGGGCCTAAATATGGGTCTATCAGAGGCGTCATTGGTGCAGTTTATGCCCTCCATGGTTTGGGAGGCTACCTGGGCCAGGTTCTCCCCTGTTACCAGGGCCAGAGCCTTTTCTTTTTTGGCTAGGCCAACAGCAAGTTTTGTCATCAGCCTTCTTTGGAGGATGGTAAAGTACTTCTCGTCACAGTTTTCTCTAATCAGCTGCTGGGATTCTAGGAGGTTTATGTGATAAAAACTCATATCTCCCATGTAGTAGGAAAGTTTTCTTACCAGAGTTCTGACCTTTTCTAAGGACTCTTCACTGGTAAAGGGCTGGGCCTGGAAGTGGAGGGGTAGGATATTTACTCCCCTTCTTGCCATTTGGTAGGCGGCTACTGGGGAGTCAATACCTCCACTCATAAGCTGGACTGCTTTTCCTGCTGTTCCTAGGGGCATGCCACCAAGGGCCCTATGCCTCTCAATATAGACATAAAAGAGCTCTCTGACTTCTACCTCCACCAGGATATCTGGATTATGGACATCAACCCTGAGCTGGGGGAAGCTATTTAGGACAAAGCCTCCTAGGTGTTTACTAAGTTCAGGAGAAGTCATAAAGTAGCCCTTATTTGATCTTCTGGACTCTATCTTAAAGCTTTTACCACTGAGCTCATAAGTAGAAAGCATGGTAAAGATCATTTCTTCAAGAGACTTAAGATTTAGTTCTACCCTCTCGCAAAGGCAGACTTCTACCAGGCCAAAGGTGTCCTTTAGGATAAGGGGGACCTGGGGGTCCTCATAGTGGACATAGATTCGGCCCTTGATATTTTCAAGCTTGTAATCATAACCAAGTAGTCTTTCTTTTATGTTGGTAATCAGCTGGTTTTCAAAGAACCTTCTGTTTTTACCCTTTAGGGCAATCTCTCCGTATTTTAAGAGTAGTAGTTTCATATATATCTTTTAATCTCCTCTAAGCATTTTTCAAGAACTCTTAACATGGCTTCTACTTCTTCAAAACTTGTATCTGGGGACATAGAAAGCCTGATCATCCCTCTGGCTTCTTCGGCATCTAAAAATCTAGCTATCCTAGCCTCTTTAGTAGATCTAGCGTGGCAGGCTGAGCCTGCAGAGGCATAGACCCCCTTCATAGAAAGGGAGGTCAGCAGGACCTCAGCTGGAGGCTTAAAACTTACTGCCAGGATATAGGGACTGGCTGAGGAGGGGGAAATAACCCTGCCACCAAGCTCTATAATCCTTTCTCTAATTAGCTTATTAAGCTCCACAATCCTAGCCCTATTATATGCTGGAATTTCCTTTAGCACCTGGCCTAGAGCCAGGATGGCTAGAGTGTTCTCAGTACCAGGTCTTAGGCCCCTTTCCTGGTCTCCACCATATAGGAGAGGATTTAGCCTAAGCTCTTTTTTCTTATAGACCATGCCCAGTCCTTTAAGGCCCCCCAGCTTATGGGAGGAGAAGGAAGCCAGGTCAACTTCCTCTTTTCTAAGTGAAAAGTCTATCTTACCCAGGGCTTGGACCATATCTCTATGGTATAGCACTCCTTTTTTACTAAGTTCTTTTCCCAGGCCCTCTAGAAGATAAACCTCTCCTGTTTCGTTTTGGACCAGGATTATGCTAACAAGAAGGGTGTCTTTCCTAAGTACTTTTAAAACTTCCTCTGTGGTGAGTTTTGAAGGCTCCAGCCTTGTCACTTCAAATCCCTGGCCTTCTAGAAACCTAAGAGTTTGTTCTACAGAATCATGCTCCACAGCCGAGCTAACAATGTGCTTTTTCTTGCTATTTATCATTCCTTGGAGGATTAGATTGTTGGCCTCAGTTGCTCCTGAAGTAAAAAAAATCTCATCCTTTGCCACTCCAAGAAATCCGGCAAAGTCTCCCCTAACCCCTTCCAAGGCGCCTCTTAGTTCTAGGCCCTTCTTATGGGAAGATGAGGGATTATAACTGGCTAGGTCCATTAGCTCATTTAGATGGCTTTTAAGGGCCTCTGAGGGGGGACTGGTGGCTGCATGATCAAAATACATTGGTTTCTCCTTAGATAAAAATATCTTCTTAACCTCTTCTTACTACCATCTAACTATAATCTAAAGGACCTCTCTTAGGCAATCCTTATTTGCTATAACTAAGGATTTTGAGGTTAATCTAAAAACTCAGATTGATTAAATATATCCCCTAATCCTTTTTATTTTTACTTTTCTTTTTATTCTCTCCTTTTTCTTACCTTTTTTTCACCCTTAAGTGATGGGTATATTAGGGGAGACTTTCAACTAAAACCATGCAAGCAGCTAGCTAAGTACTTAAATAAAGAGGAGGAGCTCAGGCTTATAAGCCCCCTTTCATGCTATAATAACCAGAGGAAAATAAAGATTTATCTAAGGAGTTCTATATGGCCAAGATTTTAGTTATATTTACTGGTGGTACAATTTCCATGACCATCGATAAAAACCTGGGAGCTGCTGTACCCAGCCTATCAAGTGAAGAAATGCTGGGCATGATAAAGGACCTAGATGAGTACGGGGACATAGAAGTACTTAGCTATGGTGAGCTACCAGGGCCCCAGATTGGTCCTGAGATCATGATGGACCTTTCAAGAATTATTAGGGAAAATCTTAAGAGGAATGATATTCAGGGGGTTATCCTGACCCATGGCACTGATACTCTGGAAGAAACTGCCTTCTTTTTAGATTTAAATATTAAAAGCGATAAGCCAATAGTAGTGGTTGGTGCCATGAGAAATGCTTCAGAGCTTGGCTATGATGGCCCTTCTAACCTGGCTGCTGCAATTGTCACAGTTAAGAGCCCTGGATCAAGGGGTCAGGGGGTGCTTGTGGTACTTAATAATGAGGTCAACTCTGCAAGGGAAGTAACTAAGACCAATACCATGAGTCTTGATACTTTTAAGTCAAATGAATTTGGGCCCCTTGGTATTGTTGATAATAACGAGGTCCTCTTTTTTAGAAAGAGAGTCCATACCTCCCAGATTCTAGTTGAGGATTTTGAGAGGGAGGTCCATCTAATAAAGAGCTATGCTGGTATGGATAGGACCCTGATAGACTTTCTAGTTGAAAAGGGCACTAAGGGAATTGTTGTTGAGGCCATGGGCCGGGGTAACCTGCCTCCCCTAGTTGTTAGAGCTATACTGGATGCCATTGAAAAGGGTGTTATTGTTACCATAGTTTCTAGATGTCCTTCAGGCAGGGTCCTTGGGACCTATGGCTATGATGGAGGGGGGAAAAACCTCAGGGACGGTGGAGCCTTTTTTGGAACCAACCTCAATGGCCAAAAAACCAGGATCAAGCTAATGCTGGCCATGGCCTATACCAAAGACAAAGCAGTCCTTAAAGAGATTATGGAAAGTGATGATTACTTATGTATCTAGTAGAAGAGGCAGTGGAGCTGGATCTTGATTTACCCGGTGGTTTTATCTTTGATATTGAGACCACAGGCCTAAGCTACCGCTACCATAGGCTGGCTATGATAGGCTACCTCTACCAGGAAAATGGAGGCTGGGTACTGAGGCAGGAGCTTGCTGAAAAGGAGGAGGAAGAAAAGCTTCTTCTACTCAACTTTTTAAGGATTAGTGAGAAGTTTCTTTATACTGTCCACTATAATGGCAAAAAATTTGACCTACCCTTTCTTAATAACCGCTCCAAGGCCCTTGGTATCTCAGAAGGCTTTGACATAAGAAGGGGCTTTGACCTTTACCTCCATGTGAGAAAAAAGAAGTATCCAGGTAGGCAGGGCTTAAATGACCAGGAAAGACGCATTGGCTATAAAAGAAAAGATAGGCTTAGTGGCCAGGACTGGGTTAGTTTTTATAGCTATTATGAGAAGACCGGTGACCTCAAATCCAGAGACCTCCTCCTTCTTCATAACTGGGATGACCTTATGGGGACTGGAGCCCTTGTAAAACACGAGAAGGACTTCCAGCAGTCAATTAGGGATAGGCTCTACAAGGACTCTCTTATTGTCCAGGGCTTTCCAGGAGAGGATGAAATTAGGCTTCTACTCTATGGAGACAAGGCCTACTATATGGACCTTGAAGCAAAAAGCCTTGATAGGATGCTTTTTACCAGGGATGTCAGTGACTCAATGAGTCCCGAAGAAAAAAAAGAAAGGCTTCTAGCTTTTGAGAATACCTGTTTTTATAGGAACATTAAAAGGGAACTTGAAAGACTTGGCTAGCCAGGTCTTTTTCTAAATACAAAGTGAGTACCCTAGACCCCCTTACCCTAAAGGTCTAGAGCACTCAACAAATGTAAGTAAATAGCTCTTTGTTTAGCTTTAAGATAGCACAAATTGATGGCATATGCAAGAAACATTTCTGTGTTTGGTAACCAAGAAGGGAGTTTTAGCATAAATAAAGTTACTTTATTTGACATTTAGCAAAAACTCTATATCTATTTATACAAATTAGAATAAATCATTAGCTAATTATTACAATTGCTATACTATCTGTGCAGGGATAACTTACAAATAAAACCAATTAATGAAGTCTTTTTTCTTGACTACTTATTTGTAATTTTTCCTTTGAACTTGGGGTATATATGGCCTATTATAGAGATAGCTATTATTAGTTTAAGAAAGGAGATCTTCTATGATTACTAGTAAAGGAATACTTCTTAAAGAAGGTCAAAAAAGCTTGTCTGCAGCTTCTACTAGAGACAAGAATAAAGCACTAGAGCTTGTCCATGCTGCTGTAGAAAAGAACAAAAAGAAGATCCTCCGAGCCAATCAGGAGGACCTAGAAGAAGGAAGAAAAAACCAGATGTCTGCTGCCCTACTAGACAGACTGGCCCTGGATGATGAGAGGATGGGCTGGATCCTTGATGGAATAAAAACAGTGGCCAAACTCGATGATCCGGTCTGGCAGTCCTCCAGCGTCACCACCCTGGAAAATGGCCTAACCATTACCAAGATGGCCGTGCCTCTAGGGGTAATTGGAATTATCTATGAGTCCAGGCCCAATGTCACAGTTGACGCCTTTAGCCTGGCTTTAAAGTCAGGCAATGGAATCCTCCTAAGAGGGTCTTCATCGGCCTTGAGGTCAAATAAGGCCCTGGTAGAGGCAATAAAAGAAGGCCTGGCTGCCTCCCCTATCTCACCTGAGGTTATCCAGTTTATTGATGACCCAGACAGAAGCCATGTTGAAGATATGCTCAGGGCAAATGACATCCTAGACCTTATTATTCCCAGAGGAGGAGCAGGACTAATTAACTTTGTTATAGCAAATTCCTCTGTACCCACCCTTCAAACAGGAGAGGGCAACTGCCACACCTTTGTAGACGCCTCAGCTGACCTTGATAAGGCCCTAAAGATCCTTGTCAATGCCAAGGCCCAAAGGCTTGGCGTATGTAATACCTGCGAAACCCTTCTTGTCCATAAAGATGTGGCTAGGGACTTCCTACCCAGGGTTGAAGAGGTATTTAGAAATAGGATTGAGCTAAGAGCCTGTGATAAATCCAGGGAGTTTGGTAACTTTCTTCCTGCCAGTGAAGAGGACTATGCCACTGAGTTTCTTGATGCAATCCTAGCTATAAAGGTAGTTGATAGTTTAGATGAGGCTATTGACCATGTTAATAAGTATGGCACCATGCACTCTGAAGCCATTGTGACTGAGAGCCTAACCAGCGCCAACAGGTTCCAAAGAGAAGTTGACGCCGCCGTAGTATATGTAAATGCTTCAACTAGATTTACCGATGGAGCTGAGTTTGGTTATGGAGCTGAGATGGGTATTTCAACCCAAAAAATCCATGCTAGAGGACCAGTAGGCCTCCAGCAACTAACCACCTATAAGTACCTGGTCATGGGCCAGGGCCAGATAAGAGAGTAGAAAAGTGAAAGATATATTTGCTAATGCCCACAAAATAGCCATTAAGATTGGCTCTTCCACCCTGACTTCAGCCGATGGAAGTATAGACAAGAACTTTATTGAAAACCTAGCCCAGCAGATAAAAGAACTAATGGATGAAGGCAAGAATGTAATAATTATTTCTTCGGGTGCCAGAATAGCAGGAGTTTCCACTATAGGTAAGTGGTCTAGAAAAGAAGACATCCACTACAAGCAGGCCCTGTGTGCCATTGGACAAGTGGAGCTTATGGACTCTTATAGAAGGATCTTTAATAACTATGACATCCATGTGGGCCAGATTCTTCTTACTAGAGAAGATCTGGAAAACAAAAACAGAACACTAAACATCAGAAACACCCTCTTCACCCTGCTTGATGAGGGAGTCCTACCAATAATCAATGAAAATGATACAGTTTGTACCGATGAAATAAAGATTGGGGATAATGATGTATTGGCTGCTAAAGCTACTACCCTTTGGGGAGGTGACCTACTTATAATTCTTTCTGATATAGAAGGAATCTATGATAAGAATCCATCTACCCATAAGGATGCCAAACTTATTGAAAATGTTACAGATCCACTTGAACTCCTTAAGACCATAGACATAGGAGAAAAAAGTACCTTTGGTACTGGAGGCATTGCCACCAAGGTTGAGGCAGCAAAAATCGTCATTCCCTATGGTACTTCAATGATTATTGCTAAAGGCAAGGAAGAAGATATCCTAAGAAAACTCTCAAAGGCAGAGGCTAAGGGGACTCTTTTTAGAGCTGAACCCTAGAACTAGACTTATAGTGCTAGTCACCAGAATGAAATCTGGGTGTCTAAGTAAAGAAGCTAGGTAACTGACTAAAAAAAAGTTATATTTATAAAAAAATGCGGTGGTACTACAGAGGTGGTACTTCCTCTTTTTTTAACTTGAGGATTTATAATTATTTACATAAAAGGGCAACCCCCACCCTAAGGTGAAGGCTGCAAAGAAAGTTATGTTTGGTTTTTATATCTACTCGTAAAAGGTCTTACTCATGGAAGTCTCCCTGGTGGGGCACTTCCTGTAGCAGATGCCGCAGTCATCGCAGTCTACTTCAGAGATAAAGTATCTGCCATTTTCATGTCTTATGGCTCCTTCAACACAGTTGTCCATACAGATGCCACAGGCTAGGCAGCCGTCTAGGATTTTGTAGGTAAAGGGCCTGGTCTTGCCTCCACCAAAGGCAAATCTGGCTCTTTTTATCCTGTCATTGGCATAGAGATGAAAAAGCTCCCCTTCCCCACTTACTAGTTTAAAGATGATCATTATATCTGGGTCTTTTCTATACATCTCCATGGTGCCAGGATTAAGGCTAAAGAATTCTTCCCAGATTTCTGGGTCATGATTCTCCTCTACCCTGGTGTTTAGCCTGATGGAATACCTTTCCTTATAAAGGGTGTTTATAGCTAGAAAGGGCTCATCAGTCAGCTGTTTATAGACAGGCTTACCCTTTGAAGTCATAAAGTAGAGCTGGCCATCACTAAGCTGGTTAAAGTCCAGAATTCTTATGTCTACTGAGTCGCCTTTTTTCGTGGCCGCAGGTATAAATCGTATTTTACCTATTCCCGAGTTTATCAAATTAATAAATTATAAATCGCGCTTAGCCTTGCCATTAGAGGCCTA
>LFRM01127000.1_pt1 | contig 15222 bp, 10 predicted proteins | sample 618341 | NCBI WGS metagenome assembly LFRM01 (sample SAMN03654438, study PRJNA283298) | anaerobic digester metagenome | isolation source: pool of bioreactors CSTR01a, CSTR02a, and CSTR03a thermophilic anaerobic... | place: Denmark: Kgs. Lyngby | collected 2014-05-21 | reverse complement strand
CAGACAGACAGGGACATTTCATATATATGCCTTGATATAAGAGAAAGAGATTTTTATGCTCTTATAGAAGAGGCGGAGAAAGCCATAGACGGGAAAATTTATCTTGTAGATAATAATAATAAAATAATTTCTTGTGAAAACATTGATTTTATTGGTAAAGACATTTCCACACTAAACGGTTTTAACCTTGCAAGTTATAATGCACATGAAAATTCCGACATGAAAATAAACGGAGATAAATCTCTGGTAATACGCAGACAATTGCCTGATTTTAATTGGAACATAATAGCGATTGTTTCTGTGCAGAATTTTGACAACAAAACAAGAATAATATACATTTCCCTGCTTCAGGTTTCTGTAATTGCTTTTCTTCTTTCTTTTGTTCTTGCAGCGTTTCTTTCTTCAAATATAACCGGTCGAATAACAAAACTGACAGATTTTATTCGCAATGTAGATATAGAAAAACAGTACAATTACCTTGAAGTGAATGAGTCCTACAAAGACGAAGTAAACGAATTGATTAAAGCTTTTAATAATATGATGCATGAGAACAATATTCTGGTTAATGAAGTTTATAAAAGGAATTTGGAAAAAAAGAGCCTGGAAATCAAAGTCCTTCAGGCCGAGATAAATCCACATTTCCTTTATAATGCTCTTGATAAGGCAAATTGGATGGCGTTCACATATAATGCCAAAGATATTATGAAGTTCCTGAAATTATTAAGCAACTTTTACAGAAGGAGTTTAAGCGGGGGCAGAAGCATTGTAAGTATAAATGATGAAATTGAACATGTAAGAAGTTATGTAGACATACAAAAGATTAAAACTGATGACCAGTTTGAAGTTATATACAATATCCCTCCGGAGATTTTGAATTATTCCATACCTAAGATTACTCTACAACCAATTGTAGAGAATGCCATTATTCATGGAATCCAGGAAGCAGACGATCGGAAAGGTTTAATAATGATTGAAGGATCAATAAATAACTCAATAATAAAACTGTCAGTAAAAGACAATGGAATAGGAATGAATAACGATAAATTAAAAGAAATACTCATTAATATTCAAAAAGAAAGTGACAGTTCTGAAAGCTATGGTTTGAAAAATGTTAACCAGAGGATTAAACATTATTTCGGGGATAAATATGGGATTAATATATCCAGCGAGTACGGAAGAGGTACAGTTGTTGAAATTATTTTTCCCGCTTTGATAATTAATGAAGAAAACTAGAATTACCCCCGGCTTTCTGAGTTTAATTACTTATGCGCCATCCTGTAATCGCTGGGAAGCTGTCCCGTTATCTCCCTGAATACACGGCTGAAATACTTTGCGTCCGAGTACCCGACTTTCTCGGCAACTTCAAAGATTTTCAATTCCGTCCCAATAAGCAGTTCTTTTGCCTTGGCAATCCTGTACTCCTTGATATATGTACTGAACTTGACGCCCGTTTCCTTATGAAACTGCATCCCAAGATATTCAGGCGTCAGATTCAGTTTTGCCGCAATTTCCTCCAGGTTTATCCCTGTGTGATAATATTCCGTTACCATGCTTATGGCCCTTTTAATATTCAGACTCAGCTGTCCTTCACTTTGCATCTCGTCTTTTTCAAGAAGGTTGTATATCTCTTCCGTCACTTCCTTCAATTCTTTCCTGTTTACTGCTCCCATAATCTTTTCAAGGATTTTCTGCTGTTCTATCTGCTCATGATTCAACGCGCCGATTTCCTTGGCCACGTTTATCATGGCCCACAAGAACCTTACATAGCTTTCCTTGATTTCTTTCGGATCATATAACTGTCCGTTGTCAAAATAATCGTTAAAGCTGTTGATACACTTAAGGACGGATTGTTTGTTAAATGAGCACAAGGCAGCTTTAAGGCGCGTCTCTATATCATTTGGGTATATGCATATCGATGTTCTTACCTGAAGAATTTTGGTATAAGATATCATAATTTTATCGCCGAAGGATATGTTCCAGTCCATATATTTGAACAATGTATAATAACTGTCTTTCAGTTCCTTTATATTGGCGACGTTTATCCAGCCATAACTGCAGTCGGGGATTTCTTCCCCGGGCGTTTTAGAAATTACCCCGTTTTGAAACCATCTCTCAACGTCATTCTGGTTTTCATACCCATACAGTATTCCAAGCAGCATTTTCTCCTTCGGCAGTTCCAGCAGGCAATATTTTATATTTTCCCCGGATGACAGAAATTCTTCGGTTTCTTTTTTCACACGGCTTATATTGTCCGGATACTGGCTTCCAAGGTATATCTGGACCATTCCGAACGGCCTGTTGTGGCGAAATTCATACTTTTCTTCCAGGTAGCTGCACAGGTTTTCATCAAGATCAATATTGCCGAAAATAATGCCCAGAATAATATTTTCAAGCCTGCCCAGCACTTCCGGGTTTTGTTTCCCTTCCTCAATGTTTTGCTTTTCTATGTTTTTTATAGCCTGAACCAATTCTCCCACAACAAGGGGTTTTATAAGATATTCGCTCACACCCCAGCGCATAGCCTGCTGGGCATATGAAAACTCCGCATAGGCACTCAGCACTATTGCCTTGCTTTTTATTTTCCTTTCGTTCTGATATGCCAGGGAAAGCATTGTAAGGCCATCCATCAATGGCATCCTGACGTCGGTAATTATAAGATCCGGATTTTCCTGCAGTATAAGTTTGAGCCCTTCTTCACCGTTTTCCGCGCTTCCGATCACCTGATGATTCGGAAACATTTTCTCAATTAAATTGCAGATACCTTCCCTGATCCTTATTTCATCTTCCACAACCACTATTCTCATTGTATTGCCTCCTTGCCCGGAATAAGAATTGTAACCTCGGTTCCTTCCCCAAGGGTGCTGTCAAACCTGACATTTACCCGTTCGCCGTAATACATGCGAAGCCTTGAAATGGCATTGCCTACTCCGATATGGCTGGTTTCCACTTCACGGAAATCCCTGTTATTAAACTTTTCAACCATTGAGGGTTCAATGCCTCTGCCGTTGTCTTTGATAGAGATACGAAGGAAATTGTCTTCCATCCGCATGTCAATCCTCAGTACATTTTCACGCTTTATGCCCTCAAAGCCGTGTATGACAGCGTTTTCAATAAAAGGCTGCAAAAGCAGCTTATGAATTCTGAAATCCAGTGCCTCGGGTTCGACGTTTATTTCACAGCGGAAGGTATTTTTAAGCCTTGTTTGCTGCAAGTATATATATTTTTTGAGCCACTCCACTTCATCTCTGACTGTGAGCATTTCATTGCTGTTTGTAATGGCGTATCTCAGTATGGTCGCCAGGGAAGTTATTGCGTTGCTGATATCAAACTCGTTTTTTTCAATAGCCATCCAGTTGATTGTATCCAGGGTATTATACAGAAAATGTGGATTGATTTGCGCTTCAAGAGCTTTTATCTCTGCCATCCGCTGCCTTTCGCCGGCTTGTTTTTCCTTCTCGCGTGCCTCCCCAAGCTTCCCGAGCATATCATTAAACTGCGTGGCTATAAGCTCAACTTCCAGGGGCATTTTTTCATCGATTTTTACACGGGCTTCAAAATTGCCTGAGCTTGCAACGTTCATAGTCTCCACAACGCTTTTGACTGAATTGGACAACTGATTGGACATTAGGAACGTCAGGCCGACTACAATTACCAATGACAGAAAACCTACCATTATGACAATCTTCTGTTGAGTATCCAGCTTGCTGAGAATTATTTTCTGATTGGATACATTTACAATATCCCATGACAATTCTTCATCTTCATAAATGTAAGTAGCGATATATTCCTTGTCAATCAGGCTTTCATTTGTTATAAAGTCCAGGTACGCTTCTCTTCGCGCTTCGACAGGCAAATCGGGATCTACAACTTTTTTGGTTAACGACTCTTTGTTTATGTAGGAAATGATTCTGCCCTTATTGTCCACAATAAAATTGAAATTGTCCGCATATTCTGAATTCTCCTGTGTCAGGCATACTTCCCTTAAGAGTGCTTCATCTATGCTTATGATTACTATGCCGTATCTTCTGTTAATGTCCTTATAATCTATAATCCTGTGGGCCATATGAAACAGGTAATAATCCTCGTTGGCGAAGTTTGTACCGTATTCGGTCGGGAAAATATGCGTCCTGTTGTCACTGGATACTTCTTCATAAATTTGTTTTTCGGTAAGACTGAAGTTTTCAATCCATGGATTTTTGTTGGTCACTGACGTCAGCTGATGGTATGTAATAACTATCCCCTGGCTTGTTATAATGGAAATGGAACGGATATGGTCCTTGGTATAAAATAAGCCTCTGATCAACCTTCTGAGCTGATTGACCGACACGGCCAGATCCTCTTCATTGTTGATTTTGTCCACCAGGGCGACAATATTGTCATCCGTATACATCTGATAGAGAAGATCTTCATATGATTTAAGTTTCAGCTTCAGGGTATTTGCCGTCTGTTCGAGATTCTTAATTGTCAGTTCTTCAATGTTTTTTCTGATTATATCCGAAATATTGTAATAGAAGAAAAGGCTTAAAAGGAGAATTGGAATTATTGACGTAACAGAGAACAAACGTATTAATTTTGCTTGCAGACTGGCTTTTTTACGAGCTTTAAGCTTTTCCATAACCTAAACCTTTCCAGATATTTCTCGCTTCGGCGAAGAGCGCGCGCAATCCGGTCTGGAAGCGAAATACGCAGAATTAACTCCATATTCTTATGAAAATAATATCAAAGTCTTCTTGAAAATACAATTTGACAGATTAGAATTCTCACCNNTTAGAATTCTCACCCTTTTTTAGATTTTTAGAGTTTCATCAGGATGAATGATTATTTATTATAAAATTGTAAGATTGAAAAAATCTGTTGACTTATATGAATCAAGAACCTGAAATCTTTCGGTAAATTGAGATACAGACAGCTAAGGATACTTGTTGAGACAGGGCTTATCATTTGCTTAATCCGGATCAATATGTTAAAGCCGACCGCCAGAAAGCTGGGGAATACGCTTATTGCATGGAATATTTCAAGGCTTTAACAGGGGGAGGTGTCCTTTAAACTTATACCGAAGGTATTTCAGGTTCAGGTTTGTTAAGTTGACAGAAAACAAGAAGGAGGAAAAGTAATGAAAAATTATAGGTGGTTAATAGCCGTATTGGTTCTGGCCACGATGTTAATCGGACTGTTCACAGGTTGCGGGGCTAAAGAAGAACAAACACCGGTTACAGAATCGCCGGAAGTTTCAACACAGGCGCCTACAGGTTCAGATAAATCAGAAGGCGGTTCGGATCTGCCTTCAGGTAATGTAACGATATGGTATTACTGGGAGACGGAAGGTCACCAGAAAGCATTGAATACTCTTATCCAGAGATTTAATGATTCTCAGGACAGAATTACCGTACAGGCTAAATATGTTCCTTTTGCAGACATGAAAAAGCAGCTGTCTATCGGCGCTTCAGCAGGTGAGCTTCCCGATCTGGTTATCCTGGATAATCCTGATCATGCCGCATTCGCGGCTATGGGAATATTTGCTGACATCACTGATGAATTTGATGTAAGCACATATTATCCCGGACCTATAAATTCATGTACCCTGGACGGAAGGCTCTACGGCGTTCCTTTTGGCAGCAACTGCTTATTGCTTTTCTATAATGTCGATATGCTGGAAGCAGCGGGTCAGAAAGTGCCTACCACATGGGATGAATTACTGGAAGTGGCAAAAGCCCTGACAACAGATAAAGTTTATGGATTTGCACATTGCGCCCTTCAGAATGAAGAAGGAACATTCAATTTCCTGCCTTACATATGGTCAACAGGCGCTACCTCATATGAAATTAACAGCGAGGGTGGTATAAAAGCCCTGAACATGATGAAGAAGCTTGTAGATTCCGGCGTATTCCCGAAAGAGGCAATCAACTGGACACAGGGTGACACCATGCACCAGTTCATATCCGGAAACCTTGCAATGATGATTAACGGAACATGGCAGGTTCCGACAATGCGTGAAACAGTTCCGGACCTGAATTGGAATGTCGCACCGATTCCCCAGGACAAACAGCAGGCATCAGGACTTGGCGGTGAGAACTATGCTGTTATTGCCGGCGGCAACGAAAAGGCGGCAATAGAGTTCCTCAAATTTGCGACTGAAAAAGATAATTGCCTCTTCATGATGCAATCGATGGGTTATATTGCACCTAATTCCACCATTGCCGAAGGCCAGTTTACCGGCGATCCGATTTATGAAGCATTCGTGGAAGAAATGAATTATGCAATGGCAAGAGGCCCACTGCCCGAGTGGCCTGACATATCAGATGCGATTTCACTGGCATTCAATGAGGTCATTACCGGTGCGGCAACGCCTGAAGACGCAGCAGCAAAAGCTCAAGCCACTATTGACGAAATTCTGGGCAAATAATTCAGGAAAGGGTTATAAGGACAAGGCTTTCCGGGTCTTGTCCTTATAACTGGATTATCACTTATTTTTGACCAAACGGAGAGGAATGACATGACAAAAATCAGAAAAGGATTTTTCAGGTATGATAATGTTGGAATGTTGTTTGTCCTTCCGGCATTCATTTACATGATTTCCTTTGTAGGCTATCCTATAATTTATAATTTCATATTAAGCCTTCAGAATGTTACCGTTAAAAATCTGCGTACCGGACAGCATGAGTTTGTGACCTTTAAAAACTACATAGACCTTTTCACCCATGATGATGTCCTGGTCAGATCCATAGTAAATACGTTGGTATTTACTGTCGCATGCCTGATATTCCAGTTCCTCATCGGATTTGCGCTTGCCTTGTTTTTTAACAGGGAGTTCTGGCTGTCCAGGCCTGTCAGGGGACTTATGATGATACCCTGGATGATACCCATAACCATCAGCGGCCTGATTTTCAAGTTCATGTTCAGTAACGACGTCGGCATAATCAATTTTTTTCTTAAAACATTAGGTATCGTCAAGGACAACATTGAATGGCTTACAAACCCGAAAACGGCAATGCCGGCAGTTATCATGACAAATATATGGATCGGCATACCGTTTAATATGATTTTGCTTGCCGCAGGTCTTACAACAATTCCTTCAGAACTCTATGAAAGCGCTTCAATAGACGGAGCAAGCAAAGTACAGCGGTTGTTCAGGATTACTCTGCCGCTGCTGAGACCGACCATAGAATCTGTTTTGATTCTGGGATTTATTTATACTTTCAAGGTTTACGACCTGGTATATGTTATGACCACCGGAGGTCCCGTCAATGCGACGCAGCTTCTGTCAACATATTCATACAAGCTTTCGTTTGATATGTTCAAATATAGCCAGGGAGCTGCAGTGGCAAACATACTGTTTATCGTGCTGTTCCTTGTAAGTCTTTTATATCTGAGATTTATTGATACGGAGATAGAAACATAATGAGCGCAAAAATAATGGCATCCAGAAGAAAAGATATTATATATTCCGTAATCGCGGTATTATTACTTCTAATTATGCTGTTTCCCCTCTACTGGATTTTTGTTACGTCACTCAAGCTGGAAAAGGAAATATTCCGGAATCCGCCTACGTTCTGGCCTACGCAGCTTAATCTGAAATCCTATATGGTGCAGCTTGAAATAGGGGATTTCAATATGTTCCGTTCATTCGGAAACAGCCTGATTATATCCGGCGGGGCAATGATAATTTCGATAATCCTGGCTGTGCCTGCATCGTATGGAGTGGCAAGGTTCAACTTCAAAGGTAAAAAGCCAATCGTACTGGGATTTCTGATTACACAGATGCTGCCTGTTTCCGTTTTGCTTACACCGTTGTTCATCATATTCAAAAACATGAATCTGTATAATACATTCTGGTCTACAATTATTGCGGATTCAACAATAGGAATACCTTTTTCGATACTGATACTGAAAAATTATTTCGCATCAATTCCGAAAGAACTGGAGGAAGCGGCATATATTGACGGCTTCAACAGGTTTACAGCCTTTATCAGGGTGCTCATCCCGATAGCCAAACAGGGAGTTGTAGTTTGCGGGGTGTTCTCATTTCTTTATGCGTGGGGCGATTTGGCGTACGGGATGACATTTATCATTGATCAGCGGAGACGTCCCATCACTGCGGGTATATTTAACTTTCTGGGCCAGTACGGAACGAAATGGAGCTATCTGTCAGCATTTGCAGTGGTGACAATCATACCGGTTGCCCTGATATTCATTTTCATGCAAAAATATATAATAAGCGGTATGACAAGCGGAGCTGTTAAAGGCTGACAATACAAAAGGCAGGAGGAGTTAAAATGTTTCTGGCAGAAAAGAACAGATTAATTTACCATTACGATGCTGAGGAATTGTGGATTGAGCCCTGGGGTGAAAATGCACTTCGGATTCGCGCAACAAAGGATAACATGATGCCTACTGAAAACTGGGCGCTTTTAGAAAAGGAAAATAATGATGCCCGCATAGAAATTGGCAATGAGGGCGCATCTATTATAAACGGAAAGATCAAAGCTTGCATTTCCAGGTTTGGCAAGCTGACCATATATAATGATAAAGGCCGGCTTCTCCTTGAAGAATACAGCAGAAACAGGAAAGATGTGCTGGATAAAAAATGCAGCGCACTTGAAGTGGAAGCCAGGGAATTCAAACCAATCCCCGGAGGGGATTATCATTTGACATGGCGTCTTGAATCAGTATCCTGTCATGAAAAAATATATGGAATGGGCCAGTATCAGCAGCCACATCTGGATTTAAAGGGCACGGACCTGGAACTGGCGCACAGAAATTCCCAGGCAAGTGTTCCATTCGCATTGTCGTCGCTGGGTTACGGCCTGTTATGGAATAATCCGGCGGTGGGAAGGGCAGTACTTGGTAAAAATATTATGAGTTTTGAAGCATATTCAACCCGCTCCCTTGACTGCTGGATCGTGGCAGGAGATACCCCGGCTGAAATTGTAGAGGCATATGCCAAAGTGACAGGCACGGTTCCCATGATGCCCGAATACGGATTGGGGTTCTGGCAGAGCAAACTCCGTTACCAGACACAGGAGGAGCTTCTGGAAGTGGCAAGAGAATATAAGAAGAGAGGTCTGCCAATCGATGTTATTGTGGTTGATTTTTTCCACTGGCCGAAACAGGGCGAATGGAAATTTGACCCGGTTTACTGGCCCGATCCTGACGCAATGATAAAAGAGCTCAAGGAGATGGGAATTGAGCTTATGGTCTCAATCTGGCCGACGGTAGACAGGGAGAGCGAAAACTTTGAGGAAATGCTTGAAAAAGGGTATCTTATCAGGACTGAAAGAGGTTACAGGGTTGGTCTGGATTTTCAGGGGGCAACCATCCATTTTGACGCCACAAATCCCAGGGCAAGAGAGTATGTGTGGGAAAAAGCCAGAAAGAATTATTATGAAAAGGGAGTAAGAATTTTCTGGCTTGACGAGGCAGAACCCGAGTATACGGTTTATGATTTTGACAATTACAGGTATTATCTTGGCAGCAATCTGCGGATAGGAAACATTTACCCGATGGAATATGCCAGGGGATTTTATGAAGGGATGAAAAGGGAAGGACAGGAAAACATTGTGAACCTTATCCGCTGCGCCTGGGCAGGAAGCCAGAGATATGGAGCCCTTGTCTGGTCAGGGGATATAGCCTCAAGTTTCGAAAGCATGAGAAACCAGCTGGCAGCAGGCCTGAACATGGGCATAGCCGGAATACCGTGGTGGACTACGGATATAGGCGGATTTCACGGCGGAGATCCCAATGACGAGAATTTCAGGGAACTTTTCGTAAGATGGTTCCAGTGGGGAACTTTCTGCCCTGTAATGCGCCTGCATGGAGACAGGGAGCCGAGGCAGCCCCAGTATGGAACGACTGGCGGAGCGACATGCTGTTCCGGTGCACCCAATGAGGTTTGGAGTTACGGGGAAAAAGTTTATGAAATCTGCGTCAAATACCTGAATATCAGGGAACAGCTGCGGGATTACACGCGCAAGCTCATGAAGGAGGCCCACGAAAAAGGTACACCGGTCATGAGAACCATGTTCTATGAGTTTCCGGAGGATGAAAACTGCTGGGTGATCGAAGATCAGTACATGTTTGGGGACCGTTACTTAGTAGCGCCTGTCCTCTATCCGAAGATGCAGACAAGAAAAGTCTATTTGCCCGGAGGATATAAATGGCGCGATATGGAGAAGGGTACTGTCCATATCGGCGGTCAGACCATAGAAGTGGAATTGTCGCTGGATTATATGCCTGTTTTTGAAAAGTACCAGGATAATTTGCGAGGTTAATATCGAGGTTAATATTATATAGTCTGTAATTTCAGAGAGAATCCTTAAAAAGGAAAATGAAACTGACCTCAAGCCCCTGTTTTGCATAGAGAAACAGGGGCCTGGCCGAACGTGTGCTTGTATGCATGAAATATGGCGGCGGGGGGTGAATTTGAAATGAGATTAAAGGTCAAAAGTGATATGGGCGGTAAAACGCGCAAAATCAGGACTTCTCTCTTTCTGGCCTTTTGTATTCCCGTCATTTTGATCATTGCACTGGGAGCAGGAGCCTATTATATTTCTTCCAAAGCAATGGTAAAAAGGTATGAGACATCAGCAAACAGTACCCTGAATTCAATGAGTCTGTGTTTAAATTCCATCTGTGATAACGTAAAGAACAAGATGGCCGAAATCATTATAGATGAAAACGTAAATGCCTATTTCAACAAATATGGCAGGGACCTGAACTTAGAATCGACTACATACTACAATACGGTGCGTGACAGTTTTATTGCCTTAAGCGGAAGCCTGAAGTACATATCGGATTATTATGTCTTCGGGCAGATAGGTGAAACCATCACGTCCCGCTCAAAAACACTTCCCAAATCATTATTTGAAGATTATCAATCCCAGGAAGAGGCCAAAGAACTGGTTGCCGGAAATGCAAGGAATAAATGGATCGGCACACACCCCTATCTGGACAGTATCGCGGAGAATTCCACTGACAGGTATGCCTTTTCTTATATTGTGAAGCTCCAGAAAAACAATGGGTTCATCCTGCTCGATATCAGCCGATCCTATCTTGAAGAGGTCCTGGGCACAATGATGTTTGGGGAAGGAAGCATAAAGGCCATAGTTACGCAGGATGGCAGAGAAGTAGCCGTGGAGGAGGTTGAAGAAGTTGACGGGAGCGTAGCTTCGAGGAGAATTGAATCCGAAGAAAAGATTTTTGCCGGCAAGGACTTCTTCGAAGAGTCTGTCCAGGCTTTATCATCAGGTATTTCCAGCACCTTTTACAATGGCGAAAAATACTTATATGCCTATTCCCCGATTGGTTCCACGGGCATAATGCTTTGCGTACTGATACCAAGGGCTGTTATTATGAAGGACGTGAACTATGTCAGGGACCTGACTTTTGTAATCGTAATCACTGCCTTTATCATTGTTTTTATCACAGGTTTATATATGTCAAACGGTATAAGCAGGGACTTGCTGAGGACATGCCGTTCCATGGAACAGGTTTCCGGCGGCGATCTGACAACCAGTTTTTATAGCAGCAGAAAGGATGAGTTTAAGCTTCTGAATTTAAGCATGAATAAAATGCTGGGAAACATAAGAAAACTGATTGGGGATATGAAACAGTTCGGAGCGCGGGTAAGCGCATCGGCGTCTGATGTGTCGAAAACTGCTGAGTATGTATATGAAAAGATGAACATTATAAACAATACTGTTGACGAGGTGCTGGAAGGTATTGTTTCACAGGCATCCGATACAGAGAAATGTGTAGTCAAAATGAGTGAGTTTTCCAACAGGCTGAATATCATTTATGAGAATTCGGAACAAATGAATGATATTGCTGATGAAACAATTCGTATCATCAACAGCGGACAGGTTATTGTGGATGAACTCAACCGGAAAACTCAGGACACGGTCGACATCACAAGAAATCTGATACAGGAGATAGGAGAAGTTCGGAAGAACACAGATAATATTGAAAATATCGTAAGCTACATAGGCGAAATAGCGGGAAAAACCAATCTGCTGTCGTTGAATGCTTCAATTGAGGCGGCAAGGGCAGGAGAATCGGGCAGGGGTTTTGCCGTAGTGGCTGCGGAAATCCGGAAGCTTGCAGATCAGTCAATAAAATTTAATAAACAGATAAAACAGATAGTAGATGACATAAGGAACAAAACCGAATTAACCGTGCAATCGGCCGAAAAGGCAGAGATTTTCATGAAAGCACAGACAGCCTCCCTGGGTAAAACCAATGATGCTTTCAGTTCAATTTACAGCCATGTATCAAATCTTGTCGACAAACTCAAGATAGAACAGAAAAACATGACTGATATGATTAATGACAAGGGACGCATATTGGAAGCAATCTGCAGTATATCTTCAATATCTGAAGAATCATCAGCTGCAAGCCAGGAGGTAATGAACATTGTAAAACAGCAGCTGGATGCAATTTCTTCGCTGGAAAAAGAAGCCTTAAAACTGAAAGAAGATGTAGAAAGACTGGAGGGATCGATGAGACAGTTTATAATATAATATTGTAAGCACTGGTACAAGTTGCTGTCTCCATTTACAGCCTTCTTTTCGGAGAAGGCTTTTTTATCAGGCTGGTTCTTTTGTTACTGCTATTCAGAGTTTAAGTTCTTTTTACTCAAAGTAAAAAGGATGTTTTATTTGCTTTAAGTATAAGTCTTTATAATTTCCTCTGCCACCTTGCGTTTTGTGATGCAGCGGTCCATAGCCTGTTTTTCTATGAACCGGTGGGCTGTTGGCTCATCCATTTTCAGTTCGCTTATAAGCAGCCATTTTGCCCTGTTGACTATACGGATTTCTTCCATTTTTTCTTCTATGGAAAGGGATTTTTTCTCGAATTTGCGCAGGCGTTCCCTGGCGCTTGAAAGCCATTCAAGCGCGGTCAGCATTGCAGGCCTGGTTATGGGCTTGGAAAGGGTAAATACTCCGTGTTCCGCGACTTTTTCATGTATTTCGGCGTGTATTTCCGCACGGACTATAAGCAAAACGACAGTGCTTTGCGACTCGGCAGTATCAATGGCAAAACGGGTTCCCACGTTGTCAGGCAGGGGAGAGTTTATTATCACAAAATCGTATGCCCTGTCGGCAACTGCCCGCTTTGCGCTGCTGATGTCCGAAACTGTCCTGACAGGGGAAAACCTGGACTCGGGGAGCAGGGTGTAAAGAGCTGAATTGAACTTCTCTGATGCTGAAACAAGCAGTACACTGTAAACGCGTTCTTTCAGATCCAATTATGCTCCCTCCTTCCACTGCCGTTTAAAAAGCTAAATTCAGAATAAGAAATCAGCAAACAGCAAAACAAATCAACAAAACTCAATAATAAAAACAAATACCAAAGCTACGGGGACGAAAAACAACTATTTATTGCAATATATATCAAGGATGGGCTGAGGTATGTGTTTTTTAATGAAGTCGCTTTGAGCAGCAATCCTGCTCGCTTCTTTAAGGCTTCGCGGCAGGCGCCTGAATCTGGCAAGCTCTTCTTCAGTGGCCTTGTAAAGGTTGAAGTTTGCAACTTCCGGCAGTTCAAGCCTGTTTTTTATCCCGTGCAGCCCGGCATATATGATCAGCGCAAAAGCGAGGTATGGATTTGCCGTGGGGTCCGGTGAGCGAAGCTCTGCGCGGCGGTACTCGCCGACTGCGGCCGGTATTCTTACAAGCTGCGAACGGTTTTCGCTTGACCAGGATACATATCCCGGAGCCTTGTTTTCGCCGAAGCGAAGGTATGAGTTCTCCGTAGGATTTAAAAATGCCGTCATATCGCATATTTTATCAAGAACCCCTGCAATCATGTAATGCAGGTTATCGGACGAGTCATCGGCTTCGACGGATATATTGATGTGGAATCCGTTGCCTGGTTTGCCTTTGAGCGGTTTTGGCGAAAAATCCGCATACAGCCCGTTCCTGTTGGCAACCGTTTTTACAACGGTCTGGAAGGTCAGTGTGTTGTCTGCGGCGGTAAGGGCGTCGGAATAACGGAAATCAATCTCGTTTTGCCCCGGGCCTTCCTCATGATGGGAACTTTCAGGTCGGATTCCCATCTGCTCTAAGGTGAGGCAGATTTCACGGCGGATGTTTTCACCCTTGTCTTCAGGGGCAATATCCATATAACCGGCTTTATCATAGGGTTCTTTTGTAGGCTCTCCGTTTTCGTCAAGCTTGAACAGGTAAAATTCCAGCTCTGCGCCTATGGAAAAGGTATATCCTTCTTTTTTCGCATCCTCAACGGCTTTTTTCAGCAGGCTTCTTGTGTCGCATTCAAAAGGGCTGCCGTCCGGGTACGAGATGCTCGAAAACATACGGACGACCTTTCCGTGTTCCGGCCTCCACGGAAGAAGCATCAATGTATTGGGGTCCGGATGCAGGAACAGGTCTGACCGGGCTTCGTCGCCAAATCCGGTGATGGCCGAGGCATCGAAGGCTATCCCGTATTCAAAGGCGCGGGGAAGCTCATCGGGCATTATGGATATGTTCTTCTGCCTGCCGAAGACATCGCAGAATGCGAGACGGATGAATTTCACGTCCTCCCGGACATACTGTAAAACTTCCTCTTTCGAATAATTCATTATAATACCTTCCCTTCCTTTAAATTCACCCTTTTCAAGTTGCCACGTACATCTGCTTATACGGATTTTTACTGTCCGGAGTTACAACAGTAAAAGATGAATCCAGTACTTTATTTACATCATAACCAAATAATTGACAATATTCAAAGACATATTCCTTAATCCGGTCAATTTCTTCCGGTGTTGCTTTCCGTGCCGTAACCTGGCTGGGGAATTTAATGCCGCTTAAGTCGCCGCGCAGGTACATCATACCGCCGTGCATCCCTGTGCAGGGGAAGTGGCCGACTATGTTCCTGTCACCCCGTTCGAGCCCGAGAACCACAATGATGCCTCCTGCCTGATATTCGCCGAGGAAGCTTCCCGCAACGCCCCCGATTACAATGACCGGGACTTTGTCCTTGTATTCTTTCATATGAATACCCGCACGGTAGCCTGCGTCTCCTTTTACGTATATTTTGCCGCCCCGCATTGCATATCCGACAGCATCACCCACGCTGGATAGATGCAGCCGAAGACAAGCACCTTTGCCAGACTTTATTGGACAGAATGACGGTCAATTGTCAAATTGTTCGTCTGACTGACAAGTAAATAAAAACACTCACTTCTTTTTTAACAGGGGCAAATACCTCGTTTGAAAACAATGC
>LFRM01185934.1_pt1 | contig 15231 bp, 11 predicted proteins | sample 618341 | NCBI WGS metagenome assembly LFRM01 (sample SAMN03654438, study PRJNA283298) | anaerobic digester metagenome | isolation source: pool of bioreactors CSTR01a, CSTR02a, and CSTR03a thermophilic anaerobic... | place: Denmark: Kgs. Lyngby | collected 2014-05-21 | reverse complement strand
TTGACCATCAGAATCCTTTGATTCGATTTCCATCATCCGTTTGACTATCTTCTCATTGATTTCACAAAGCATGTCCTTGGAGATGCGCTTGCGAAAATGGACAAGTGAAGATGCCTCGAAAGGAGCCTCGTCCTGGTAGCTCTCCAACCCCAACAGATATTGATAGTAGGGATTCTCCCTGATGTCCTCCACCAACTCCTCATCAGTGAGATTCTTCATCTCCTTGATGAGCAATGCCCCAAGGGCCATACGGAACGGTTTGGCGGGGTTTCCTGTCTTTGAAGGGAAGTGCTCTGCATAATCCGATTCAAACTCTTCCCAAGGGATAAGTCGGGAAAGACGCACCCAACGGTTCCTCGGGTTCAGCTCACCACCGAATTTCAAATGGAAGGGCACAAACTCCAACTGGCCGGTATTTTCTTTTTCTTGGTACACATACAACTCCAGGTGCAAGGGTTTTGCATGAAAACATGGGTTTGTCATGCATATTATGCCTTGTATTATACCACTTATTGCATGCTGTGTAAATAAATATAAGTTATTCAGCAGTCTCTAATTCATTTAAAATGTTTTGTCCAATAAGTCTATTGGTGTTTGCAGTATATAGGGGCTTATATGTCCCGAAAATCCTGTCAATGAAGGATTCCAATCCTATTGTTACAAAACATGAGTATTCTTCCGGTCATTGTCCGATCAGATTGGTATCAAGAGGGGTTATGTTTACGGTAATGGTATCGGAATACTTTCCTCCCATAGCGGAAACAGCACTCTGGTAGTTTGTGTCCCCAACATGCAAAGCCTTAATATTGTTTCCATAGGAAAGATTATCCCAGATGGTTGGCCCCCCGTTATTCACTTTTTCTCCTCCCAGATAGAGGGAGAAGGAGATAAAGGATTGCACTTCATTGTGCTTGAGACGGAAGTCAGTGGTTTGGCTCCCATTGCCATCGGTGAAGACTATGGTTACCCCTAGGGGGCTGGGGCTTTCAAACCCGCTGAGGGTAAGTCTTGCCTGTCCCACCTTTGCTCGTGAGTTTCCTGAAGCATCAGCTAGGTTGATAGATTGCTCGTAGGTCTCCTGGTCTATGGAAAGCGAGACGAATACGCTCTTATCAAGAAGCTTCCCGTTCAAGGAATTGGGAGACCCTTCGTTGTAGTTTGTGGAAAAATAAGGGACAGAGCTCTCCCCTCCTGCAAATGGAATGTCATAGAGGGTGTTTGACCAAGCTGAGGTGCGATACCGTATCTTGAATTTTCCTAGATTGGGCCCATCATCGTCTTCAAACTGAAAGCCAACCCCTGTCGCTTGTCCTGCATTGTGGATATTCCGGATGCCCAGGTAGAACTCAACCTTGATGGGGTACGTCCCAGACTCAAACTCCTTCTCTCCCATCAAAGGGTCCCTGCCATTTCCCCAGTTGATGGTCTTCACAATGGTCTTGTTGCCAAAGGTGGTCTTGGCTATGAGTTGGGCGCCAAATTCATCCTGGTAGTTTATCTTTTTTGTACTTTGGAGCTTGTATTCGTCTCCTTCATCATAGTCGCCGCTTCTCCTCAGTTGAATTCCGTACAGGGTGGGGATGGTTCCCCCTCCTTCCGTCTCAATAAGCAAGGTCCCGACATGCAAGGCTACAGGGAAATTAGTGCTTTGTATTCCAAATTCAGTGCTGTTATGTATCGTGGTATTGAATTCCTCTTTATAGGATGCCACTACCGTGGCAGCACCAAGGCTAGTTGATATGAGGGCAAACAAGAGGATACATACCAGCAAATATTTTTGTGCAAGCTTCATGAGAACTCCTATCATTAATATACTGCTTATCCGGGTAAGGGTATAGATTGATAGTGCATACAGATTATCGGTCAGCTGAAGGCTGCCTGCATATATTCGTTGAGGCTCTCTTTTTCATACATCAGACGGTAAAGGGCCTGGACCAGGGGGAACTGCTCGCTCACATCCTTCTCACGGGTCATCTCCCCCATCAGCTTGACAGTCCTGCTGCCTTCGATGACCGTCGCTGATTTCTCCCCACCCTCCATGGAGAACCCTTTTCCCATCAACAGGCCAAGGGTGCGGTTGCGCGAGAGGTCGTTGAGACTGGTCAGTCCGAGGTCTCCAATCCCACAGTAGCGGAATATCGTTTCGGTCTCGCACTCGAAGAGGGATAGGAACCGCCTCATCTCGTTGACTGCCTTGGTGTAGATGAGAAAGTCTACATTAGGGGAATTGAACCGCCCTGATACGAGACCTATGGCTATGGCATACATGTTTTTCAGGATACTCATCAGTTCGACTGATCGGATGTCCTGGGTAAAATCCAGGTAGAGTCCTGTCTCGGGCAGGATGGAACTCTTGAAGTCGAGGTAGTCCTCCCTTTTCCCTCCAAAGGTGAAGGCGGTGGGGAGGCCATGGAGCACTTCAATGGCAAAGGTAGGTCCCTTCATGCTGGCAGTCCTCCTGAAGGGGATCTGCTCAGTGATGAAGGCCCCATCATCACTCATGCCCTTTGCAAGGTTGATGACCATGCAATCCTCTTTTGTCAGGGTTTTTATCTCCGCTGTAAACGACACGATGGCTTTGGAGGGGATGACCAGGAGGATGCAGTCTGCCGAGCTGAAGATCGCCTTGTCCCCGGTCGCCCTGATGCTTGTGTTGAGGAAATGAGTAGGGAAATACTTGGTGTTGCGGTGATTGCGATTGATATCCCGCACCACATCCTCCTCTATGCTCCATAGGATGACTGTATTGTTTCTGTTCCAGGACAAGCGTTCGGCCATCGCTGTACCGAAGACTCCCGCCCCTGCTATTACGATAGTGTTATTATGCTGCACTGTGATACTCCTGGGCCTTTTGGCCAGATCATGGTGACATGAGGGATGTCCGCTTCATAGTAAATGCTGGGATCTTCAATCTTGAAGCCCAGCTTCTCATAAAAGGATGCAATCCTGGTTTGGGCATGGATATATATCCTGCCGGAGACAAGGGCGAGGGCGCTTTCTACCAGCAGTTTGCCAAACTGCTTGCCCCTATGTTTTTCAAGGACGGCTATACGTTCGAGCTTGGTACCCTCTTCTGTCCTCCGAATTCTCAAGGTGCCTGCCGCTTCTCCTTCGAGCAGGAGCAACAGGTGGGCGCAAGATACGTCCTTGCCATCAAAGTCAATCTCTTCAGCTACCCCTTGCCCTTCGACGAATACACTTCTGCGAACATCTTGGCATCGGCTTATATATGCTTGAGCCGTTTCCTTAGCCGCTACGCTCTCTTGTATGTATATGAGTTGTGTTTCCATGATGTGCATACTACCTCTAAGCGGAGCCTTGGGGCAAGAGCGTATCTAATTGCTGGTTTTGGCCCTCCTCTTCATGGACAGTGTGCCAAGTTTTCTGTAGGTTTAGAGGAAGACAAGAGGTAGTATAGTATGCACATAGTAATAATAGGAAATGGAGTTGCCGGAGCTACGGTAGCGCAGAAACTTTCAAATAAAGGTGTTGGTGTGACTCTTTTCGCCGAAGAGCCCTATGGGTTCTACAGCAGGATAATGTTGCCTCACTCGCTTTACGACAAGGAGGCCCTTTCTCACTTGATCAGCGATAACGACCCTCCCTATCTGGTAAAAAAGCCGGTCACCGCCATTTTTCCTGAAGAGAAGCAGGTTGCAACTGGTGATGGAGAACGCTATCCGTATGACAAGCTGATCATCGCCACCGGCAGCCGATCGCGCACCCTGGATATCTTCTCCAAGACCGATGGAGTCTGCACGCTACGGACATTCTACGATGCCCAGCTTATCGGGGATACCATCCGTAGTCCTGTAGTTGTGCTTGGGGGCGGACTTTTGGGCCTTGAGACTGCCCTGAGCCTCAAGAAGAAGGATTTTGATGTTACCGTGTGCGAAGCGGCTGACAGGATCCTGGTAAGGCAGCTCGATAAAAAAGCGTCGGCTATGCTTCGCAACAGGTTGGAAGAGAAAGGGCTTATTATCCGGGAGGGGGTCAGAACCATAGGAAAGCGTCTCGACAGTTGGGAGAAGCTGGCAGCCCTTGAGGTTGAGGGGGAGGATGAGATCCCCTGCAGGACCCTTATCCTCTCCCTTGGGGTCTCCCCTGAGATCACCCTTGCCAAGGAAGCGGGCCTCAGGACCCGCAAGGGTGTGCTGGTGGATGAATACCTGAGGACAAGTGATGAGGACATCTTTGCCATCGGCGATTGCGCCGAGTATGAAGGGCAGATCCCTGGTATCGTTCCTGTAGCCCTTGCCATGGCCGAGACGGTCATAGCAAACCTCACCGGAGGGGACAAGAGCTATGAGGAGCCTGTGCTTTTCACCCGTTTCAAGGATGATGAGCTTACAGTCATCAGTATAGGGGATGTAAGTGGCGAGGCTCTTAAGAGGGTGAGTGGGGATAGGTATGAGGCGTACTTCCTCAAGGACGGCAACCTTATTGGTGCCATCCTGTACGGAAGTACCGAGCATCTGAAATTTGTGCGAACGAACTACCAGAAGGGAGTCAGTGAAGAGCAGATATCCTCATTGCTTGATTTCTAGCCGATCTTCTTGCAGATGTATATCCTGCTGCCGAAGTCTCCCAGGACCCGGGTTTCTGCATTATATCCGGTTCCTCCGAACTGTTGGTTGAGCATGATGCCTGCATAGGCTAGCAGCTCGCCGCTGACCCTGTAGTGTTCGATTTCACTGTCAAGAGAGAGGGCTTTGCTCAGGGTATCCTGGGCAAAGCCTCCTTCTTTGATGGCTACAGGGCTGATTCGGTTGACCAGGTCCCCAAAGGTCCTGATGTCGATCTTCTGTTGTCGGGGAAAGATTTCATAGGTCGCTTTCAGGTCGACGGCTTCGATCCTCAGGCGGTCACTGCCGGGATTGCTCTGGTTGAGCTTCTGGGCGAACAGCACCAGAAGTTCGGACTTGTCGCTGTTGGCAACAGCCCAGAGCACCTGGTTTGAACTGCTGTTTGCCAGCTTCACACGGGTAAAGGTTCCGAATTGCAGCAGTGAGCGGTGTGCCTTATAGAAGCTGATCTGTGCCTTGATGGCGTCCTTTTGCTGGTGATTGAGCTTGGTCAGGTCCAGTTCGTATCCAAGCACCCCAAAGGCGGCGATGTTGAAGCGTGACTCCAAGTCGCTTCTTCTCAGCGTCTGATGGTTTGGGGAGGCACTCACATGCGATCCCATGGTGGAGAGGGGGTAGCCGCAACTGGTCCCTTCCTGGATGTAGAGGCGGCTCAACACATCGGTGTTGTCGCTCGTCCAGGTCTGGGGCATATAGCAGAGCATTCCCAAATCGAAGCGGTTGCCTCCGCTTGCACAGGATTCAAAGAGGACGTTGGGGAAGGCTGTGACCAGACGGGTCAGCAGTTCATAGAGACCAAGCACATAGCGGTGGAGGAACTCCCCGTGGTTCCTTATCTCGGAGTTCGCACTGTAGATGTCGCTGAATGTGCGGTTCATGTCCCACTTGATATAGTTCACATCAGCCAGATGCCACGTCTCTGATAGGGTGGTGAAGAGGTAGTCGCGGACATCGCTTCGAGTCAGGTCGAGCAGGTACTGGTTGCGTCCCACACTAGGTTTTCTCCCGGGGATAGCGACCATCCAGTCGGGGTGTTTCTTGTAGAGCTGGCTCTCTATGTTTACCATTTCGGGCTCGACCCAGAGGCCGAACATCATGCCCATCCGATGGATTTCCAAGGCGAGTCCTCCCAGGCCCGAAGGGAGTTTTTTTGGGTTCACCGTCCAGTCGCCCAAGCTGGTGGTGTCGTCATTGCGTATGCCGAACCACCCGTCATCGAGGACAAAGAGCTCCGCTCCCAGTTTTGATGCTTGGCGGGCGAGGCTGATGAGCTTGTCTTCTGTAAAGTTGAAGTAGGTGGCCTCCCAGTTGTTTACCAGTACAGGCCTCTCCCTGAACTTCCACTCCCCCCTGATGATATGGTTGTTGATGAAGTGATGGAAGTTCTGGCTTGCTCCGTTCATACCCTTCGGAGAGTAGGTGAGTATCGCTTCAGGGCTCTGGAAACGGTCCTGGGGGCTGAGTTCCCAGCTGAATTGATGAGGGTTGATGCCTGTCAGTATCCTAATCTTCCCATAGGGGGAGGTCTCGATCACCTCGCGGTGGTTGCCGCTGTAGATCAGGTTTGTTGCAATGCACTCGCCGTCGGCTTTTGTGAGGAAGATGCAGGGGTTGTGCTCGGCTGAGCTTACCCCTGTCTTGCTGTCGTTGATGATGATGCCCCTCTGCAGGGGCCTTTCATGCATGTAGCGCTCTCGGGACCAAGCTCCGTCAAAGGTGACAAGGTTCCAGTCATCCCCATCGAGGTCGAGTTGCAGTGAAGCAAGATTGCGGATAACTATCATGCGGTCACTGTCGTTGTAGACGGTCGCCCTGCGTGTGATGACATCACTGTCCTCAAAGATGGTGTAGGTCAAAGCGAGGCGAATGGGCAGGCTCGTCTCCTTGAGGGTGATCTCAAGGGTAGTGCAGGAACTCTTGTCCCCATAGGATTCAGGTAGGCCGCTGAAGGTCCTGGGCTTCCCAGGAATGATGCGGTAGCTCTTTACTACGAAATCGAGGGTCTGCATGCCCCTTCCGTACTCAATATCTATGAAACTCTCTCTACAGTCTCCCTTTCCCATGGTAGAATATTCCATGCGGAGGTTGCCCAGGAAAAGTGTCGGGTTGTCGCTACTGTAGGCAGTCCCCCCTCCGATGCTTATGCTTCGCTTCTCGGTGAGCGCTGCATGGGAGAGTGATGCTTCACTCAGCTTTTTGCCATAGTAGAGGTGCTCAAGGTGCCCTGTCTCTGTTATGGTAAAGAGATAGGTAGTGTTGGCGGTTGTAAGATTGAAGAGTTGGTCCTTCTTGGAAATCATGGTTGGTTCTCCTTGAACTATGACTTTGTTTCTAGTATCAGTATACTGTGTTGGGGTATTTTTACCACCCTGCTTTTGTGTGAATTGAGGAGAGAGTGATGGATATTCGTCGGTTGAGGTTGTGGGAGAGTCGAAACGCCACAGTTTTGTGCAATGATCTGATACAGGTCGTCTTGGAAGACCAAGGCGGGATGGTGCTCGAGCTGAGCAGTTCCACCCCTGCTGGAGGAAGGCTCAACGCTCACCTGCTTCCTCACTATAGGGGTAGCGGAACCTCAGTATTCAGCGACGAGAATGGCCAGTATTGGAAGGAAAGCCCGTTTCTGTACCAGAGGGCCGGTTCCTATCTGAGTTTCCCTAACTATGGCCCCGGGTTTTCCAACGAGGAGACCCAGCAGGAACACAACGGGTATACAGCCTCATCCTACTGGATGGTGGAGCGCTATGGCACCGACCCTGAGTTCGGCGGTGTCTGGCTGATGAGCCTGGTGCGAAACCGTAAGGAGAAGTGGCAGGTACGTAAGATAGACATGCTGCTTCCCAACCATCCGGTGCACTACAGTGCCAGTGTCATTACAAACAATGGGACGGAGGACCTGGTTGCCAATGTAGCCTGGAATAATGAGTTGGGATCTCCCTTTTTGGAGTCGGGGTGTGTGCTCAATGCCAGTGCTGAGTCCTGGTCGACCGGTGATGAGAATGCACTCATCGGTATCAATTCGAGGCTGGTACCCCACACCTCATTTGATGATTGGAAGAAGGCACCCCTGAAAGAGGGGGGGACGGTCGACCTGACCGAAGTGCCCCCGGTTTTGGGCAAGAGTGACTTCATCTCCGGAGTCATCCCACGTACGGCCAGCATGGGGTGGTCCAGTGTGATAAACCCAAGGCAACAGATGGTCTATTTCAATTTCTTTCCAGGCCCGGCTTCCCTCGCAGAGGATGAGGTGCCTATAAACTTCAATAACTTCCTCTTTGACTACGGAGGAAGGAGCGAGACCCCCTGGTCCCTGTACCCGGGAGGGATGAGCCAGCAGTACTCCCTTAACTGCGGTTCGGGTACAAACAACCTGTACTCCGGACTTGAGAACACGAAACCCGGGGACCAGGTGATGGGTGCCGACTCGACCATCATCATCAAGGCCGGTGAGACCAAGACACTGTACTATGCCTCAGCTTTCTGTGCGTATGACAACAACCGTATCGGTGGTAACTTCAGCTCGGTCGAACAGGTGGTTGAGGGTATTGTCCTGAAGAGGACCAAGTCCTGGGCTTTCATCCCGGCAGACTCAACCTTTCACTGCTTGAAGAGAGTGACCAAGAGGTTGTTGGCTTCGGAGTAGAGAAAGGCTTGACCTAGAAATTTGAGAATTAAGAATTAAAAGGAATCATTTGACATGATAGGATGGCGCATCTATCATATAGATGATATATCAAGCTTTTCTTACTAATGGAGGTTCTTATTTATGCAAGGAACACTATCAAAATATATGAAGGTCGGACTTATCCAGTTTATGGCCTATCCGGTGAGCGGCGGAGAGGGACCGATTGTGGAATCCTTCAAGAAGATCGCTATGGACCCTTTCTTTGAGGCAGTGGAAGTGACAAGGATGAAAGATCCTAAGGTACGGCAACAAATCCGTGCTATGAAAGAGACTGCGAAAATGACCCTTACCTATGGAGCGCAACCCAGATTGCTTTCCGCCAAGATGAACATCAACGATCTTGATGAGACAAAGCGCTTGGCCGCATTGGATAACCTGAAGCAGGGAATCGATGAAGCTTACGAGCTCGGTGCCGAGGGGTTTGCGTTTCTGAGCGGTACCTACAAGGAAGAGACCAAGGAGGCATCTTATGATGCCCTGGTACGCTCTACAAAGGAGCTCTGCTCCTATGCAAGGCAGAAAGGGTCCATGCCAGTTGTCCTAGAGGTTTTCGACTATGACGTCGATAAGAAATCCCTCATCGGACCTGCCCCTTTGGCCGCTCGTTATGCTGAAGAGGTTCGCAATGACTTCCCTGATTTTGGCCTTATGGTCGACCTGAGCCATATCCCCCTTTTGCATGAGACCGTTGAGGAATCACTTCTTCCCGTCAAGGACTACATTGTTCATGCTCATATGGGAAACTGTGTGATCAAGGACCCTTCACTTCCTGCCTATGGCGATGCACACCCCCGTTTTGGGTTCCCAGGAGGGGAGAATGACGTCGATGAGTTGGCCCACTACCTAGAGGTGCTTTTTTCCATTGGATTTTTTTCCAAAAAGACAAGGCCTGTAGTTAGCTTTGAAGTAAAGCCTTTTGGAGACGAAGATCCGGATTTGGTAGTAGCGAATGCGAAAAGGACTCTCATCCAGGCTTGGGACAAAGTTACAAGCAAATAGGTGACATTGCTGGGCAATTCACTCTGTAGGTTTACCCATTGTGGCACCAAGAGTGTCAAACTAAAAGGAATCAAGGAATTAGCATCATGCAAAATGAGTTAGAGAACAGTCGTCCCTTCCAGACTGCAGCCGAAAAAGCCTATGAAAGCATAAGCAAGAAGATCATAGAGAACGAATATAAGCCTGGAATGCGATTGGTCAGGAGAAAACTTGCAGAAGAGCTTGGAATGAGCCCTATCCCTATCCTGGAGGCGATGAAAAGGTTGGAGCAGGACGGGTTGATAGAGTATAAAGCTCACTGGGGATCTATAGTAACCATCCCCACCATTGAGCGTGTCAAAGACATGTTTATCCTTCGCGAAGCCTTGGAGTGTCAGGTAGCACGAATCATTGCCACAGGAGCAACAGAAGAGCAGTCTCAGCATCTTCGCCTCATCGCAGAGGAACTGGACAGACTTCGATTTGAGCAGGCTGATGCTACAAAGGTTACCGAGCTCCATATCAAGTTCCATATGACCCTTGCAGAATATACAGGGTTCAACTCCCTTATCTCCGGTTTGCATAAGATCAACTTTAATTGGCTTCTGTTCAAGGCTGTATTATCCAGAAGAAGTCAGGCTGCTCTCCAGCGGTACTGGCATGTCACTTTATTGGATAATATTTTGGGACAGGATCCCGATGTTGCAGAAAAGGCAATGAGGGTGCATGTGTATGATGCCTACAAGCCTTTTCTCGAAGATCTTGAGCTCAACAAGAAGCCTCTTGTATAGATAAAGAGTAATCAAGATGCAATACAACTTCTTAGAAGATTTGAGTAGCGAAAGTATCAGAAAATCTATTCGCCTGGTTGTTTTCAAACAAATCATCCTTGCTTCTCCCGATATCTGATCCGAAAGCCGGGTTTACTTGCTTATTGTCAAAAACCATTCTCCTGTGTGGTGCTGAGACTGCGCTAATGGTCGGTGAGTCCTCTGAAATTATTTTACCCCGGCTATGTCTCTAAAACTCCGGTCCGTTTTTAAGAATAGACAGATAGTATGAGACAGAACTCTCATTATCTATTTTTAATCTGACTGACAGCGCTACCCATACAAAAGATAACGTAACGGTGGTAATGATCAGACATCAGCAAATAAAAAACCATTTACAAGTCTTGTTCTGTCTCTAAACTCCATTATGAAGAATGCTCACTTCACATCAGTGGGTGAATCCTTGCTAACCAATGGCCACATCTGGCCTCTTCTTGCTGAAAGTGGGAATAAACAACAATGGTTACTGAAAATGGCTTGAAAAAACAGCAATCCAGTAACTACTCACATGTAAATAAAGAAGATCAAAACAACAGGTGTAGCTTCACCCTACACAAGAGGGACTAATTGCCTCAATTGGTTTCAGGCTTGAAGTGATTTCCTACGAGGTTTGCAGTGATAACCAACAGTACTGAAATGCCAATCATGATGATGCCCAAAGCTGAGAGCCTGCCCCACAGGCCATCATTGGAGAATTTGAGGATCTGTACAGCCATGGTCTCTGTCCCTGGTCTGGATAAGACTACAGAGAGGGAGAGTTCCCTAAAGAACATGGTAGCCATAAGGATCCATCCTGATACAATGCCTGGGATCAGCAAAGGTATTACAATACGTCGTATCGTAGTGAGAAAGGATGCCCCACATACAGTCGAGGACTCCTCAAGATGACTATGTATCTGGATGAAAGCACTAGTCATAGGCCTGATGCCGTAGGGAAGGTAGGTTGCTATATACCCGATGAGCAGTGCCCATATGGTTGCATATAGTGGGGTACGGACAAAAAACCACATGAATCCAATACCAATGACTATCCCAGGGAAGGAGAACGAGAGGAAACTCAGGGACTCCAGGATACCGGAGGCTTTGTTCTTCACTTTTACGATGACATAGGAAATGAAGATAGAGAGCAATGTTCCCAAACTAGCACCAACGATGCAGAGGAACAGACTATTCTTCAGCGAAGATAATGATACGGGGTCGTTGAGAACATTCTTCCAATGGTCGAGATTCATTGAGGTAAATGCCTTTACACTCGGCACCATCGAGTAAGGAACAAAAGAGGTGTATAGCAAAACCAGTATGGGTAACATGATGAGAATAAAGGAAAATATGAGAAGGATTACAAATAGGGGAATTCTTGCTTTTTTAAGTTCTATCACTACAGGTTTGAAACCACGGCTAGAGACTGTTACATACTTTTCGCTCGATCGGGTCATATACCTGTACACATAAATCAAGGAGATGGAGAGTATAAGGATACTCATACCCACCGCTGCGGCTTTTCCATAGTCAGCAATGAAGCCTGTAGTAACCGTACGGTAAATATAGGTAGCAAGCACATAAGTCCTACCGGGCATCCCTAAAACTGAGGGGACAGCAAAGGAGGCAAGACACCGGACAACACAGAGGATAAAGGCTGCCAGGATTGCTGGACGCAACACAGGCAGCGTAATGCGAAAAAGGGTCTTCATGTTGCCAGCCCCAAAGACTCTTGAAGACTCTTCTAAGGAGATGTCAAAGGAAGCCATTGCTGGGGCTATGATCAGATATGCAATGGGAAGGTCCAACAACCCTTCCACCATGATCATCCCCCGAATGGAGTAGATGTTGAAGGGTGCATTCTCAAGTCTGAAGATATTCATGAGCAAGAGATTGAGTATCCCATTTGATGGATTCAACAACAGGGCCCAGCTCACTGCGAAAAGCACGTGGGGAATCATCATGGGGACAACGGATATTACCTTAAACATGAATTTTCCGGGAATGTTGGTCCTATTGTTCAGATAAGCCAGAAACAGGGCAAGAATTGTAGAGAATAAGGCTGAAAATAGAACAAATATCAGCGTATTGCCCAATACAGCATAAAAAGAGGGATCGGTATAGACTGATATATATTTAGCGAGAGTAAAATCACCGAAGGTATTTAACCCTTTTGAGAAGCTTCCTATAACCAGCATCACCACTGGACTGAGGGTAAGCAGGGCGAGGATCACAATAAGCAGATATGTCAGTTTCGATTGGCGATTCTTAACCATTGTCACATCTCCTATTCAGAAACCAGAAGACAGTGTTCCGGTTTGACGGAGAAAGTAACAGGATCTCCCACTTCTAGGGTTGTCTCGGGGTCAACCTTAGCCATGAACAGCACATCACCCACTCTAATCTCACTTTCATAGACATCACCGACAAATACCATAGTCTCCATAACCCCTGACAGAGTATTCTTTTGGTCCAAGGCACCCTCTTCAGCAAGGTCGATGAATTCAGGCCTGATGCAGAGGGTAAGATCACTATCCAAGGGATAGTCCCTCTCTTTGCAGACAAACTCACCCAAAGAGGTCTGTACCACAGTAAAAGAATCCTTCTGCTGTTTTACCTTAGCAGGAATAAGGTTGGACCTACCGATAAAGTCTGCAACAAACTGGTGTTCAGCGTTGAAATATATCTTTTTCGGAGCACCAATCTCCACAATCTTGCCAGAGCGCATCACCCCAATGGTATCGGACAAGGCAAGAGCCTCTATCCTGTCATGGGTGACGTAGACTGCGGTTATCTCCAATTCTGTTAGGAATGAACGTAGTTCCTTACGTGTTTCCTCGCGAAGTTTAGCATCCAAGTTAGATAGCGGCTCATCAAAAAGTATGACTTTGGGCTGTGCAACGAGGGCCCTCGCTAGGGCCACGCGTTGCTGTTGCCCACCCGAAAGCTTGGTAGCAGGACGTTTCTCAAACCCTTCCAATTGGACAAACCTCAAAGTCTCACGTACCCTTTCCTCAATCTCAGCCTTGGGCATGCCCTGGTTCTGTAAAGGATAGGCGACGTTGTTGAATACATTCATGTGGGGCCAAATGGCATAGGTTTGGAATACCATTCCCAACCCTCTTTTCTCAGTTGGTACGTATATGTTCTTCTCACTAGACCACACAACCGTATCGCCAATTTTTATCTCCCCTTCATCAGGGGTCTCCAATCCGACTATACTTCTGAGTAGCGTAGTTTTACCGCATCCACTGGGACCGAGAAGGGTGAAGATCTTGTTTGCCGGAATCGTAAGGTTCACGTCATCAAGAGCCTTTATGGTCCTTCCCTCTGAATAGTAATACTTTTTGAGACCTCGAATATGAATTTCCATGAAAAACGTCCTCTACTTTTTTGTTTTTACTTACAGCTTAAATATCTTTTCGAATTCGGCGCCCCATTTCAACAGCTCTTCATCAGAGAGGTCACGAATAGGAATTACCTTTGCCTTATCGATTCCATCGATAGGGGGAAAAACGCCAGGTGTAAGGACATATTCACCGACATCATTTGCAAGCAAGGACATCGCCTTGTCAGAAAGCCAATATTCCATGAAAGCTTCTGCAGCATTGGGATGGGGTGCACTGGCAGTGATGCCGATGGCTCTGGGAGAGCCAAGCAACGGCTGTTCTACCTGGGCCCAAGCCAAAGGAGCCGGGGCTTTGGTGATGATATATTTGGGCATTGAGATGCCAATGAGCTTTTCACCACTTTCGATAGGGGCAGGTGTTGGTCCAAAGGAAGCAACGAACATAGGATTGTTTGCAGCCAGACCTGTGAGGAACTCCATCCACTTAGCATCTGAACCAAAGACATTGTTTTCCTTCAATCCCACTAACCATGAAATGGTGGTTGCATGGTTGCCTGGATTTGCCATTACAATCTTGTTCTTCCATTTTGGAAGGGTAAGGTCCTCATAACGCTTGGGAACGTCGGCAGCCTTAACAAGTTCGGTATTGTAGATCAGGGCAACATACTCGATACCAAACTGATAGATACCCCCGTTGTTCCTAGTCCATTCAGCATAGGATTGTGCAGCGGGTGAGAAATAATCCTTAATAACCCCATATTGTTTTAATATCTCCATCACGGGAAGTGGGGCTTGGACCACATCTGCGGCCAACTTGCCGGCTTGGAACTCTGTAAGCACAGTAGTAGCAAAATTCGACGTTGAGAGGCGGGTATTCTCAGCTAGTATACCGGTGTCTTTCTGGAATGCTGCAAGAATCGGTTCGATGGCCGTGATACTGGCATACAAGGCGACTTTTTCTTCCATCACTTTTGATTCTTTTTGCGGTGCCTTTTCTTGGGCGCCAGCGGCAAAGAGCATGCTTCCCATAATAAGGAAACTGGTGACGATACCAATGACTCTGATAGTTTTTTTCATTTCTAACTCCCCTTTTTCAAATTCGTTTTGCAATACAGCAACACAGTCGTATCTTACCTGCCTTTTCCTGATCTGGAATCAAACAGGCAGGAAAAGCACAGGAAGCAAGATCAAAAATGTGCTACTGGCTCTATCATATCATATATTTTTTCACCCATGACAAATTATTATTATTATTGTTGATTGCCTGAATGAGCCTCATTAATTGTTTTATTTGGAACTATTTACTATAAAGTTTTAAGATTAAACGCTACAACGACAAACTAAAACTTACAAAATAGGAAAATCAAAAATGTTACACGAGAAAGGGGACTACAGAGACCTTTTCCACACTATAAGAGAGGGTAGAGCGTAGAAAGGCTTTTGCAGCCATGAGGGTTTGTATATGGAAAGATGTATGCCGCCTAAGGAAAATGCTCAGACTACTGACTCTTTACCAGAATAGGACACAGCTTCATATTCAAGTTGTCCAAGCTTGTCATAACGAAACCAAGTCCTATGCTTTTTCCTGCCTCATAATGTCCGATCTGCCAAAGAGCTCCGTTCTCCCTGTAGCCAATGACACTGCAGAGGAGGTATGTCTCTATGGGGCATCGAGAGCTGTTTTGACCGTATGAGGAACAGGGCTGTGAAAAAAATAAGAAGGACGAGGTTTGGGAAGCTGCCAGCTATAGCAAGAGGCTCATCGGGCCATTCACTCTCTTTACGTGCACTATCATTGGCGATTTACACCTCGTTACCTAATTT
>LFRM01312359.1_pt1 | contig 15235 bp, 10 predicted proteins | sample 618341 | NCBI WGS metagenome assembly LFRM01 (sample SAMN03654438, study PRJNA283298) | anaerobic digester metagenome | isolation source: pool of bioreactors CSTR01a, CSTR02a, and CSTR03a thermophilic anaerobic... | place: Denmark: Kgs. Lyngby | collected 2014-05-21 | reverse complement strand
CTTCTTTGACGAATCGAGCCAGAAGGGCAAATCTACGGCAATAATAGCCGGTATACTTTACGTTTTCCTTGGCTTTTTCCTGGTTGCCGCGGCAAAGGGAGGCCTGGGTTTCCTTATTATGATTTCAGGCTTCGTCATGCTGATATTCGGGGCAAGGCTCAACAGGCGTTCGGTTTACGGAAACGAGCAATACGCGATGTGGAAGGCTTTCAGGAATTTCCTGAAGGACTTCAGCAGGCTGGACAAGGCGGAAATGCCGTCCATAGTCCTGTGGGAACACTACCTGGTCTACGCCGTCTCGCTGGGCGTTGCAAAGGAAGTCATAAAGCAGCTTCCCCTCGTATATACTGATGCCGACCTGCAGAATGCGAGACTCACTTATATGTATGGCCACGACCTGCGCAGCCTCAGTTACTTCACCAGCGCCCTCGACAGGACGGTGGACTCCGTCGACCATGCAATAAACCGTGCAATGGCGATTGCCAACTCCAAGCAGTCATCCTCCTCGGGCAAAGGCGGAGGTTTCAGCGGCGGAGGTTTCGGAGGAGGCTCCGGCGGCGGAGGCGGCCGTGGCGGCGGCGGAGCATTCTGATCGGCAGATCATGCATCCGGATCCGGCCAGAACAGTCGGATTGGGCTGAAACGAGCATAAAGCTTGTTGATATAAACAGCAAAATTTCTGAATCAAGGAGGATATCCAAATGACGACAATCCTGATCATTCTGGCAGTTTTGGTGGTGCTGGCCGTCATCTACGTCATAGCGAGCTACAACGGCCTCGTAAACAAGCGCAACAAAGTAGCCAACTCGTGGAGCCAGATCGACGTCCAGCTCAAGAGAAGGTTCGACCTCATACCGAACCTCGTGGAGACGGTAAAGGGTTATGCGGCGCATGAAAAAGACACCTACGAATCGGTGATAAGGGCACGCAACAGCTACATGAACGCTTCATCGCACCAGGACGTCATCAAGGCCACCAATGAGCTCTCCAGGGGGCTCAACAGGCTGATGGTCCTTGCGGAATCCTATCCTGAACTCAAGGCAAACACCAACTTCCAGGAACTCATGAAAGAACTCACAAAAACAGAGGACAAGATAGCATTCGCGCGCCAGTTCTACAACGACGTCGTCATGGATTACAACAATGCTATCCAGATGTTCCCGAGGAACATTCTTGCCAACGCCTTCAACTTCGTTCAGGAACCCTTCTTCACGATAGACGAAAGTGAAACCAGGGCGCCCGAAGTCAAATTTTGATCCCGGCGCACGATCCCGGATGCCTGGCTTGCCTGATCCCAGGCGCCAGGCACGCCGGCCGGTTTCATAACAAAACATCCCCGCATTTTCACAGCATCCCGAGGCAATTCCCGCACCCGGTCCGGGTATCTTAAAAAATATTTGACAATCCAGCCCATGCAGGATTATAATTATAGCTAACATATGAATAAGTGTTCATATGTGCAATACTTATTGCTTATCCAACGATAGAAGAGTTTTGGACCAAGGGTGGAGTGCGGATGATCAAAACAGCTTATAAACCAGGCCGTACGGCATGTGAAGGATGCTGCTGCACGGCGGATGCAGGGATCGGAACGTCCGGCAGGCAGGCGCTTAAGGCTGCCGGAACTGATATTGCTATACTTGTGTCGGGAATCGTCCTGTTCGCTGCAGCGCTGATCCTGCGGAATCATCCGACGGTTTCATTCATACTGTTTTTCACCGCCTGGCTGACAGCCGGCAGCAAGGTGATTTCCAGGTCGCTTGCAAACATAGTGAAAGGCCGGGTATTTGATGAGAACTTCCTTATGACGGCAGCCACGGTCGGAGCATTCCTGACAGGACAGTACGGCGAGGCCGCGGCAGTCATGCTGTTCTACAAGCTTGGCTCGATCCTTGAGGAGTTGGCAGTTAACCATTCAAGGCGTTCCATATCGGAACTGATGGCACTCAGACCAGAATATGCGAACCGCAGGCAGGGTGATGAGATCGTCCGTATCAGGCCTGAAGATATAAGACCCGGTGATATCCTGGTAGTCAGGCCGGGCGAAAGGATCCCGGTGGACAGCATCATTGTCGAAGGCAATTCATTGGCGGACACTTCCCCCCTCACCGGCGAGTCGCTGCCGAAAACGGTAGGACCAGGAGAGCAGGTACTCGGCGGATACATCAATAAAACGGGCCTTTTGACCATCAAGGCAGTCAGCGCGCTTGAGCAGTCGGCCGTATCCCGCATACTCAAACTGGTCTGGGAAGCCTCTGCGAGGAAAGCGCCGATGGAAAGCTTCATAAGCCGGTTCGCCGCGTACTACACCCCGGCGGTCACCATATCGGCGCTGCTCATAGCGGTCATACCCCCGCTGGCAACGGGCAGCATGGATTTCATGACCTGGCTGTACAGGGCGATGATATTCCTCGTTATCTCATGCCCGTGCGCGCTGGTGGTTTCCATACCTCTCACGTTCTACGCAGGCATCGGCAAATCCTCGGCCAGCGGCATACTGGTCAAGGGCGGCAACTACCTCGATGCGCTGAACCGGGCCGACACGGTGGTCTTCGACAAAACAGGCACACTGACGAAGGGCGTTTTCAGTGTTACCGGCATAAAGCCATATGGCTGCACGGAGCATGAACTCCTGAAACTTGCGGCATACGCCGAGTATAATTCGACGCATCCGATAGCCCGTTCCATTTTGCGGGCGTACGGTGAAGACATAGACGAGACGCAGATCACAGACAGCGTCGAAACCGCCGGCAAAGGCATCAGGACGAGTGCCCTTGGCCATGACATAATAGCCGGCAGCCTTGGATTCGTAAAGAGCTTCATCGCAGCCGGGAACTCTGACAGTACAGGCGACGCGGACGGCCCCGGCAGCGCAGGGACCGGCGTCACGAACGATCCGATCCCGGAACGTGACCATGACAATGCCGGCACAACGGTGCACATCTTGTCGGACGGCCGCTACATGGGCTGGATCGAAGTATCCGATACTCTCAAGGATGATGCGTCAAAAGCTGTCGACGGGCTCAGGAAACACGGCATCAGGAAAATCGCGATGCTGACCGGTGACTCGCGCGTTCCCGCCGAAGCAGCGGCACGCGAACTGGGGCTCGACGAAATCGGATATGGACTGCTTCCACACGAAAAGGCGGATCATCTCGGGAAAATCATGGCGGCCGCCGGCGGCCACACTATCTTCGTCGGAGACGGGATAAACGATGCGCCCGTGCTTGCGACGGCAGATATAGGCGTTTCCATGGGCGGTATAGGTTCCGATGCAGCCATTGAAGCATCAGATATCGTGCTCATGACCGACGAACCGTCGAGGCTTGCCGATGCGCTGAAAATCGCGGCAGTTACGAGGAAAATCGCCATACAGAACATTGTGTTCGCCATCTCGGTCAAAGTACTGTTCCTGGTGCTTGGCGCCATGGGACTTGCCACTATGTGGGAGGCGGTTTTCTCTGATGTCGGCGTGACCGTGCTGGCAGTACTCAACACACTGCGCATAAGGCATTACCGCGTATAGGCAGTTGCTGCGATGCATTGGCATCATACGACGGAAACGCCGTTATTCAGAAATATGCCGGGCGGTATGAACCCGCCCGGCAAAGCAATAACAGATGATGGAAGGGGGCTATGGCCTGGAATAAAACACATACAGCTGCCGGAAGCAGCTGTCGGGAAACACTTGTGGAGTAAAAACATCACAGGCAGAAAAATGACGTTATCCTGTTCAGGTCAATACCAAACCAGACCCACCTGAATCCTATCCATCTCCATCCGGCCACCGAATTCCTGCCGACGAACACGAGCCATGCCCAGAACTGCTGTCCGTTGTCAAGCCAGATATAAACATATCTGAACATGCACCGCCGGATGCCACCGGGATCTACTGCAAACACCCCGGTCGCCTGCTGCGGCACGAATGCCGGCGGACGTCCCGGAGGCTGACCTGCACCCGGTCCCTGGCCCGGCGGAAAGAATCCCGGTCCCTGCCCGGGAGGAAAGAACTGTCCCGGCTGGAACGGGCCGAATATGCCGCCGATGGTGGTCTGGGGCTGCCTGTCGATATTATGATCCTGATAATTATCCTGCATCACAATCACTCCCTGGTGTACCTGGTATAGCCTATGCAGGACCATACATAAAGGTTACATAAAAACTCAACACAAGATTATCCGACAAAGTATTTATTGAAGGATCATGCAAATAATGATATTGTAATAAAAGACATTGCTTTGAAAACTGTCAGCAAGACGGCTGAAAATATGGAAGGCCGATAAGGTGAAGACCGGCGGTCCGGTGTGATAGAAAACGGGAAACGACAAAAACGGAGGTAAAATGAACGGCAGATACGGAGTCGACCTGACGACAGGCAGCATACCAAAGCATCTTGTACGTTTTTCGATACCAATGTTCATAGGCAATCTCCTGCAGACCGCCCTTGGTTTCACGGACGCCATGTGGGTGGGCAACATGGTAGGACCGAATGCAGTCGGAGCCATACAGGTCAGCTTTCCCATCCAGTTCCTGCTGATCGCCCTTTCGAACGGCGCGACGCTGGCCACGACGATACTCGTCTCACAGTATTACGGGGCGGGCGATCATGAAAAAGTGAAAAAAACGGTAAACAATTCGTTCAGCGTGGCACTTATATTCGGCGCTATCCTGACCGTGGCCGGTCTGCTGATGTGCGACACGATCCTGGCATGGATGGACACACCGCCGGAGATATTCAGTATGGCATCAAGCTACCTGAAAATAATAGTCTCCGGGTTCATCATCACATTCCTGGTCAACCTCATAACGTCGATCCTAAGGGGTATAGGCGACTCAACGACGCCCCTGGTGTTCATGGCGATAGCGATGGTCATAAATATAGTGCTCGACCCGATACTCATAATCGGCATCGGTCCCTTCCCTACGATGGGTTTCAACGGGTCAGCCGCCGCAACGGTCACATCACAGGTGATCGGCCTTGTCCTGGCGTTGGTTTACCTGAACAGAAAGAAGCATTTCGTCAGCATCGACTTCAGGCATCTGAAGCTTAACGGACCGCACGTCGTAAAGCTGTTCAGGATAGGCTTCCCGTCCATGCTCCAGCAGTCGCTGATCTCCATAAGTTCGGTATTCATCACGGGCATGGTCAACCAGTTCGGCCCCGATGCCACCACCGCATTCGGTGCTTCGGGAAGGATAGAAAGCATCGTTTTCATGCCGGCGATGTCGATAGGCCTGGCAGCTTCCGCACTGACGGGCCAGAACCTTGGTGCCGGCAACGTTAAGCGTGTAAGGGAAGTCTTCAAATGGGGCTCCATAATGACAGCGGGCATAACACTTACATTATCCGCGATCATCCTGCTTTTCCCAAGACAACTCCTGTCGCTGTTCGTCAGGAAACAGGAGATACTCGATATCGGGGCCGGTTACCTCGGGACCCTGGGATTCGCATACATCCTGTTTGCACTGATGTTCGTCTCCAACGGAGTCATCAACGGGTCCGGCAGGACCATCATAACAATGTCCATCACGGTTTTGTCGGTATGGCTGGTCAGGCTCCCGCTGGCCGCAGTCCTTTCATCGACAGACCTGGGCATAAAAGGCATCTGGCTGGCCGTGGTCATAGGGTTCGCAGTAGGGTTGGCCGCCAGCCTCTGCTACTACTTTACAGGCAGGTGGAAAAAAGGGGCTTTCAGGCAGAAACAGGCCGCGGCAGGATACGTTGAGTAAGCACATACCTGCCGGGCACTACACGGCCTTACTCTGTCGAACTCATTCTGCAGGTCCTTCCGCCCTGATGGTGAGTGAACCGTCCTCTGCGTCCACCACCGCCACCGAGCCCTCATGTATGACATCTTTTATGATCATCCTGCCAAGCTCTGTCTCAAGCTCCTTCTGCAGGAAGCGTTTCACGGGCCTTGCGCCGTATTCGGGCACGTAGGTGGTATCTGCTATGTGCTTTTTGGCAGCGTCGGTCACTCGCAGTCCAATATGCCTGTCGGCAAGCCTCCTGTTCAGGTCTGCCACCTGCAGGTCTATTATTTTCAGTATTTCATCCCTGCCGAGAGGCCTGAACATCACTATCTCATCGATACGGTTGAGGAACTCCGGCCTGAAACTGCTCCTCAGTTCGGCCATGACGCGCTCCCTCATTTCCCCGTCATCCGCCCTGCCGGACCGGATGCTTTCCAGCAGGTACCTGCTTCCGAGGTTTGACGTCATGATGACGACAGTATTTTTAAAATCCACGGTCCGTCCCTTGCTGTCGGTCAGGCGCCCGTCGTCCAGCAGCTGCAGCAGCGTGTTGAACACCTCTGGATGTGCTTTCTCGATCTCGTCGAACAGGATGACACAGTATGGCTTCCTTCTCACCGCTTCCGTGAGCTGTCCGCCCTCTTCATAGCCGACATAGCCGGGAGGCGCACCTATCAGCCTCGCGACGCTGTGCTTCTCCTGGTACTCCGACATGTCGATGCGGACCATGTTGTCCTCGCTGTCAAACAGCGCCTCGGACAGTGCCCTGGCAAGCTCGGTCTTACCGACCCCGGTCGGGCCTATGAATATGAACGAACCGATCGGCCTGCGCGGATCCTTCAGCCCTGAACGCGCACGGATCACCGCTCCCGCCACTGCCTCGACCGCCTCGTCCTGCCCGATCACACGCCGATGCAGTATACTTTCCAGGTTCAGCAGCTTGTCGCGCTCGTTCTCAACAAGTTTTGCCACCGGGATCCCGGTCCACTTGGACACGATTTCGGCTATCTCTTCCTCCGTTACTTCTTCCTTGAGCAGGCGCTTTTTCCCGGACGCCAGCTGTTTTTCCTTCTCCTCCCGGAGTTGTTTCTCAAGCTCCGGCAGCCGGCCATGCTTGAGAACAGCCAGTTCATCAAGGTCATAACGGCGCTCCGCTTCCTCTATCCGACGTCTGACCTCCTCGATCTGCTGTTTGAGTTCCTTCTCCCTGGCAATGGCCATTTTCTCGCTCTCCCACTGGGCCTTCTGCAGATCGTACCTCTCCTTCATCTCAGCGATATCTTTCTCGAGCGCAGCCAGCCTTTCAAGCGAGCTCCTGTCGGTCTCCTTCCGGAGCGCCTGCCTTTCGATCTCGAGCTGCATTATCCTGCGGCTTATCTCGTCAAGTTCGGCAGGCATGCTGTCTATCTCGGTCCTTATCATGGCTGCGGCTTCATCCATAAGGTCGATGGCCTTGTCAGGCAGGAAACGGTCGCTTATATAGCGGTTCGACAGCACGGCACAGGCGATTATCGCATTGTCGGTGATCCTGACTCCATGGTGTATCTCGAACCTCTCCTTGAGTCCCCTGAGTATCGATATCGTGTCCTCCACGTCCGGCTGCTCCACCATTACCGGCTGGAACCTGCGCTCAAGCGCCGCATCCTTTTCGATGTACTTCCTGTATTCATCCAGCGTCGTGGCCCCGATGCAGCGGAGTTCGCCCCTTGCCAGCATAGGCTTGAGCAGGTTCCCTGCGTCCATGGCTCCTTCGGCCTTTCCTGCCCCTACTATGTTGTGCAGTTCGTCGATGAACAGGATTATCCTGCCGTCGGATCTCTCTATTTCCCTGAGGACCGCCTTGAGCCTTTCCTCGAATTCTCCCCTGTACTTGGCTCCTGCGATCAGCGAACCCATGTCGAGCGCGAAGATCGTCTTGTTTTTAAGGCCTTCGGGAACATCGCCCTTAAGTATGCGCTGGGCAAGGCCCTCGACCACCGCCGTTTTGCCTACGCCCGGCTCGCCGATCAGGACGGGATTGTTTTTGGTCCTCCTGGAGAGGATCCTGATAACACGCCTGATTTCAGCATCCCTTCCGATCACGGGATCGAGTTTCCCCTGGCGGGCCATGTCCACCAGGTCCCTCCCGAACCTGGCCAGCGCCTCGTATGTCTCCTCAGGGTTCTTTGACGTGATGCGCTGGTTGCTCCTGACTTTGCCCAGGGCGGAAAGGAAGCTGTCCCTGCTGATGCCGTTCCTCCTGAAAATCTCGGCTGAAGGCGTGCTCCTTTCCTTCAGCAGCGCCAGGTATATATGTTCGACCCCGGTATATTCGTCCTTGAACCTCCTGGCCTCATCTGCTGCCTGGAGCAGCAGCTGGTTCAGCCTCCTGGTCGCGTACAGTTCTGTTGCGCCCGAGCCATATACAGCGGGCAACTTTTCCAGTTCTTTCTGTACATTGCTGACCAGCAGTTCCATGTTGACTCCCATGTAGTTTATCAGTTTCGGGATCAGGCCGTCCTCCTGCGTCAGGAGCGCCATATGCAGATGCTCGCCGTCCACCTGCTGGTGGTTCATCCGAAGGGCTATCTCCTGCGCGGTCCCGATGGCCTGCTGCGCTTTTTCCGTAAACTTTTCCATATCCATGACCATAGCCTCCTGAAAATTTTCCATGTCAGTTTTGCTTCACTGATTGATCAACGGTTTTGATGCCATTTCCTGCTCATGCCTGGACCTGGGTCCTGCTCAGCTTCTCATAGAGTTCCAGTTGCTCGCTGCTCAGCCGCGGCGGGTTCACGATAGCTACCCTGAGGAACAGGTCGCCCCTTTTGCCGGACTTGTCCCTGTAGCCTTTCCCGGCGACCCTGATCCTGCTGTCGGTCTGCACCCCGGCCGGTATCCTGACCGATATCCTGCCGTCCAGCGTATTGAAAGGCTTTTCGGCACCGAGCGCCGCTTCCCACGGATATAGCTGGAGCCTGGCTTCCAGGTCCAGCCCTTTCAGTTCGAACACGGGATCTTTCCTGAATTCCACGCGCAGGTACAGGTCCCCGTTGGGACCGCCGTTGATCCCCGGGTTCCCCTGCCCCGCAAGCTTTATTTTCTCGCCCTGCCTTATGCCGGCCGGGATCTTCAGCGATATCTTCTTTACTCCGTTGACGCCCCTCAGGCTTATCAGCTTCTCTGCGCCGCTGAACCCCTCCGCTATGGAAATCTCCAGCACAGTCTCCGCATCTTCGCCTTTCGTCCTCATGCCGCGGCCGAACCGGCTGCCGGTCCCGCCCGTCCTCCCGAAAATGCTGTTGTCGAAAGCGCCGAAGGGACTGCCTTCGCCGAAAATCCATTCGAAAAAGTCGCTGAATCCGCTGCCGGTCGACCTGAACTCGTACCGCATACCGTTGCCGAAGCCAAACTGCGACGGATCGAATTCGGCACCATGGAAAAACTGGCCCTGGCTGCCGAACATGTCGTATTTTTTCCTTTTCTCAGGATCCCCCAGCACCTCGTATGCTTCGTTTATCTCCTTGAACTTCTCCTCCGCGGCCCTGTCCCCGGGATGCGTATCGGGATGGTACTTCTTCGCCAGTTTCCTGTACGCTTTCTTTATTTCATCTTCCGATGCGTTTTTGTCCACCCCGAGGACCTGGTAATAGTCCTTGTATTTCATCGAACCACCTTCCGGCGCTGACTTTGACTTTCTTTGACCTATATATTATTATACACGCGCGCATGAAAAATGCAAGTAAAAATAGATATTATTGCCGGATCGACATGGCTGCCGGATGAAGCGTCCGGTACTGCCAAAACAAAAACAGGCGGCATTTGCCGCCTGTCATCCTGACCGTCCATGTATCACGGGATCGGAGGTATCTTGAGTTCCTGTCCGACAAAGATCTTATCCGGGTCCTGGATATTATTCGCTTCCATGATGAGCACGTACTTGCTCTCGTCCCCATAGAAATTTTTCGCTATCTTCATCAGCATATCGCCCGGCTTGACAACGTACGTGGTGCCATCAGGCCCTACTACATACTCGTCGCCGGTATTTCCCGGGGTTCCTGTCTGGCCGGTCCCCCCGCTCCCGGTATCATCCGGCGTCTCATCCGCGGGCTCCTGGTCCTCGTCCGGTTCCAGGCCGTCCGGCATATCGGTATCATCGGTCTCGGAAGGATCGGTCCCGCCGCCATTGTCGACAATGGCCGGAACATCTCCGGGATCCGGTTCTTTCGCCTGCGGGCTGACCAACTTCCATATCCTGTACCCGCCCAGTATCACAGCCGTCGCCAGGACGACCAGCACCAGGATGGCCGCTATCTTGCCGGCGTCCACCGGCACCTGGCGCCTGCGGGCTGCCGCAGGAGTGCCATACCTTGGCTGCACCCTGACAGGTGGCGTCCTGTACTGCATCGGCCGTACCATTTCGTCCTCGTCTTCGAACTGCTCGCCGGCATCCTCTACCCTGATGACCATTGCCGATACAGCTTCTTCGGGCTCCTTGCCCAGCGCTTCCGTCACAAGATCTCCGGCCGCAACATCCGGGTCTGCTCCCGAAGCAAGTATATCGTATATCGTATCCTCGTCCACGGATTCAGCAAGGCCGGTACTGCAAATCAGGTACGTGGTTCGCGGCCTCAGGGGGTAGATATCCGATTTCTTGACGGTCGTCCTGGCTTCCTCCATGGCAGCCTTCTGCTGCTTCGTAAGGATCTCCGCCTGTTCATCATCTATAATGCCCATTTTCAGGAGCCTTTCGGCTCTCTTGTAATCATTGACGAAAAGTTTGAACGTATCACCCTCAAGCTTGTAAATCCGGTAGTTCCCAAGGCTGACGGCCGCTATCTGTCCGTCCTCGATCAGTATACCGGAAAATGACGGCTTCCTTTCCCCAAAATCGCTATCTCCAAGCGAAATGCTGTGTATCAGGTTGCTGGCCTGCTCCACAACCTGGACCAGTTCATCCAGCTTGACATTGATGCCCTTCGAACTTGCAGACGCTTTCTGATGGAATCTCTTAAGGTCACTGATAAGGGAAACACCGGATTCATCATCTTCCATGTACCCGGACAAAGCGAAAAAGAACCTGGTGTCGACCATTTCGAGTGATATCTGCGCATAATCAGCCGCGCTTGGATGGATAAACCTGCCGTTGGCGTATATCCTGTCGTTATTTGAAGTATAAGCCGTGCCGGCGTGTGTGACGGCGGAGAACGTTACCTTAACGGCATTTCCCATATTAAGATACCTCCTTGTCTTCGGTAGGAATGAACATGCCAGGAAGCCGGAATCAACCCCAATAAAATAATACCACAATAAAAATCCGTGTTCAATAAATGCAATTTATACTAATTGACTTGAACTGCGGTCAATTTGTTCCGGAAAAATATGATATTTTACACGGTTCCCGGATATTCTACGCCCTTCTCTTCGAAATCATTATCCCGGATACCTTCACGCCGCTGTCGGTCTTGGAAAGTTCGACGGTAAAATCGTCCTCGGGACCTGAAAAATGGCAGCAGGTGTCATAAGGTTCGGCGGGCACGAGCTTTCCTTTCTCGATGTTGCGTGACAGGGCCGGCAACACCTTTTTACCGATATAGTCCTTAAAAGCAGGCAAGCTGGGGTCATCCAGCCCGTTAAGCCCTGAAAACGGCGGTATCATCACCATCGAATAGGCTTTCCTGTAATCCCGCTTCCATATCGCTGCCAGGAACCTGACTGCCGTATTGAAGCTCCTGTACGGCATCTCAACGCTGCGGGGCCGCGCGCGGTAGCTCTTCCCGTCCCATTTGTACACCAGGCTCTCCCTGACATGGTAACAGGCTTCCTCGGCCGCTATCACCTCATGCCCGTCCCGAGTGCCGTATTCCACTATGATCTCCGCAGTACCGTCGCTATCCGTATCGGCCACTTCCAGGCTTCCGTGGAAAAACATCCTGCCGCTGTGCCATGCCTGGTACGGGACCGATCCGTTCCAGTCGATCACGGTTATATCTATTTCATGCCTGTGACCGAACACCCTCGATATCACCGCTTCCTTGAGCCCGTCACCGTCGGTGTCCGCCGCAGCGGCGCTGTCTATGACCCCGGGCTGCTCATATCCCTGGGGCGATTCCCTGAACAGGAACCAGTCATGTCGGATACCACCGTCCTTCCCAGCCCTGACGATCATCACCGCGGAATCGGGAGGGAACGGCGCAAACCGGGTCACACCGATCACTGCTTCCTTCATTCCGTCGCCGTCAAAGTCTTCATAAAAAATAAAATCCACCACAGCACCTTCCGGCAACTGTGACGTTATATATTCAGACAACCGCATTCCATCCTCACCGGCCTGGTCAGGCCATCCGTATTCAATGTCCGTCCGGCAAACTGGCCGCCATTATCAATATATTCAGATGGACGGATAGCGGAAACCTGCACTGAACTTTTCGGCGGCAAACCGGGCAAAGCGCTAAAGTGCGGACAGGCCCCTCAGTTCGTAGAACACGAGATACCTGGGTCCCGTCGGTTCCCTGCGGATGTCGGTGCTGTATGCATAGCTCCACTCGGCGAGGACAGAAGCCCCTCCGCTGATCTCTTCCCTGAACCTGCCCCGGATGACGGCGCCGTACTTCATCAGTTCTCTTATCTCTTCCCCGGTCAGGAAACCGCAGTCTCCCGATATGTGCATTTCTTCGCCAAGTGCGCCGTTCCTGTCTGCAGGGACGATGATGGTCACATCTTTCCTCCCGTATGTCACAAGGTTCCACAGGTCACGGTCCACGGCCTCGATCACGAGCCTTTTATTGTTGATGTCGAGAACGCCGCTCTTTTCGGCTATAAAATAGGGATAGTAAACGACGATCCCTTTATCGCCGTATTCCCTGAGAAACTCCCTGCCTTTTGCCATCGCCTGCGCATGATCCACGCCTACCGCCCTTGGCAGGTTCAGGTCATCTCCCGCAGCGGTGGCTACCCTGACAGTCCAAAGCAGTCCTTCGTCAAGGACCGTATCACTGGTGAAAAGTTTCCATGGCACCGACGGGATGTTCAATGCTTTCAGTTCATAAAACCCCATGTATTTGTTCACAGCAGTCCTCCGGATCCCGGTCCGTCATTCCAGCCTGAAGTAGTCGAATATGACTCCCATGTCCACTCCGGCTATCCTTGTCCGGGCAAATCTCTTATACAGGCTCTTGTGCCCGTCGACCAGGTTTTTTGAAGTGATCCCGTGCTTTATCGAGAGATAGGCTTCCATGTATGCCGCGAACTTGTCGCAGAACTCGATTATGCTCCCGTCTGCCGGCGAGTACTCATCACGGTCGTAAAGCTCGTTTATCTGCTCCGTGCTTGTTTTCACGGTATTGCCATCCAGGATGATCCGGTCCGCGAACTCGTCGTCAGTGAAATAGCGGATCTCGTCCCGCCATTTTTCAGGCAGCAGCGGAAGCAGCATCTGCTCCATCTGCTCTTCCTCGATAGACTTTATAAGTTCACTCAGCCCGCCGACGGAACTCTTGACGGGCGAAATGATATCCCTCGTCAGGACCTCGGGCAGGTCGTGGAACAGGCCGCCGAAGAAGTTGTTGTACCTGCGTTTATCACATGCATCCATCTCCAGGGTGAATATATACGACAGCAGCGCGACTATCAGCATATGGCCCGCCACTGACGTCTCCGGTATCCGCTGGGTCTGCGCCCACCTTTGCTGGAACCTGAGCTGGCCGATCAGGTTCAGGAAATCCCTGAGATCGTTGCTGAAAACCAGCCTGCGTACACAGTCCAGGTCCCGGTGCTGTTCCATTTGCTTCTTTATGTTCCTCTTCGTATCCTCTATCCCGTAAAAGCCCTCGCTGTACCGGTAAACGATGCCGAACTCCCAGTTGGTCACGAAATAATGGGACGCTCCCAGGATCATCTTTTCATGCTTCGCGTAATCCGGGTCGAAAAGGTACTCTTCCATCCTCTCCCCGAATCCCTGCTTTATGTCGCCAAGTCCAAGTCCACGGAGTTCCTCCATCACATGCCGGTTTATCTGCTCCCCGTGCTTCTCCATGAGGATATGGAAAATCGGGGGCTTTATATCGGTAAGCAGTATCCTGTGGAAAAACTCGAAAAGGGCGCCCTCGATCAGCTTTATCCAGTCGACCGGGCAGGTCTCCTCCTCAAGCTTTCCGAGGACATATGCATAGAATAGCTTGTGGGCCTGCTTGTCCAGTTCCGTGAATCCCCTGGCAGGCCTGATGTGATCGTTCCACCGCTGCATGCTCGCAGCCTGGTAAATGAACCTCAGGAAACTCTCTCTGACCATTGTTAACCGCCTTCAGTTGAATGACTTCCAGAACTTTCCATCCTTATCGATTATATCTGCGATCTCTTCATACGTTACCATGAATGTCGGGAACCCCGCTGCATACGGCGCTATCTCGTATGGCCGGAAATACAGGCTGAGCCCCTTGTCGGTCACGTAGAAGGGCTGGTCGCTGCTGATGCCGTCGAATGCATCAGGGAAAATCATCTCATCCCCGGATTCCACCAGTTCGTTTATCTGCCTTCCCACGATCTCGGTCAGCACCGCCTCGTAGTTGCTGCCCTTCCTGAACAGGTCGCCGAGCTCGTAAAACTCGCCGGACCGGGTGTCGATATGTACATGGTTCATATCCGGCGTGCCGTGGGCCGCGCCGAAGGGGTAAAAATAGCTCGATTCCGCCAGCACCAGCAGATCCTTGCGGCTGAACACGACCGAAAAACCGCTTTCATAGTGGTAATCCAGTATATCGGAAGGCTTGACCTTCAGCGTGGAAATATCCGTCCACATCTCCCTCAGCTTCGCGTTGATATCGGCCTCGGCCTTCAGGTCCGCCATGTTACCGAGGACCGGATAATAGACGAGGTAATCCACGTTCGGCTTATACTTCTCCTCAAAAACCTTCACACCGCTTTCCGTGCCGACCCATGACACAGGCCTGTAGACGGCCTGCCCCTGCCGGTTCAGGTAAAATGCCCTTTGATCTATATTTGCATATACGAGCCCGTCCAGCACCTCCATCTCGCCCTTCCCTTCAAGGACGGGCAGGTTTTCGACCTTCTTCCCGGAGGTGTTTATAAAGTATGTCGAAGTGCTGTCGGCCGCAGAAGCGATACCGTTACTGAACCTGCCGACACTGCAGAACACGAAATCCGTAAGCAGGTTCCCGTCGGTGTCCGCCAGTGCATACTTGAGGCCGGCGTACAGGTTGCCGGGATCCCTGGGGATGCCGAGCGCCACCCTGTCCTCGCCAAGCATCAGTATCTCTTCGTACTGGGGTATTATGACGAACCTGCCGTTCTCAGCGATGAGGCCATAAATCTCCCTTCCGCCTCCCCAGACGGAAACTACCGCCCGGTGGTCCCTGAAGTTGCCAGCAGTGACGAAGGCCGGTTTTATGACCACGTTCCCGTTGGTATCGATATATCCGTACCTGCCGTCGTGGCTCTCCCTGAAGGCAGCCTTGCCGTCGGAAAAAGCGGACATTTCCCAGCA
>LFRM01296927.1_pt1 | contig 15240 bp, 16 predicted proteins | sample 618341 | NCBI WGS metagenome assembly LFRM01 (sample SAMN03654438, study PRJNA283298) | anaerobic digester metagenome | isolation source: pool of bioreactors CSTR01a, CSTR02a, and CSTR03a thermophilic anaerobic... | place: Denmark: Kgs. Lyngby | collected 2014-05-21 | reverse complement strand
CAAATGAATTTAACGTTGTTGAGCCCGTACATCGCGCAGTTCTGTTTTGCATACTCGATTTTTTTGGGGTCGATTTCCACTGCATACACGAACTCGCACTGCTGTGCAAAAAAAACAGTCTGCCCTCCTATCCCGCAACTGATATCGGCAAGAGTTCTTGCTCTCAGGCGCTGCGCCCTGTAGCGGGCAATGGGCTCAGGGGTCGCAAAGCGAAGGCTTTCCTTATCCCCATGCAGGGGCTTCTCAAATTGCTTTTTCCTTGCCACGTCGATCAGGAATAGTAGATAGGTTATGGGATTTAAAGGCAACTGAAAAAAGTATAGTTGAGTTTTTATTCCACTTCGGAAATAATTACAACATAATTCTTCCCATATTTCTCAGCACAGGCAGGACAGGTAGTATACCACATATACCATTTTTTGATTGCAAGCCCTTTGCTTTTTGCATAGTTCTCAAAGTCGCTGCACCATTCTGCAGTTTTTTCAAAATTCCCTTCATACACTTTGCTCAGAAATTTTCCGCTGAGTGTTACATTTTCTGCGCCGTCCACTTCTTTATCGACAGCCAGATAAAGATCCATATTGCTTTCCGAGGTATGGTCTGACAGGCAGAGCCAGTCCGGCATTTCTGCACCAGCCCTGGCGACTTTTTCGCTCATCCTTGTTATTACCTCTCCAAAATTTAGAGGCATATAATACTGCGTGGTAACCGAATCTTTGATGAATCTTTTATTGTTCCATTCAAAGAGTTTTCCGTCCCAGGGGACGGGGTCGAATCGAGGACAACATTCCTGAGTCTGAATTTGGCTGCTCATAATTTTTCACCCTGTTAATAATGACTTTTAAGGTTATTTTAGGTTTTGGTTTTTAGATTTTGGTTGGTGAGACCTAATTTGAATTATTTCTGTAAACAACTGTTTGAAACAAAAACTTGTTATGAAAGATATCAAAAAGCTTAAATAATTAAAAAAGTATTCTTCTGTATTTATGAATAATTTGAAAATTTTTGTCAAAAAGTTAGCTGTTAAGATGCATTGTTGTAGCTTTCTTGTTAAAAGCTTGAATAATAGGCTCATTTGCGAGCAAGCTCAACTGAGACAAAGATTAAGGCTTGGGTTATACACAAACTATTTTGAACAGATTAAATCTGAAAATTTTCATTACTGGGTTAAGGTAAACTTGTGGAGGTAAAAATATGAAAGTACTCGTTATGACAGTAGGAGGCTCTTGTGCCCCTCTAGTTACGTCAATCCGACAAAATAGGCCTGATATAATACATTTTCTCTGTTCAGAAAATAGTAAGAAAAGTATTGATGGAGAGGGAAAAGTTTGCGGAAAGGATCCGGAGAATCCAGATCAGCCGAATGTATTAACACAATGTGGGATAGCTGAAAATGAGAAAAACAAACGGTTTTTCATTCATCTTATTAGAAACGAAGACAGTTTAAATGACTGCTATGTAGATAGCCTTAAAATTCTAAACGAGATCTTGCGGGATAATATAAACACTGAAATAATTGTGGATTATACAGGCGGAACGAAATCAATGTCTGGAGGACTTGCTGTAGCATCTCATGATTTTTGTGGTATTAAGCTTTGTGTAGTATCAGGTAAGAGAAATGATCTTATAAAAGTTCAGGATGGAACTCAGCGAATAAAATTAACTCAGGCAAATTTTGCTTTTCTCAATAGGCAATTTGAACAGGTTAAAAAATTAATAGACAGATACGACTATGTGGGAGCTTTAACTATTTTTGACGAGATCATTATGGTTCCTGACATTCCAGAAGATTTCGATAAAAAAATCCAAAGGCTTTTTTTGTTTTCAAGAGCTTATTTAGCTTGGGATCATTTTGATCACGTTAAAGCATGGGAACTATTGTACCAAAACCGTGGAGTTGCTCCTGAAAATATTATGTTTTTAGAGGCTGTGGTGAATAGTAGAATCAGATTTGATGAAGGGTTGAATAATTGTAAAGTTGAGGGAATTAGCTTATCCCCAAAGGGTTGTGGGTATGAACTCGTTGAGGATCTTGTATTGAATGCAGAGCGACGGGCAAGTCAAGGCAGATACGATGATGCTGTCGGAAGGCTGTACCGAGCAATGGAAATGCTTGTGCAGATTCATTTATGTAATAACTATTCGATCGATACTGGGGATGTAGATCTTGAAAGGCTTCCAGAAGCATTAAAGGTAGAATACGAAGCCAGAAAAGGAGCAAATGGGAAGGTAGAAATAGGACTTCGAAATAGTTATGAACTTTTGAATAAGCTAAACTCAGAAGATGAACTGGGGAAGCTTTATATCAGAAGCCAGAAGAAACTAATTAATTCTCTTTCCATCCGCAATAAATCGCTATTCGCACATGGAATGACCCCAATTTCCAATGAACAATACGAAATATTCTATGAAGCTTTTGTGAAAGAGGTTCTTGATCCTTTTCTCAATACTTTAGGGAAAAGGTACGTTAAAAGAAACCAATTTGCGACTGCAGAAAAACTATTGGAAAAAATCTAAAAGAGGAAAATCGGGATTGTTTCTCAGCAAAAGCCTATTCTATGTCAACACCTTAACCGCATCTTTGTATTCAGGCATGAGTTAATTTCTTTTTTTGAAGTGTATTTTATATTTCCAATTTTTCTATTTAATTTTTAAACATTTTTTATAGTAGATTCTAAATCAATATTTTCCTCGAAGTACCCGTATCCAACAGAAGTTTTAGCCCCAATACCATGTTCTTTGAGAGTTTTATTCATCCAATCGTAGGCAACTGATAACAAATTTGTGTTTTTTGATCCAACTGTAAATTCAAATTTCGTATCTTTCACAACTAAAAAGAATATGGGCTTTGGATCGTGATAATCAGCAGGAGGTACCGTGTTTGAACTATCAGAATAGTATTCAGAAAAATGAGGGTTCATTATTTCAGGTTCAATTTTAGGTTTGGATAAGGGTAAAGCATCAAAAAATATCACTTTTCCCTGCCTGCTTTCTTCATATAAACTCTCTTTTGGACACCCGAATATATCACAGAATTCTTGATCTTCTAATGCACGAGCTTCAGCCTTTTTTAAATCAAGGTTTCCATTTTTATCTTTACCGAATTTCTCTAAAATTATATGACTTCGAATAGCGCCCTTAATTGAACTTCCAGGAATGTATGGGATGCCATATATGTGATGAAGCTTTATCGATGTTTCATAAACGGATTCATTCCCAAGACCAATTGCAAGTTTCCAATCAATTTTATAGATGCCTGATTTAACTTCTAAACCTAATTTTTTGAGGCTGTCTCTATATCTATCTGAAAGAGCCGAAAAGTTTATGCCAGAAAAATTGGGTTCGATGTTTATCAAGACATCTTTCTTATCCTTTTCAAAAAGCTTAAATTTCTCCTCTTTATAGTCAAAAGGAGAGGCTTTGTTTAATTTTAAAGCATAATTGTCAATTGAGCCAATATTTCCCTCAATTAACTTTCTAGTATCCGAGGGCATGATATATTCAAAATACTCATTGTTGCGCCTGTTTTTCCTAGAATTATTTTCAGTACGTTTTTTTCCATTGGAATTAGGATGAGTGGACTTAGACTTGCTTTTCATCTTCGGGTTCTCCTTCAATTAGTCCTTCTGAAAAACGAGAAAGCCATTTAAAGAGGGATAAAACCTCGTTTGTGACAGCGCGATAAGTTGGAGAATCAAGTGAAATTATCCATTCTACCAGATCTTTTTCTTGTTTTAAAAACCCACTTTCTTTTAACCACTGAGAAGTCTGGTCATATATTAAATAATAGGCATAGCCCGGCTTATCAGTTTCTTCAGCCCTTTTGACTTTCTTTGCTTTTACAAAAGCAAAAGTTTCACCCAGTCCATTAGTCTTAATCAATGTTGGTATCTTTCTTACGTAGGCTTTATACTCTTTTTTTCTTTCTTCTTTGCTCCCTTCCAAAGCTTTCTCATATGCAAATTTCGCTCTTCCCTGCTCAAGCCCTTTTCTTGTACTTATTTCACTCATCCAATGCTACCCCCATTAGAGATCCATTATTCTGGTTCTGACAATTCCTTTGCCAATAGTAGAGTTTCCTCCCAGCTGGATTACAGGAGGTAGTCCTTTGATAAAGTACTCCATCACCAAATCTTCTTCATTTTTCCCGTTATTTTTTGCAAAAACTTTTTTGTTTTTGTCTTTACCTACAAAAATGGGACTTGTTAAAATCAGAGAGTAAAGAATAGTTTCACTTGGAAGGTATTCTTCAGTGAACAAAGCGCCTGTTTGGACAGTTCCAGTTTCGTTATTGATCTTGACTCTTGTAATCACTTCAGTTGAAAGATTTACAAAATCTTTAAAATCATCGTCACTCAAAATAACAAGATCTTTTTGCAGTTTTTGTGTCCAGTAATTGAAAATCTGACCCTTTGGAATCACATTCTTTGAAAGCCAGTGAGCAAACTTTGAGCATTTCTCATCCATTTTCACTTCAAAAGTGTATTCTTCTAAGATGACCTTATTCCCCTCAAATAATAATTTACAGTCATCTGGAACTGTATTCTCTTCTGGCAATTTTGGAATTCCTTGGACATTAGCTAGACTGAGATCAGTAATAAAACGCCCTAATACCTTTGGACATGTAATCCATGCAAAAACTCCTTTCATTGATTTCACTGGGAAGAGTAAAAGCCTAGCGTCTGTAAAACCAATTGCAGATCCATGATCATCTCCATTTTCCGGCCCAAAAACCAGTGAAATAACATCTTTATCTGATATTTTGACCTCCTGAGAATTTACTTTTATTTCAGCATGATTAGTTTCAAATGCTTCTCTTATCCCTCCTTTTAAACCGGAGCCCTCAAATTTAGGAAACCCGGTATGTCTTTCTCTTTGAATGGGTAAGTCTACAACACCAAGGTCAGTACCACTTCCAGCATGGAGAGGGGTTTCTACAGTCAAGAAAAAAGGCCTTACTCTTTTGAACATTTTCCCACCAGTAATCCGAATTTATTTTTTATTCATTTACTTTTCCAACAAATGTTATACCAAATCCCTGTTTAGCATACTCGTCTGAAATTGATTGTTTATTGAACAAAGAATAAATTTCCTTGATATCTCCTTCGATAATTTTAAAGTAATAAACACTCCCAGCAGGAGTAGCCCTCCACATAGGTTTGGGTTTCTTCTGTTTAAGGTCAAAGCCTCCAATGTTCTGATATTTTCCGATTGAAGCCGTCAACAACTTAAATTTCAAATTTTTGTACTTACCTTCTAAACTATTCATATCTATCCAAGAGGGGAGCCATCCTTGGTGGAAGATTGCAGGAGTTGACAAATATAATTTGAATTTTTCAATATCTTTATTGAGATTCTTTTCAGAATAATTACAATTTATTAATTGCTCCGAAATTTTTTCGTAAGAAGCAGCTTTACCTTCTCCCCCTAATTTTAGCAAGCCCTTCTCAGGAATCTCCAGACCCTCAAATTCAACCAAAAAGCTGAGATTTTTTAGTCTTTTCATACCCACCCTGTATATTTTAGATTCATCGGCTGTGTGGGTCTCTCCGCTCAAGCCTATACCTATCTTCGGCTCAGTAATAACTCTCGAATTCAATCGTAGAATGGAAAAATTTTTGCTATTACAAGATAGATACCCTTTCAATAATTCCCCACTTATCAGACCATTATCAATAGCTTGTACTCCTTGATCTCCTTTCAAAACATGAGAAGTAGGACAGGAACTTTTCAGTTTTAGCTCAACAAGAGAAAGGAGGTTTACTTCATTTTCCATCTCAGCTTCTACATCTTTTTTTTGGACCAAGTCAAGAGGTAATGGTAAATACAGGGTATTCTTATTTTCTAAATTGTCTAGGAAGTAAATTCCTTTTATAACCAGATTGTTAGTAGGGTCTTCTTCAGTGTTTGCTTTTTCAAGTAGGTCAATGTGATTTGAAAAATAAACAGTCCTTATAGCGCCATATATTACTGAGGGAGAAGGCGGGAATATGCAATTTCCCCAAGTGTCTTCTCCCATAGAAAATGGTTTTCCATCTCTAAAAAAAATTGTGTCCAAAGGATCAATTTTTATCAGCATTAATTAGACCCCCGTTCAATAAAAACCGCAGTATTTAAAAGAGACAGGAAGTTCTCCAAAGATTTGCTTTCTCTAGCTAATGCATATAACTTCTCTGTTATATCTTCAATTGTTTGCTCTTTTCTGGTGTAAAAATCTGTTTCTGTTTCTCCTGTTTTCTTAACCATCATACAGGACCTACTTATTAATCTTTTAATCTCAGTCTTGAGCAGTTTAAACTCGGAATAGTTGCCATTTTCATCCATTAATAAATTAAATTCTTCATTTAGTTTTTTTACAAAACTATCTGAAAAGGATGGATTCCCTGAAGAATTTGGGGACCTTAAAAGATTAATTAATTCTACTAAAACTTCGATGGTATCCAAAGTCTCATACTTCCATTTGAACACAGTCTTATGTGTCTCTCCAGATCTTTTGAGCACAGCGATTGCAAAAGCATCCTTCTTATCATTAGCGTCAATTGACTTTGCCTCGTGTTCCATTTTTCTTGCCCATGAAAGGACTTCCTGAAGGGGCGTTTTGTAATGAGCGATGCAAACGCCACATGAAGCAGTTGATTTTTCTCCTTGTTTTATATACTGGAATTCTTCAAATTCTGGAAAGTTATCTCTCAGTTCTTTCATTACAGGTAGCAAATAATTAAGATTGATAAAGGCAAGAACATCATCTCCACCTGAATAAACCAATACCCCTTTTGGATTTTGTACAATCTCTTTTACTTTAACCGCATATGATCCAAGCTTTTTCGTCAGATCTAAGTGAAAGTTCATCAGTTCTGATTTGTCCTTGTCTTCCAAGAATTTTCCTGAAAGCCACTTCCCCATGTTATCTCCATCAAGACAAAGCAAAGCATAATAGTTTGAAAACTTTAATCCCATTTGTTCTGCAGTGTTTGTGATTTTAGCTAATTTTTCCAAGCTAACTTCTGGATCGGCTTTAATTCCATTTTTTTCAAAGTACTTTCTAGTCAAATTATCTTTAAAGTACAACTGATCATCAAAATCTTTGCCAAAAAGACTCTCATAATCATTTAATAATAAAGGATCAAGTTTTGGAAGTACATTCATCAGTGCTATTTCAGCCGTTGATGGATAATCACTCTGATATTTTTTCTTAAAATGCTTGCTAGCAAAGCGTTTGGAAAGGCACACTGCACATAGACCCTCCCCATCATTAATAAATTTGTTAGAGACGTGGGTTATTCTTTCCGCATCTTGAACATGTGTTCTCTTCTTGGCACCACCATAAAAGAGTACGTTTCTTTCGCCACATAGTGAACACTTTCTGCCAGATTCTTGAAATTGATGAAAACGGCGTATATTTTTTACTGCTCCTAGATAACTTTCAAGTTCGCTAAATTTTGAAGCATAATTTCCTTCTTCAAAGTCCAACGCAATCCAGTGTAAGTCCAATAAATTGTCTATTTGCTGGCCAAAACCATCTGGAACATTTAAATTTAATTTTACAACGATATCTTCGCATATTCTCCTGTATTCATTTTGAACAAAGTTGCATAATTCAGAGCCAATTTTTTCAGGATCTTCACATTCAATTTTGGCAATAAAACGATTTGGTTTAGAATCTATCTCTTTATCTGGGAATATTATATCGCATGAGTCGACTAATCTACTCAATTCATCTATCGCTGCATCTGATAGATGTGATAATAGGAAGCTTCCTGCGTAAAGATCCTGTGTTTTTCTGGCTTGGGAAATATAAGATTGAACCGGTCCTATTGTAAAAAGAAAAAGAAATTGACTCATAATATCATCTCCTTGAACTTATCCTGAACCAACTTATCCTGAACCGAGAAGTTCGCTCTTTTAGTAGAATCTTTATTAAAGACCGTGTTCAAAGTTGAGATAATTGGTAAATATTCGCCATTTCTATTTTTAATTACAGAAACATACAAGGGTGAAGAAAGCCTATCCGTTTTTTGTCTTCCTTGTTTATCACATTGAGCAGCAGATCCGAGTGAATCATTGCAATACTTATGAGAAGCTTTAGCAACCTTATCAAGTAATTGTCTCCAAGAAGGGTAAACGTTTCCAATCATAACTTCTGAGAGATAAGGATAACTTTCTACAAAACAGGATTTATTTTTTAAAGTAATTCGATTATTGTCAATATGATACTGACCAGAACCAACCCGATTTATTAGTTCTAGGATATTTTCAAGTTCAATCTCCTGATCCGAAAATTTGAGGCTCCCAAAACCCCTTCGTGTTCTTCTTCCCAAACCTCCTAAAATCAAAGACAACTTTAAGATATCTTCAAATTTGCCTACCTCATGATAACTTGTCAAAGTAATCGAGATTTCTTGACCTGGATCAAATCCTTCAAACTGAAATCTTTTATACGGAATAGGGTTATAACCATGTGCATACAATTTTTTAGGTTGAATTCTAATATTAAATTTTGATTTCCCAATTTGTTCGTTACTTGCTCCAAAAATGTTCGATTCCTGCTCTTTTAAGTCTTTAAGAGGTAAATTTCCATTTACAGCTCTCCACCAATAACGCATTATGCCTTTGAGTGAGGGAGGTCTTAATTCTGGCTCGCGGATATTTGATCCCGCAAGAAACATAGGTGTTATTATTTCACATTCCAACTTAAAAGAATTCAAATCAATCCCTCTTTATAATAATTTTTTTCATTTTAAAATTTCAAGAAAAAAATTATCTGTTCTTTATTGACCTTATTTCATTTTCCTCACAGTCCCAAACCCTTTTGCAACTCCTTTTCCTATTCCAATAAAATCCGGAATCAGAAAATTGGTCATAAAACCGCCTGTAAAAGAAGTAAAATCCAGATTTTTGTACTTTGAACGGTTGATCTCCACATTGACATCACATTTTATGGTATCAGGAACTGTATATCCAAAAGCCTTTGACATAGAGAGCAGGTTTCCCACAAGCGTCTTCCTGAGGATTTCCTTTTGTTCTTCAGGGTTTCTAGTCTCAAAGAACCTCTCTTTGTTTTCTTTGTTGAGAGCAAGCCAGGGAGTGAGAAATTCGTAAAAGTAAAGGCTTTTTGTCAGGCCGAAATCCTGTTTTTTAAGCCTCAGAGACCGCTCTGTGATTTCAAAATTTTGATGAGGAAGGGTGACGGTATCAAATTTGTCAAATAAACCTTTCAAAATTTCTGCTCCTTCATTTATGCCAACTACAAGTGGTATCCTATCAAGAACTTTATATTGTACCAGAGGGTAGCGGTAATAAAATCTGTCAGTATTATGGTTATGGAGCTGGTCGTATTCATTGAATTTTGACGCAAAGAAACCGCGGATCTGATTTGCATCACCCCTGAATTCCTCTGGTCCTTCAAAAGTCATCTCAAGAGTCTTGAGTTTAATATTTTCCTGAGTCATGAAATATGGATAATTTTTTAATAATATCTTTTCTAATTTTGATATTATTACTCTTATCATATATACATTTTGATATTTATAGAAGAGAATCTGTAACAAAATAAAATCTTCGTATATATTTAAATAACGTTTTGTATTTTCTCGCCAAGACTCCGCTCAATATTTTCAATTCCAGCCGCACAATCCGTATGCTTGTAACAGTTTATCCAGAGAACAATAACTTTGTATATATTTTTGATCTTATTATTGAGCGACTTATCTTCTTCTTTATAGACAAAGTCTTCTTTTTCTGTGCGTTCAATCTCTTCTATGCTTTCACTTATCTTTTCAATCGACTCTTCAGTGGGTATAACTCTTATACTACTTCCTGTCCCATTTTCCTCCAAACTTATTAATAAAACAGAGAAAGAACTATATACTTAATAACTAAATAATTTTAAACAGAATGTTGTCTTTTGCCAGAATATGTCTGCATAATTCAAAGACTCCTTTGAATAATTAATGATTTAATCGTATTTGCATGGTATAGTCTTACAAATAAACTTTTACGGAGAGAACTTGATGTACAGGAGATATGTGATAGATATTACTTCTGAACCTAAAAACGATGTTTATAGGCACCTGATTGATCTGGCTTTTGATTTATGTGATAGGTTTACTCTCGTTGTACATGAAGAAACTAAATTAGACGATAAGGGTAAATCCATATTGGAAAAGCTAAATGATCATTTAATAGAAATGAAAAAGCAATCAGAATGGCCAGGTACAATACTATGTGACCAGTTTGCATATGTTTATTATTACCGTGCCAGTCCGGAAGCCAGAGAGATAATAAAAGAGGTTTCAAGTTCACTTTACAGTAGTTGGATATGGCCTCTCGAAGACTTGAGTTTTTATAAGAATGGTAAACCATGGCTAGTAAACACAGCTCATGAAAATATTAGCTATATTCTTAGCGACGACGAGTCTGAGATCGACAGAATCATGAACATAGAAGGCCTTAAGGCAAGAAAAGCAAGCGGGGCGTTTAAAACCCTGTCTAATTGGTATTGATGAAGATCGAGGTTTCAATTCTTGTTTTTACAGCAGCTTATATCTTCTATATTTCTTATGTGCCTGTTCAGCGGCCAAAATATCGAAGATATGTACTTTCTTTTCTTCTTCATCAATTTTATAGAAAACCCGGTAGTTACAAACCCACAGTGGCAAGTAACTATTCGAGTTCTTTTGAATTCTTTTTTATCTCCATAACTATCCAGAAATTTTGCTGATTATAAAATCCCGGAGTTGGATTGAGATCCCTGCAGTCCTTCGGCCATGTTTTTATTTACTCCAAATTATTAACTTCTATCAACAGCCATCTCAGGTTAATCTGTAAGCTCCCACCGGCGTCTGGGGACAGTCTGGCGGTGGGTGGTGTATTCTTCCGTAGGCGAATAATGCATCTCTGAAGCAGTAGCCTTTATCATGGATACAATTATTGAAATCCGTACAGAGTTGACACGGGGTGCCGACAAAATTCTCCCTCGGCGGGCAGATGAATCTGAGAAGCTCTGGGGAGTTCCAGACTTCCATTATCGACTGTCTTTTAAGGTCTCCAAAGAAGTACTTTGCATCAAGGGGCATCTGTTCGCACAATACAGCGCTTCCATCAGGTGCGATCCCAAGCGTAGTTCTGCCTGCAGAACAACCTGCTCTGGACTCCCATTTTTTTTCTCCTCTCTTTTTGGCTCTCAGGACTAGGGAGAGTATACTTTACTGCATCTCCTTCTATTATCAGGTCAGGCCAGCTCTCCTTTGCAGCTTTCAAGAGATCTGAAGCCTTCAATTTCATTTCATCAGTGAGGAACAGATGATCATCATGACGGTAGTGACTTCTTGCATAGCTGGTGAACTGGAAGTTTCTAATACCAAGCTCAGAAAAGGTTTCGACATGATCATAGGCCTGATGGTAATTGATTGGGGTTAAAACGGCCTTGACTTTTGGCTCTATGCCTGCATCCATGAGATTCTGCAGCGTCTCTGTCGCTCTGCTGAGGTAGCCTTTACACCTCATTAAACGATCAGCTGTTTCCGGGTCCGGGCTATCAATGCTGACCTGAAATTCTCTGTTGACGCCATTTACGGGGTTATTCCATCCAGCTTCAGCCAGTCGATTAGCATCATCCAGACTGACATAGCACTTTGTAGATGCCAGGAATATGAATCCCATCTCTGTAAGCTTTGCCAGAAACTCCGCTGAGTCCGGTCTACTCATCGGGTCTCCCCCTGTAAGCTGGAGCATACGTATGCCGAGATCCCTGGCCTGCTCCATTATCTCCATCCATTGTCCCAGGGACATGTGATTAAGCTTACGCATGTTAGTAAGATCTGCATAGCAGTAGATACAGTTTGTCTGGCACCAGCCGCTGAAGTACAGCATCAAAGTCAAGGGCCTGGCTAGCCTGTGCTGGCATACGAACTCTTCCGGGGATACGAGGAAATCCAGAGGATTATATTCTACAGCCGTGGTGTCTGGAACGTCAAGTACATCGATTTTCTCTAGCTTATCGTTGAGCACGTTAACTATGTTTTCTAATAGTGATCTGGATGAGTCTGTGGATATATCGAACAGGAAGCCTATTGTCTTTGTCAGATCCCCTACACAGCGCCTGCCGTTTATCAGGCTTATAACCGTGGCTGTTACTGGATCTAATATCTGGTATTCTATGTTCTTGGTGGAGGTTAGGTAAAGTATGACCTTGTTACCGTCGTTTCTTAAAACCCATTCAGGTTTCAGCTTGAGGTAATTATCATCTTTCAGCATGTCAGGTCTCCAATCATTCCGTCAAATCATTCCGTCAAATGTGAGCCCTTGGTTAAGCTTTGGGTAAAAATAGTTGGATAAGGGGTTTTGTACCCATCTATCCCTAATTGATCGCTTCCTTTTAAGAATAGGCTACGCAGTCAGTGCAGGCAGTTATGCATACTTCACAGAAGCCGCAGCCCACAGCAAGAGATGGCTGACTGCCAGGGGTTCGTCCGCTTTCTAATCTGATGCCTTTGCTACGAATCGCCTCTTTTATCAAGCCCATGGCACTCCTGTCAAACTCAGCTTTCAACTCTTGGTACTCTTTTATGCCTGACAGCTTGCTTTCAAATTCCATCTTCAGCTCTATAAGCCCTGGTATTTCACGTTCCTTCACTCTAATACCCCTCCAATTATTTGTATAGTCTGTCCTTTTTATAAACAGAGTTTATGCAATTGAAGCTCAAAAACAAGCACATAGACATTAAGGTTTTAATGTAAATTTAATAATTTAAAGGTCTAAAACCATTATTTTAAATCCAATCGCATAAGCTCTGCTAAACCCCTATACGTGTAATTATATAAGAAAAGTAAAGAATAAATCTTCAGGATTATAAGTATCTTATATTAGCCTACATGCTTGTGTATATTATATCTGACAATATACTTAGACTATATCAGGTACATTACAGGATCTTATTTTCAGAAGGTTATCCTGAATTCTATTTCATTCGACAATTAATATATAGTATCTGACAGATCTGATAGGTTTGTTCACGAATATGATATCTCCATGCAAAAACATTACGAAGTAAAATGCTTCAATCCTTGTTTTAATGGATCTTGCATTCGAATTATTTAGAGTTGCCTGCTGAAGTGGAAAAAGCCTTGTTTCAATCCTTGTTTTAATGGATCTTGCATTCGAATAAGCTTCTTCAAGTAGATTTGGATGAACAGGACAGAGTTTCAATCCTTGTTTTAATGGATCTTGCATTCGAATAGTGTTGATGAAAGCTGAAAACATGCCAGAATTCTCAGGTTTCAATCCTTGTTTTAATGGATCTTGCATTCGAATATAATCACACTCAGAGTTCCACGCCTCTTAGTATAGTAAGTTTCAATCCTTGTTTTAATGGATTTTGCATTCGAATAATGTGGAAGGATAAGGACAAAGAATATGTGAAGGTGGTAGTTTCAATCCTTGTTTTAATGGATCTTGCATTCGAATAAGAAGGGATTTATCAGGAGCACCCGAATAAATTAGCGTTTCAATCCTTGTTTTAATGGATCTTGCATTCGAATCTGAGTAGTATAAACAAATCGTGATTTACAAGGATGTTTCAATCCTTGTTTTAATGGATCTTGCATTCGAATCGGGGTCGCGAAAACGAAAAGCGACCCCTCTATCGGTTTCAATCCTTGTTTTAATGGATCTTGCATTCGAATCATAATAAAAAGGTGATAATTTGCAGGTAGAAGTGTTTCAATCCTTGTTTTAATGGATCTTGCATTCGAATGTAATTCCTAAAGCTCAGACTATGGCGGCCTTAAAGTTTCAATCCTTGTTTTAATGGATCTTGCATTCGAATGCAGCCGTGGGCGTCTTAAAGCTCCTGGGGGTGATTGTTTCAATCCTTGTTTTAATGGATCTTGCATTCGAATCGTCTCCGAAGTGGTCGAGCTCTCCATCCCAGTAATGTTTCAATCCTTGTTTTAATGGATCTTGCATTCGAATTTCCTTTGTATCCAGTGGAACTCTTGAAATCTTGGTGTTTCAATCCTTGTTTTAATGGATCTTGCATTCGAATGACCTTGACGACTTCGAGAAAGCCGCTATCCTGAAGTTTCAATCCTTGTTTTAATGGATCTTGCATTCGAATTCCATGAAGGCAAGACCGTGATATCCTCCAGGATAATGTTTCAATCCTTGTTTTAATGGATCTTGCATTCGAATAGGCAGAACAGGCGTAATAAGTTGTCAGGAGTCTAGTTTCAATCCTTGTTTTAATGGATCTTGCATTCGAATCCTCAGCTGACGACGGACGGGTACCCGGAAAACATGTTTCAATCCTTGTTTTAATGGATCTTGCATTCGAATGTTTATGTTCTGCCTCTGCTTTACATTAAAAAATGGTTTCAATCCTTGTTTTAATGGATCTTGCATTCGAATGGTATATTTACAGGATGTTTCTGGGACGAATTCTTGTTTCAATCCTTGTTTTAATGGATCTTGCATTCGAATTTATTTAGTGTTCTTTATATACAACACTAAAACATAGTTTCAATCCTTGTTTTAATGGATCTTGCATTCGAATATTAAATATACTGTCAGATAAGAGCCACTTGCATAGTTTCAATCCTTGTTTTAATGGATCTTGCATTCGAATGGTCCAGAGTTTGATCTCCCAAGCCTGGCAGATTAATGTTTCAATCCTTGTTTTAATGGATCTTGCATTCGAATTTAAAAAATTTAGTCCCAACCGCTAAACGCTGATTATGTTTCAATCCTTGTTTTAATGGATCTTGCATTCGAATTGCCCTAATGAGTTGTGTACATATTGCAGGAAAGATGTTTCAATCCTTGTTTTAATGGATCTTGCATTCGAATTTATCACAAAATGCTTATCGGCAAACCTGATAATATGTTTCAATCCTTGTTTTAATGGATCTTGCATTCGAATCAAATACCAGGATGGGAATGTATCCATCCGTAAATAGTTTCAATCCTTGTTTTAATGGATCTTGCATTCGAATGGTTAAAAAATTCATAGCTTGCAGCGATTTAACGAAATGTTTCAATCCTTGTTTTAATGGATCTTGCATTCGAATGAAAAAAAATGTTTTTTCTTGAACGAATTAAAATTGTTTCAATCCTTGTTTTAATGGATCTTGCATTCGAATTCGTCTTTTATGGGAATGGTCCCAGGGGAACCAACTTTGTTTCAATCCTTGTTTTAATGGATCTTGCATTCGAATGATGCTTCAGAACTTGACAATCAGCTT
>LFRM01040622.1_pt2 | contig 15240 bp, 15 predicted proteins | sample 618341 | NCBI WGS metagenome assembly LFRM01 (sample SAMN03654438, study PRJNA283298) | anaerobic digester metagenome | isolation source: pool of bioreactors CSTR01a, CSTR02a, and CSTR03a thermophilic anaerobic... | place: Denmark: Kgs. Lyngby | collected 2014-05-21 | reverse complement strand
CTGTTGGCCTGCTGATGAAATGCCCGGATAACCAAGGCGCAGCATATTATTATTAATAGCTGAGACGAGATTTGTCAAGGGGGCTTTTTGTAAACAAGTACAGATTTGTAAAATAGTTCTTTACAGACATCATATAGATGCTGTGAACTATTTCAAACAACAGTGTATTTCAAAAATTCCCTATTGAAAGGCATCGAGCCAATCAATAGGGAATTTTCTTTATCGTTTAGTGGGAAGTGGATGGAATACAGCCCTCCATTTTTTCTTATGGAAAGGCAAATGCTTATCCCATTTCATAGTACATCCGCGCTGCAGGTCGTTGTAGTATTCCCGGTTGTTTTCGATCAGTTGCTCAAGCGTGACAGGGGAAAATTTGTTGATGTCCACCCCCGCATTCAGTACTCTGGGAAGCTGAGTCAAAATCTGATGGACTTTATTCTGCGTATTGTGAACATGGCCGTGGATCATATAGCCGCTCTGAATATATACCAGCGGATAGTGGCAAAGGGTGATATGGTGCTCTCCGTCATCAATTTCCAGAAAGTCTGTTACTGATTCGAAGTAGTCAAACAGGTGTTGCTGGTTCTCATATCCTGTATCATGGTTTCCGCGGATCAGGTGCTTATGCCCCTTCAATTGTGAAAGCTGCGTATCTGGGAAAGGCACATTATGCCCGCCGAGGTCGCCCAGCAGATAAACGGTATCGTCATCTGAAACAACCTCGTTCCAACGACAAATCAGCACTTCGTCCATATTTTGTGTGTGTGAAAATGGGCGATTGGTTTGAACGATAACAGGTTCATATCCGAAATGGGGGTCGGCTGTGTAAAAAATCATAGCAGATTCCTCGTGGTTTCAACCGTTTGTGTTGGGTAAGGCAGAAAGCATATCGTCAATAACGATGCTGTCACCTCGATTGCGTTCGCTGATTTCTATGACTCGCACATGAGGATGCCTTACAATATCCGGCCAGAATAATTCTACTGAGACGATTTGCAAGCGGGAAGGAGCAGAACATCGGGCAAACATATGCTTATAGAATCTTTCAGCGTATCACGCACCGCCGAACATCCCACAAAATCCAACCGTATGTGCAAACACTGTTCCTTGCGATGGTGCCGTCCGGGTTGGCATTTCTTTTCATGTACTCATACAGCTTTTCTGCATTCATACCATCTAAAAAGAAAGCCTTGCCGCAAAGCCGCCGTGCCGTCTCCATAGTGACCGGCAGTTGTTCGTTGCGGCAATCATCGTAATAGGTGATTTCCGGAAAATATCCTTCCAGCAGCAGGAGATTGAACAGACCATAAAACCAGTGCCAATAGCTGCCCACACGATTGCGCTGCTCTGCCCCCAACTCCTCTTGCAGAAATTTGTCGAGCAGGTCATCGCCCGCATGTACAAAGCAACTGTTAAAACAATATCCCCGGCTCATTTCCATGAGCTTATTCAGATTTTCGCTACCGCCCACGGCCGGGGTGATGGAGGTAAACACCAAATCAAAGCGCTTGCGCCATCCCAGCGTATCCAGATCAGCTGTATTGAAATCCGCCTGAATATAGTCCGTATTGGTAAGATTGTTTTTTTGGGCAAAGGCGGCACCATGTTCCAGCATACGGCCCGAAATATCCGAGCCGGTGGCACTGCGGCAGGTTTTGGCAAACTCCGCAACGAAACGACCGGGACCACAGCCGATATCAATAACGTCATCGGTAGAGCGCAGCAGTCCACGGCTGCGCAGGTAACTGACGGTGGCATTCACGCGCCGTCTGGTGCTGTCGATTTTAATTTCATCATAGGTCAGTTCGTTCTCCCATTCGTCGGCACGCTCATCCCATATTTGCTGCGTGTGCATGGTTTTATGCCCGGGAGAACGGTATTCCCAAATTGCCCGGAAATGGTCAAGTTCTTCCTTGCTGTTCCAGTTTTTATCCATTAAAGAACCTCTTTTTCTCAGATCATTTCAAATTGGACGGATAGTTTTGCTGTGTTGCGGCGTTTAAATCCATGATGTTACAGCTGTAAAAATGAAATGATATCGTCAATGATTTCTTTTTGGTCACGATCATTCTCGGTAACCTCCAACATCCGTACATTGGGATGATGGGTGATCTCCGGCCAGAATCGTTCGGCAGGTGCTTGCAGCACTCCTAAGATGGGGATGTCACCGTCCAAAAGTTTTAGCACAGCCTGACGGAACAAAGCGGCTTCCGCTTCGTGGGGGCCTAATTCGTCCATGACGAGCAAAGAGCGAGCTGAACACTTTGCCAGGGCAGCGCAGCCCAGTGCGTCAAACCTTTCCCGGGTGCGATCGTCTGCTTTCCCACACACAAACAACAGATTGATTTCGTTGGGAATTGCCGCTTCTCCCGCGCAAAACAGATGCACGGAATAGCCCTTTTGAAGAAAAGCCTTGGTTCTCACCGTGAAAAAGCCGCTGATCTCACCCGCGTAATTGTCCAGAACTTTTTTCAGTAATGTGGATTTTCCAATCTGCTTTTCGCCGGTCAGAAAAACATGCCGAGCCATATTAGAACTCCCATTCGTCCCGCAGAAGCGTTACTTCTATCGTTTCTCCCGGATGCTTTGCCGATGTGCCAAGTTCAGTGATATAAAGTGCACCTGCGCCCATGGTATTCACCATGCTGCCGCCTTTCCACGGCTTTTGTTTAACCTTATAGCCGTCTTCTGTACGCTCCACATCCATCATGCACAGTATTTCCATGGTAGGTGGCGCTGCGATTTCTTCTGTAAGTTCCCCCTGTATGGTTTGGCGCTTTGGCATCGGGATGTGGAGCAGTCGATTTACGATTGCACGAATGCACCAGTCCATGCCGTATAACATTGCCACCGGAGGGCCGGGGATATTGATTACCGGCTTGTTATTGATAATTGCCACGCACATCGGCTTCCCCGGGGCGGCTGCCACCCAATGGAACAGCGCCACACCGCGTTCCTCTAAAATTCGGGCATTGAAATCCTCTTCGCCTTTGGATGAACCACCGCTGATGATGACAACATCAGCATCTGAAATAGCTCGATCCAATGCGGCATTCAGCTCGGCTTTACAGTCTTTTGTAATGGGATACAGAATCGGCTCTGCACCCATTTCCAACAGCATATTTTTTACAAGCACACTGTTGCTGTCAATATTTTTACCTCGCTGAACATTTTCGCCCAAAGCCACAAGCTCACTTCCCGTGGGAAGAAATGCCACTTTTGGCTTTTTATAAACATCTACTTCCGTAATCCCACCCATGGCAAGACAGGCAAGGTCAAAAGAACGAAGAACACGGTTTCGACTGCCCACTGGTTCTCCCTGTCGAATCGTACTGCCACAGGGACGAATATTCATGTTTGGCCTTACATGGACTTCCGGCGAGATGGTGAGTTGGCCGTCTGAAGAAATAGATACATCTTCAATAGGAATCACCGCATCGAAGCGGTCATCGAAATCATCACCCGTATCGGCTCTGCAAAAATCTTCCCCGAGTTTCCATGCTGAGGTGTCGGGGATTCCTTGCGCAAAACGCTCGGCAACAACGGCGACTCCATCCATAGCAGAGGCTCTTACAACAGGTATTGAATAAACTGCTTCGTAATCTCTGGCAAGAATACGGTTCAAGGCCGCATCTATGGAAATGGTTTCTGTCTGCTGCTCTGGATTCCATTTTTCAAATAAAGTCTGAATGATCTTCTTTCTTGTAGGAAGCTGCTGCATACTTATACCCCCTGACCCATTGTTCGGTAATCGGGACGTTCCGTTTTGTCCCGAACATCCCACAAAATTCTTCCGTAAGAAGAACTTGTGGTTTCCTTGACAAGCCCATCTTCGTTCATATGAGACTGTAGCCAATTCAAAATCTTTTTAGCATTTTCTGTTGTCGTTTCTTTCGATGGTAGCATATGTTCCATTATGAACTCTACATATTCTTCGTCCGGATGTATCCATATTTCCTGATGACGGTTTTCGTAGCTGGTTTCAGGATGATACCCCAACAGGAACAACACATTGAACAACGAATAAAACCATCTGCCGGTCCACTGGTGGGTGGTTTTTCTTCCAAACACCTCTTGCATAATCTGCTCTCTCAAAAGGTTTTGTCCACTCAGGTGTGTAATGTGGCAACACCAGCCTCGGCTCATTTCCATGGATTTCATCAATCCGTTCATACCATGAATAGCAGGGGTCATGGAACTGAATACCAAATCAAAAGCGCCCTTGTAACCTTCTTTTTCGATATCCATGGTTTGAAAATCACAAGTACGGAGAACTGCGTTGGTCAGCCCTTCGTTTTGAATATGCTCCGTGCCGTGCTCTACCATTTTCTCAGAGATATCCAGTCCAACTACTCTATGTACCCGCTTTGCAAACGCAGCAACAAACCGCCCCGGTCCGCAGCCGATATCCACAATGTCAAAATGTTCTTGCAACAGTCCCCTCTGCTCAAGATAGTTCACCGCGCTGATGACACGGTCATCACCTTTCCGGTTGTTTGTACGCTCCTTTTTCCAGAACTCTGCACGCTGATTCCATTTCTGCGCAGAATGATCCGGTGCATCCGTCGGGCGTGATTCCTGCAGTGAAATAAAATAGGCCAGATCTTCCGCGTTGGGTACCCCGTTAAAACAGGATGATTTGATTTTTTGATCCATGAAATCAACTCCTTTTCTGATGCTTGTTCATGGCAAATGAAGCCTGTACAAATCTCAATACAGCTAAAAACAATTCATCTCGATTTTCTTCTGTAAGATAAAAACATCTGCAATTAGGATGTGCCCGCACTTCATTGAGAAAAGGGAAGTCCTTATCCTTGACAGCGGCGATAACCGGAATATTTCCATCGAGCTTTGACAGCAATGCCTGACAAAACCGAGCTTCCTGTGTTTCCATGAAACCAAGCTCGTCAAAACAAATCACACCGCCATCGGGTACCGACTGCATCAGCTTTGGTACATAGCTGTCAAAGGCTCCGGCAAGTGTATTAAATCTGCGATTTTTGCAATAACCCATTAAATTATCTTCCGCATAATGTCGTGGTTCGCCGATTTTATGGATATAAATCGGGTCCCCCAATATCTCGTCCGTCATTTCAGGTTCCCGTTTTGTCTCAAATCCAAAGACAGGACAGTTCAGTTCCTGTATGACACGGCGAATCAAGGTGCTTTTACCAGCCCCACGCGGCCCGATAATCAACGCATGTATCATTGCACGCTCTCCTTTTTCATGTTAAACCAGCTTGCTCAGTCGATTGACCGCCGGGTCTTTCACGGGCAAACAAATGGTTCGCTCCATATCATAGCGGTCATGTATCGTAACAACATCCATTTCTATGTCGTAAACAGACTGAAGATTTTCGGACGTAATAATCTCTTTTGGGGGACCAAACCCGGCAACGCTGCCTGCTTTCATTAAAAGAACCTTGCTGCCAACGGAAAAGGGGTGTTCCGGGCTATGGGTTGACATGACAATGCAGTATCCCCGTTTTGCAAGGTCAGCGATAACCTCCCTCAAAAGCTGATGGTTTGCGTAGTCAAGGTTTGCGGCCGGTTCATCCATGACAAATACCTTTGCTGATTGACAGATCGCACGAGCGATTAAAATCAACTGGCGCTGTCCACCGCTCAGAGCGGTATATTTTTTATTGGCAAGATGCAGGGCATTTACTTTTTCCAGCGCCGCAAACGCAGCTTCACGGTCAGCCGTTTTTGGCGTTTCAAAGGCCGAGAAATGGGAGGCTCGTCCCATGATCACAACATCCAAAACCGTGTAAGCAAAAATGGGCGAGTGATATTGAGGAATATATGCAATCAAGTGGGCAAGCTCTTTCGATGAAAGACTCTTTGTATCCCTTCCGTCAATGATGATACTTCCACCGCTGATCGGTATGGAACCAAGTATTAACCGGAACAGGGTGGTTTTGCCGCAGCCGTTTGGCCCCACAAGGCAAAGTACATCTCCGTGGTCTGCGCTGCAGCTTACTCCCTTTACGATATCGCCATTGCCGTAACCGCCGCATACTTCGTTAAGCTCCAAAAGCATATTGTCACCCCCGTTCCTTTCTCTTGATAATAAGGTAAATAAAGAACGGAGCACCCATAATGCTGGTTACAACGCCGAGAGGCAGTTCCATAGACAAAACAGACCGGGCAAGGTCGTCCATCAGCACAAGATAACCGGCGCCAAGCATGGCGCTTGCGGGAATAAGTCGTCCGTAATCCACACCCACGAGAGCCCTTGCCAGATGGGGGATCATCAGCCCGACCCAGCCGATCAAACCGCCAAGGCAGACAGAGGCTGCGCTCAGCAGTGTAGAGGCAATAATAAAAATCATTCGGTAGCGCCGGATATTGATGCCCAGACTTTTGGCCTCTTCTTCATCCAGCGTCAGCAAATTGATCTGCCAGCGGAAAATAAAAATAAGAGCAAGGCCAACAACCATGGGAACAGCACTCCATTTGAACGCGTCCATGTCCGTTTTAGTAAGACTTCCCATGAGCCAAAAGGTGATTTGCTGCAGAACATCGTTGGGATCAGCCACATACTTTATCATGGTGACACCCGCATTACAGAGGGACATGATCATTGAGCCGGTAAGAACAAGACTCAAGGTGTGAGAATGTGCCGACTTTCTGCTGATCAAATATGTAGCGGCTACGGCAGTTACGCCGCCTGCAAAAGCAGATATCTGCACCACCCAGTTCGACGCTCTGTTCAGAATCGCAAAGGCTGCGCCAAGACTGGCACCGGAAGAAACACCCAAAATGTCCGGGGATACCAGCGGATTACGAAACATCCCCTGGTAGGTGGAACCGGCTACGGACAAAGACGCCCCGATAAAGACGGCAGAAAGAATACGAGGCAAACGAATACTCCAGAATATCGTAACCGCCTGTGGCAATATCTCCCCCTCATAACCAAATCTGGACAAAAAGGCTTTTATGACCTGCGAAGGAGACAGCGGGTAATATCCAATGTAAAACGAAAGCAGTACAACGGCGAACAAAAGGATCAGCATCCATGCCAATAAAAGGCGATAGCGTCTTCGCTGTACAGCTTCATTTTTAATTTCGATATGTGTTGAGTTCATATTGCTTCACCTGCACTTTATACTTGACGAAACGTTTTGTTAATGATATACTTCTCAAAGCGATATACTTTCAAAAGCTATTCGCTTTTGAAAGTATATCGCAAAAACTCCGCCAAGTCAACCAAATGAACAGCATAAAGCGGAGAAAAATCAAAAAGGAGACTGATTAATCATGAAAAGCACAAAACGCTTGCTTGCTCTGCTTTTAGTTCTCATGATGGCGGTAAGTTTGTTCGCTGGCTGCGCACAAACGGACAAGCCTGCCGAGACACCTCAGCCTCGTGAGATCACGGACATGGCCGGACGCACTGTAACCGTGCCGGCAGCGGAAGAAATCGAGTCCATATTCTCCACCGGCCCCGTCTCCGCGATTTTCCTGTACATGGTCGCACCGGACAAACTGTTGGGATGGAACTATGAACTGAATGATATCGAAAAGGCTATCATTCTGGAGGAGTACCATGATATTCCGAACTTCGGAATGGGTGACGCCATCAATTACGAGGCTGTTATCGCCGCCAATCCCACCATTGCAGTCAACTGCGGCACCATCAACGATGCGATGGTATCCGATTGTGATGCGCTGTCCGAAAGTCTTGGCATCCCCGTTATCGCCGTTGACAGCGACCTGAACAATTCCGCTGCCGCCTTCCGCTTCATGGGTGAGCTTCTTGGCGTTGAAGAACATTGCGAACAGCTTGCCGCTTATGCTGAACAGACCTTCGCTGACATTGCGGCTCTTGCTGATATTCCCGAGGAAGACAGAGTGCGCGTGTACTACGGCAACGGCGAAGATTCTCTTGAAACCGCACCCAACGGTTCTTCCCACGCGCAGATCCTTGACACCATCAACGCCATCAATGTCGCGGATTTGGAGCTTGGAGATGGTTCCCGCGTTCAGATTTCCGCAGAGCAGCTCCTTGCATGGGACCCCGATGTGATTGTTGTGAATGGTGAACCCAAGGCGAATATGAGCGGCGGCTCTGCTGCGGATGCCATTCTGAATAACCCCGATTACGCTTCCCTGAAAGCGGTTCAGGAGCTGAAGGTGTACGGCACTCCCAACGCACCGTTTAGTTGGGTTGACCGTCCTCCCGGACCGAACCGTCTGATCGGTTTGCGCTGGTTCTCCGCACTGATTTATTCCGATTACATTGATTGCGATGTGAATGAGGAAGTTCACAAGTTCTTTGAGCTGTTTTATCACATCGATCTGACTGATGAGCAGATGGAGAATCTTCTCAAGGGCACACTGTGATTGCAAGAAAGAACGTCCGAAGAAGTTCTCCGGACGTTCTTTCTGTTGCTGTTTGAATTTATGCTGTTCCTGTGATATATTGTAACATAAACCATAAATCAAACAGGAGGAAATGCGATATGACGGCTGCATTGATAATTTCTGCCGGAAGAACGGATCGAAAAGACCGTTTTTCACCGGCAAGGCAGATTGGAAAGATCTCTGCGATTGAACGAATTGCATTGTTGTTCAAAGTGGCCGGCATACAGCGAATTGTCGTGGTTGGTGACGAAGAGGAACTGCCTCAAAAATTAGTTTCCTCCATGAATCTTGTTTTTCTAAATGTGACCTCCGGTGGAGAAATGCTGGACAGCATCAGGCGCGGCCTGCAATATTTGCAAAATAAATGCACCGGTGTCATTGTCTCGTATGTAGATGTTCCTATGTTTTCCTTGCAAACCGTGCAGGCGTTGTTGAAAGCAAGCGAAAATGTGTGTATCCCCTCTTATCATGGACGGTGTGGACACCCGATTCTGCTACGAAACGTTTGCTTTGATGACATTATTTCTTATCATGGAACTGACGGGTTAAAAGGAGCCATTGAAGCGGCGGGAATCAAACGGCAAATTATCGAGGTTGATGATAAAGGGATTTTGACCGAACCTCAGTCCGGTGTATCATATGAAACGCTTGCAGCAGAACACGAGATATCGAAGATGAGGGCTTCTTTCCAGATCAGAATCAGCAAAGAAAAGGGGTTCTATGGCCCCGGTGCCCATCACCTATTGCAACTCACAGAAGAACTGGGCTCTCTTTCAAATGCTTGTCACCACATGGGAATGTCATACACTAAGGGACGGAAAATTATATCTACAATGGAAGAACAGATGGGAACGCCGGTGCTCGAAACGCAGCAAGGCGGCAAAATGGGTGGGGGTTCCCGGTTAACTGAAGCAGCAAAACAAATGATGGTTCGTTACAGTGCATTTCAGGAGGAGGCTGACGCAGCACTGCAGGAGATATTCAAAAAGCACTTTTCTGAAATGATTGAATGAAAACGCTGTGACTCCTGTCGAAAGGAACGAAAATATACAATGAATGCGATATTTGCCAAAATACTTTATGAGTTAGAAAAGAAACACGACCTCGTTCTTGTAAGCATCGTTTCTCAGGAGGGTTCTTCTCCCCGTGGCCTTGGCGCACAAATGCTTGTAGGCGGGAAAGGTCGTATCCTCGGCACTGTCGGTGGCGGAGCTGTGGAACTGCATTGTGAACAGTATGCGCTCAAACTTCTCCAGGAGAAACAATCGGGCAAAAAAGACTTTTCCCTGAAAAAAGGCGACAAAGACGATATTGGGATGGTCTGCGGCGGTGATATCGCAGTATGGTTTCAATTTATTGATGCTGCGCTTCCGTTTTGGAGTGACCTTTCCGGAAAGCTGCTGAGGCTGTTATCAGGGCATCAGGGCGGATGGCTTGCGCTGAATACAGATGGAACACTTCCAGCTTTGTTGGATGCCGACGGAGCGGTGGTATGTGGCTCACTGATTGGATGTGTTTCGTCATTTGTGCCGGGAACTTATATCAAAACAGAGGGGAGTTTCCTGCTTCCATTGCCCGTGCAGGACAGGGCGATTGTTTTTGGTGCCGGGCACTGTACGCAGGCTTTGGTTCCCCTTCTAAGTAAAGTAGGCTTCCGGGTAACAGTTATGGATAATCGCCAAGAGTTTGCGAAGCCGGAATTGTTACCTGATGCGGAAAGCATTGTCTGCGGAGACTTTACAAAGGTATCGGACTATATCCCGTTGTCTCCATCTGATTATGTTGTTATTATGACAAACGGGCATAGTCACGATTTGGATGTACAAAAACAAATTTTGAAGAATCCGCCTGTTTATGTAGGAGTTATTGGATCAAAAAGCAAGAAAGCGTTTGTAAATCAGAAGTTGCGGGATGCAGGTTTTGCCGATGAAATTATTCAAAAGGTTCATTCTCCTATCGGAACCGAAATCAAAGCTGTCACACCTGAAGAAATCGCCATCAGTATCGCCGGTGAAATGATTTATGAACGGGCGCTCCTTCGTGAATCCTGCGGGATTAAAGCCCACGGTTGCCCGATGCACTGATATATAAGCTGATTTTTCTGAAAAATCAACTTTCTTATACTAAAAAGCGGGAGTGCGTTTTGAACGATGCACTCCCGCTGAAATTTTATCGCTCCCAACTATCTCGGCTTTTCTTCTTGTTCTGCTTCTGTTGTTGCTGCTTCTGACGCAGACGTTCACGGATGGAGCGTGCTTCCGCTTCCTCGTGGAGCAGATTTGCCACATCACGCTTGCTGTCATGCATCAGCATCGGATCGTACTTCTCACCATAGGCAGATTTCACTTTGTCAACGGCAGAGCGTTCCTTTTCCTCACGAACGGCAAACCGTGCATCCATCAACTCGGCGGCATCCATACCGGTGGCTTGTTCTTTCAGCTCGGCATACTGCTTCAAGGCTTCATCCAGCTCGGCAGAATATTTTTCTTCCTGCTCGGACAACTTCTGCAGCGCACTCTCCAATGTGTCAATTTCTTTCTTCACATCAGAAATGCCCGCATCATCGGCACAGTCCAACGAGCGAAGCAGAAAGTCTTTTTCGGTTTTCAGTTCCTCGATTTCCTCGGTCAGCTCGGTAATGCGGCGGGTGAGGTCGTGTAGCTTGGGTATCTGATAGAACGGCGTTTCCTTTTTCTCCGCAAGCAGAGCTTTCCGTTCCTTGGATTTGTCCTTGATCTGCTGCACCAATCCCGCATAGCGTTCAAGCTCCGGCTTAACTGCCTTGACACGCCTGCCCATATTGTGCTTGCCCACACCAATATGACGGAGCTGATAAGTGAAAATCAGCATACTGCTGCGTACCTTCTCCATTGCCTCCGCTATGGCAGGAAGGGTATTCTTTACCGCCTGCATCAGCTTCTTGACCGTTGCTTTCAGCTCACGAAGCAAAGCGTTGTCCGCTTTGATCTGACGGTTGATTTCACAGCGGTCAGAGATAACACCCTTTTTCTCCAATGCACGGGCAACCACACCCTCGTGGATGGTGGGCTGTTCAGTCAAGCCCCGTTCTGCATGGCTACGGTGGTCGATGCGTTCATCGTGTCCATATCGCTCCAAATAGCGGTTGGTCACGTCTGCCCACGCCTTGCGCCACTCAATAAGCTGTTCCTCGCTGTTCCAACGCTCGGCAATAGGATTCTGTCTGCCGAACTTGGTGCTTTTCGGGTGCTTGTTGGCTCGTTCATATCCGCGCTTTTCGGCTTCGGAGGGTGGCATATACACTTTCTTTCGCCCCACCTTGTAAGGATACTGCTTCTCCCATCCGTCAGCTTGTGCCGCCTTGAACTCGGCAGCGGTAAAGCCACGTTCCTCGCCGTTTTTGACACAGAGATATTCTTTCTCGGTCTTATACTGCCAGTTGCCCTGCTCGTCAAGCGGGCGCACCGTCAGCATAATGTGAGCGTGCGGATTATGACCGGGCGGGTGCGGATCGTGGATTGCCACGTCAGCGCACATCCCCTCGGCAACAAAGCTGTTCTGAATAAAATCGGTTAGTAGCTCCTGCCATTGTGTCGGTGTCAGTTCAACGGGCAGAGCAGGAACAAACTCACGGGCAAGACGGCTGTCCTTGGCCTTTTCGTTTTCCTCCACGGCGTTCCAAAGCACACCCCGGTCTTTCCATTCGGGCAGAGCAACCTCCGGCAGAAATACATCCTGCCACACAAGCCCTTTCTTTCGTGTAAAGTCGTGCCGTACCCCGTCATAGTCATTCAGAATATTGGTACAGCTCAGATAAGCGGAAGCGGCAACCGCAGAGCGTCCCGTACCTCTGCTGACCACCTTTGCTTCCAAGTGGTAGATCGCCATTCGTTCTCACCGTCCTTTCGTCCTTCGGCTTTTTGTTTCTTTTTCGCAAAAAGAAAATGGGTGTCGCAGAAGATGCGATACCCATAGCAGTGAAAAACATCAGGTTGATGTTTTTCACTGGCAGTTGGCGCAAGTTGGGGGTACAATTTGTACCCCTGCTCACAGACGCAAAAGCGGATGTGCTTGCGATAACTGCGTGGACAATGACAGCAACTCCGCAGCGGTGTGGCATTGTCCATAAGGCTTCCGCAGAAGCCGCATCCGCCTCGCAGAGCGCACGGTTTCCGTAGGAAATACCACCGCCCCTTCGGGGTGGTGAGTAAGTGCGCCCTTCGGGATAAAAGAGAAGCGCCCCGGTTGCCCGGAGCGCATAAAAATTATCGTATTGCTTTGAATACCTCGCACAAAAATTCCTCCAACTGTTCCAAAGTCATCTGCGTTGTCTGCGGTAATGCCTTCTCCAAAATCGCACCCTCTTGAATCAATCGCCGTGTCCTTGCCTTGCGCTCTTTCTCACGATTTCGCATCTCGGCTTCTTCCAGTCGGTGCTTTGCCTGCAACAATTTCTTTTCATCTTCGGTCATATAAAAATCCTTTCTGCCAATTTGGGCGGAGACGTAAAAAGGCGGCCTGTGAGATTTTTCTCACAAGCCGCCTTAAGCGTCATTCGTTATGCTGTTTTCTTTTCCGGTGCTTCGAGGGAATGGATTTCCTGCAATACCGGCTGGGCTTCTGTTGTCCTTTTTGCAGCGTTACGCTCTTTCTGCATCCTGCGGTTAGCTGCCGCTCTGCAAGAATTCGAACAATATTTCGTGTCCGATCTCGCTGTGGTAAAGGTGCTGCCGCAGTTCTCGCAAACACATTCCCGGTTTCTGCTTTCTGCCGCTTCCTGCCGATAAAACTTTGCTCGACAATTTGGGCCGCAGAACAGAGTGTTGGAACGCTTGGATTCAAATTCTTTGCCGCAGCATTTACAGGTCAGCTTGAACGGTTGACCAACGGCGTGTTCGCCGGATTTGATTTTCTGATAGCGTTCCCGGCTCTTGATGCGGTGTCTGCGAAGCTGCTCCTGCCGCTTGGCTTCCTCTGCGGTCAGCTCCGGTTCAGGCAGTTCAAAGCGCCCGATGAATTTCAGATAAATCTCTACTTCCTGCACCCGATCCCCGTCAATCTTTTCCGGGGAGTGGACGATGATCTTATCAATAAACTCGTTTATCATCGGCGTGGTCAGCTCCGAAAAGTCGGTGTACTTCTTCGCCAGAGAAAGAAACTGCTCCGCACGGTCAGTATCTTCCTCGAAGCAGGACAACCGCTGCTCCGCTTCAGTCGCAGAAGCGATAAGGGCTTTTTGCTCCGTTTCATATTCCGCAAGCAGGCTGTCAAAGCGTTCATCGGAGATCCGCCCAACGGCAAAGGATTCATAGAGCTTTTTAATGATGTTGTCCAGCTCGGTGATACGCTTACGGTCTTTGTTCAGCTTGCGCTTGGTTTCCTTTGCCGCTTCCGCCTGTCTGATCTGAGAAGCGGAGCGCACCTTTTCCATAAATTCATCTTGGTTTGCGATAGCAAAGGTGCTTGCTGTGCGGACGGTTTCCAGAATCAGCTCTCTGAGTGCTTTTGTTCTGATATAGTGGCCGCTGCAAGCATGAGTGCGTTTTTGGTGTGCCAGCGTATAAGAGGAACAATCGTAAAAGTCGGAGGGGTAGGGATTATTCTCCGTGCCGCCTCTGGAACGATGGTTCGTCATTTTCGCTCCGCAGTCGGCGCAGAACAGAAGTCCGGTCAAAGGATTGGCTTCACCCAGTGTGTCGTGGCGTCTCGGTGTCTTGCGCAGCTTTTGTGCCAGTTCCCATGTTTCCTTATCCACAATGGCTTCATGGGTGTTCTCAAAGATCAGCCATTCCTCTTTGGGATTCATCACAGGATTTTTGTCCTTGTATGACTGCTTGTGAGAACGGAAGTTGACCGTATGCCCCATATATTCGGGCTTGGAAAGAATCTGCCCAACGATATAGCCACTCCAGTTATACGGGTTGGGAAATTCCTCTTTGCTTTTCCAGACACCCTTGTTCTGCTTGCCAAAGTAAACGGCGGGTGTTTCCACCTTATCGTCATAAAGAATACGGGCAATGTCATAAGGGCCTTTGCCCTCAATGGTCAATCTGAATATCCTGCGGACAACCTCTGCCGCCTCTTCATCAATATACCAACTGTACTTATCACCCGGCATTTTCTTGTAGCCGTAGATGGCGCAGTTGGTGGTCGGCTTGCCCGATTCGCCTTTCACACGGATAGCGGTGCGCTGTTTGCGGCTCAGATCACGAAGATACCATTCGTTCATGATATTGAGGAACGGCGCAAACTCATTGCTGTTCTGGTCATCGCTGTCTACGCTGTTGGCAATCGCAATAAAGTGAACGCCATGCTCACGGAAGAATACCTCCGTGTAAAAGCCGGTCTGCAGATAATCTCTGCCGATTCGGCTCATGTCCTTTACGATCACATGGGCAACCTTACCGGCTTCAATATCTGCCTCCAACCGCTTCCATGCAGGACGATTGAAATTGCCGCCGCTCCAACCGTCATCGGTATAGTGTTGGACGTTGGTGTAGCCTCTCTGCTCAGCGTAGCTTTCGAGGTATTTTTTCTGATTGACAATGCTGTTGCTATCGCCAACCTGGTCATCGTCACGGGAAAGTCTCTCGTACAATGCCGTAATTTTATTGGGATCCTGCCCCACAGTCTGTTTCACGCTCATCATGATGCGCTCCTTTCAGACTGTCGGCTCATTTGTGGTACATCCATTATATCACATTTTCCGTCATTATCCAGCGCTTCATTGCGAACGTAAGTGTCAAGTAATCGGTGGCAATTTATTTATCTTTTTGTATTCCAATATTAACCTGTAGTTTTCTTCCATGAATCTTTCTGTCTAATGGCCTTTATATCCGTTCATTTATGAAAGCCATGCAGCCTTATAGCGCCTATTTATTCCACGGTCCG
>LFRM01064482.1_pt1 | contig 15243 bp, 11 predicted proteins | sample 618341 | NCBI WGS metagenome assembly LFRM01 (sample SAMN03654438, study PRJNA283298) | anaerobic digester metagenome | isolation source: pool of bioreactors CSTR01a, CSTR02a, and CSTR03a thermophilic anaerobic... | place: Denmark: Kgs. Lyngby | collected 2014-05-21 | reverse complement strand
GCAAGAACTTCGGATGAGTGGTCGTTTTAAACAAAACACAATAATTGCTAGTCGATAGACCAGGCTACATTCTTAATAGATAACAGTTGCATTTGTTTTAGGAACAGTGCAGCTGTTTTTTTGTTTAATGGTTATCAAATTCATCATCATTCAAATCTCTTACATTCAACAACTTTCAATATTCGCGTTTTTAGCTTTGCGTAGATGTAAGATGAACAAAACAAGCGTTTGACCTGCTTAAAAAAACTCGCTTTCTCACTAGATATTTTATCAAACACACATTACTTAAACGACTTGCACAAGTATCAATTCGTAAAAAACAGACAAACATTTTTTACAATACAATGAAAACAAAAGATAGTTTATCACATTTGATATCTGTAGCTTGATAAAAGTAAAATATTCGTTTTGAGAAATAAATTAGCACAAGTAAAGTATTAAATGTAAATCAAGAACAAATACGTCCTCAAAATAGAAGGTGGAGAAGATCGTTCCTAAAACAATAATTAATTTCCACCTTTTTGCTCTATCGATATCTTACTTCCATACCAATTCCCTGCTTGTAAATTTATATCTAATTGTCTTTGTGAATTTGTTGAGTTTTCTATTACAGAGATTATTAAATCTTTATTATCTCTTTTGATTCGATACCAACCACCCTCATAATCTAACTTATAATCTTTAGGATGTACTTTATCTCCAAAATTGACGTCTACTCCATTCTCTTTTATACTTATAATAGCCCAGTTGAAATTTTTTGTAATTAATTTTTTACTAGGCTCACACCCAAACTCTACATGGTTTTCTGATAATTTGATGGAGTCACGAGCTATCCCATCTTCTTCATTACACGATATAAGTAAAAGACAAATAGTAATGAGGCTTAAATAAAAAGTTTTCATTTGGCTTTTGTGTTATTATGAGTTTTAAATATACTCTTCACTACAAATGTATAATTAATTGAAAAACCTATATTAGATCCAATAAAGACTTGAAGAAGAGAAAACCTTAATAAGTGACATTATATATAACATAATATCTCAAACAAATAAATTACTTATTCTTCATAAGTAATAATTTTAATACATATCTTTGTCTCAGAATTTTGGTGCTACATGTTTCAGCAATCCTTCGAAACATGCAGTGAAAAGGGAAACAGGTGTAAATCCTGAACAGACCCGCTGCTGTAAGCTCAATCAAAATCCTTGTGCATTATCTCACAACCACTGTATCGAAATGGCGATATGGGAAGGGTTCACAAAGGATGAGTAAGTCAGAAGACCTGCCAAAATACAAAAGTAGTCTATATGAATAGTAGGTTTTTTATATCTGCTTGAAAGGCTATTAAGCAAACGTTCTCGTGGATTAGAACAATTGTGCTAGGGCTTTCTATGGCCTCTACCCCAATTGTTTAATATGTATTTATATATTAAATTAAAAACAAAATGAAAAGATTTAAATTTTATGCGATTCTATTCGCATTGGTTACATTTGTGGCCTGTAGTGATGACTTTGTGCCAGTATTAACAACTGATCTAACTACTGATACATTTGAGTTTACAAGCGAAGGTGGTAAACAAACATTTTTGCTTGAAACTAATGAACAATGGTCTGTTGAAGAAACGCCTGAATGGATTACTGTAAATGTGACGGATGCTCCTATTACAAGAGCTGAGAAAACATTGTATGAAAGCGGAAAGAAAGCTGTTACTATTGTTGTTGCAGAAAACCTAGCGTATGAAGATCGTACTATTGAGCTGACGATGATGTCAGTATCTGGTAATCTGGTGAAGCTGACAGTTACACAAGAAAAGAGCCCTAAACTTATTACAGATTTAGAGACAGATCAGTTTAGTTTTCAATCGGAAGGTGGCAAGCAATCTTTTTTGCTGGATAGTAACGAGGATTGGACTATGAACGAACAGCCTTTATGGTTAACAGTAGAGGTGAAAGATGCTGATGAAAGTGCAACAAGAAGTACTTCGTTCGAAAGTGGAAAGAAGGAAATAACAATTACCGCTGAAAAAAATAACGAGCATATTTCACGCTCTGCCGAATTGATACTCACATCATTGAAAGGTTTAAAAATAGAATTGGAGATTATACAAGCCAAAAAACCCGAATTGATAGGCTATTGGATTTTGAGCGAGGGCTATGCTGGACAAGATAATTCGGAAATGGCATGGTTTGATGTGTCAACTAAGAAGATTGCGAAAAAGCAATTTAAAACCATAAACGGAACTTCGTTGGGTGACACTGGAAATGCAATGAAAATGTATGGTAGTAAGATGTATGCTGTAATTAGTGGCCCAGGCTTTGGCACAGAAACTCCTGAAGGAACTAGCTATATTGAGGTGATTGATCCAGCAAACGGCAAGTCAATTAAGCGAGTGCAGTTTACAACAGCATCGGGTGTTGCAGCAAAACCACGTAACATCATCTTTGAAGGTGGTAAGGCGTATATTAGCAGCTATTCAAATGAAGTGGTGCGTCTTGACACTGCTACTTTACAATTGGATGCACACGCCACTTTGAGTGGAACATTGGCTGAAGGATTGGCTTATAATGATGGCAAAATATATGTATGTAACTCTGGTCAAGGGGAAGATAATAAAATATCTGTAGTTGATGCTGAGAGCATGATGGAGACAAAAATAATTACCACAGCTATGAATCCTACAGGAATTGTATCGGTAAGCAATGGGGTTCTTTATTTTAATACAAACTATCCAGCATACACTTTATACAAACTAACAACAGCTAATGATGAGATTACTGAAATACCGGGATTTAGTGTAGCAGATATGACTTATACAAACAATAATATATACACATCTTCTTTTGATTGGGGCACTTATATGGGAGAAGTTTATCAATTTAACACTACTACAGAAGTATCCACGCAAATCAATCTCGATTTAGCAGAAGTTGGCATTCCAATGCTTATGGAATATCATATCGGTACTATTAATGGGTCGGAATATCTCTATTTGACAGGAATGGGAGAGGATGTTGTAATTTTCGACCCAAATACAAGGGAAATCAAACATGCACTAAAAACAGGTGTAGCCAATGCATCTGGAGTAGTGGCTGTGTACAAATAACTTAGAAAACTCGTGCCTTAATAGGCATAGACGAAGTGTGAAATAGATGGTGCAGTGATTGAAACTAAGCACTGCCTATTTCGCACTTTTTTTTGTATATCCTATAGTGGTATTTGTCTAAACAAGATATTTTAGATAATATCAGAATACAAAGCTAGCTTATATTATTGCAAGTGATTCATTATTACCTTATAAATCAATATTGTGACAAAAGAGAAAAATAATTAACCAATCATTCTTCAAATTCATAATTTTAATACATATCTTTGCGGTTGCAATGGTTCAGATATATTGTTCAATATAGATGACGAAGAGGGAATCAGGTGTAAATCCTGAGCAGACTCGCTACTGTAAGTCCTATGCAACATTTTGACAAACACTTTCGCCACTGCATCATGTTATAATATTACAATATTATAAAGATGTGGGAAGGCAGATCAAAATGGGGATAAGTCAGGAGACCTGCCAATGCATTAATTATTCAGGCTTTCGAGGAGTAGAGCTTTGAAACCAAATGCAAAATGCATATTAATATTTGTTTTCAGTTTTTCCTAGAAGCCATATTTATAAATATGGCAAACTTCTGTTGTTGTAACTCAATATAATTGAGAACATAACAGTTGGCGCGCTGCAACCTATTTTTCATGTATTTTTATACAAACAGTAGTCTTATCCCAACCAAGGGTTTATTGACTTTGTTGATACTGCTAGTTTTATCTCTTTCTCTTACTGCTCAGAGCAGTGCTTTTGAGTTTGAGATAGACGAAACTTATCAAAGAGATTCTCTCACAATGTTGTCGATAGAAGAGGTAGTTATTACTGCAAATCGCAACAAATTTAATGTTATCTCTCCAATGCCTACACAAATGTTGCAGGGCAAAGAGCTTGAAAAACTAAACAGCTTGTCGGTAGCTGACGCCATTAGATACTTCTCTGGCGTACAACTTAAAGATTACGGAGGAGTTGGCGGTATAAAAACTATCAACGTGAGAAGCTTGGGTAGCGCACATACTGCTGTATTTTACGATGGTATGACAGTGGGCAATGCACAAAATGCACAGGTAGACCTTAGCAAATACTCGCTCGATAATATTGAAGCAATTGAGCTTTACAACGGGCAAAAATCTTCTATCTTTCAACCTGCACGTGGTTTCTTTGCATCCAACTCTCTCTATTTGCGCAGCAAAACTCCTCGCTTTGAAAAAGATGAGAATCATCACATCAGAGCTGCATTTAAAACTGGTTCATTTGGGCTGTTGAATCCTTCTATATTATATCAACAAAAGATAACTTCAGATTTATCTCTCTCAGCAAGCGCAGAATTGGTGGATGCACACGGACGATATAAGTATCGTTACAAAAAAGATGGAGGATACGACACCACTGCCGTCAGACAAAATGGCGATATCACCTCTTTGCGCACAGAACTCACCTTCTACTTACAAAACAAACATATTGGCAAAGCCACTCTTAAAGGATATTTATACAACTCAGAACGTGGACTTCCTGGTGCAATTGTTGCTAATCGATTTAGCCACAACCAACGCCAATGGGACAGAAACCTATTTGTACATGCTAGTTTAGAGAACTCTTTTTTCAAAAATCACGACCTGCTTGCCAATGTCAAATTTAGTAGAGATTACAACCGATATATCGACCCTGAATATATTAGCTTAGATGGAGCACTGGACAATAGATACTATCAAAGCGAATGGTATGCATCGCTGGTAAACAAGTATACAATTTCCGATTGGTGGGATATATCGCTTGCTACCGACTTCGCAAAAAACACTTTAAGTGCCAATCTTTATCGGTTTCCCTATCCCACTCGTTACTCTTATTTTGTGGCTTTATCTACACAAATGCAATGGGAACGACTGCACATACAAGCAAGTATGCTTGGAGCATATGTTGATGAACAAGTAAAACAATATTACAAAGGCGATAATCAAAAAGTATTCAACCCCGTAATCTCAGCTTCGGTACAACCATTCGAGACAAGTGATTTTCGTATTCGTGCATTCTACAAGGAGTCTTTTAGAATGCCCACGTTCAATGATTTATACTACACCTTTGTAGGTAACAGTTCATTGCGACCCGAATTCACAAAACAATATGATATAGGTGCAACATGGATTCACAATAATAACAATGGCTTTTTGCGAACTGCATCCGTACAAGCCGATGTATACTACAACCGAGTGACTGATAAAATTATTGCTATGCCATCGTCCAATCTTTTTAGATGGACAATGATGAATTTGGGAGAGGTAGAAATAAAAGGACTGGAAATAAACACAGATACTAAGTTTGACTTACCCAAAGACTTAAAGTTGAATTTGGGATTGAGCTACACCTATCAGAAAGCTATTGATATAACACCAAAAGGGAGCACGTATGGCGATCAAATACCTTACACCCCCATTCATAGTGGCACTGTTACATCGTTTTTGGGATGGAAAGAATGGGATTTACATTATAGCTTTATATACACTGGCGAACGATATAGTCAGAAAGCCAATATTCCTGTCAACTATGTTCAACCGTGGTATACACACGACTTAGCACTCGGTTGGGAGGGAAAGATTTTTAAAAACAACATGAGATTATCAGCCGAAGTAAACAACCTCTTCAATCAATATTACGACGTTATACTCAACTTCCCCATGCCGGGAAGAAATTTTAGATTCAATTTATCCATTACTATTTAATTACCAATTAAAATGAAACGTATTTACAATCTTTTGGCCATTGCAGCCGTACTTTCAATTCTTTTCTCAGGGTGTCGCAAAGACGATATAATACTTCCACCCGAAGAAGAGCAATTACCTCCGCAAGAAGAAGTGTTGCCTCCAGAAGAAGAGGTATTACCTCCAGAAGAAGAAACATCTCTTGATACTATAACCTCGATTGTCGGGTTCTATTTGTTGAACGAAGGCAATATGGCAATGAATAAAGCTTCGTTGGATTACTATGATTATGGTACAAGTATATACAAACGCAACGTATATGGACAAGCAAATCCTGATGCAACACTGGGTCTTGGCGATGTGGGAAATGATATAGGTATTTATGGTTCCAAACTTTACACTGTTATCAATGCATCTAATAAGTTGGAGATAATGGATGTAGCCACTACAAAACGATTGGGGGTAATTGATATAAAAAATGGTCGCTACATTACGTTTGCTAATGGTAAAGCATATGTGTCGGCCTATGATGGTGAAATTGCACTAGGACAAAACTCTCCAAACGGATTTGTAGCAGAAATTGACACAACAGATCTAACGATTACAAGAAAAGTAGAAGTAGGCAGACAGCCTGAAGAGCTTGCTGTGGTAGAAAACAAACTATATGTTGCCAACTCTGGAGGTTACAGCCCACCCAATTACGAAAGCACTATTTCTGTAGTTGACATAAACTCTTTTACTGTAGTCAACAAAATTGAAGTTGCACCTAATCTTCATCGTTTACGAGCTACAGAATCTGGAGACTTGTATGTAAGCTCACGAGGTGATTATTTTAAAATTCCTTCGCAACTTTTTGTAATAGACACAAAGAAGGGTGAGGTTAAAAAAACTTATGATATTCCCACAAGCAACCTCACCATTGTAGGAGACATTGCTTACATTATTGGCTCTGCATTTAGTTACGAAACATTTGATTGGGAGATTGGCTATCGCATGGTTGATATTAAAAAAGAGGAGCTATTAGAGGATAGTTTCCTTCCAGAAAGCGTGAGCAATGAAATTGAAATGCCCTATGGTGTAGCAGTTGACCCATTTTCTAAAAATATCTATATTACTGATGCCCGCGATTATGTATCGCCCGGAACTCTCTATTGTATAGATAAAAACGGCGCATTAAAATTTACTGTAAAAACAGGGGACATTCCTGCTCATTTTGCATTTGTGTATAAAACAACAATAGTAGAAAAATAAGGAACAACTTAATATTAAAAACAATATGAAACACTTATATAACTTATTGGCTCTTGTAGCTTTACTCTCAACTCTAATTACTGCGTGTAGTAAAGACGACCCTATTATAGATGGAGATGATGACTTACCTTCTCAGACTGTAACTGCTATAGATGGATTTTACCTGCTTAATCAGGGGAATATGAACACTAACACAGCATCGTTAGACTTCTATGATTTCACTTCAGGGAAATACCAAAGCAATGTGTTTAGTAACACAAACCCTGAGGCTGTTTTAGGACTTGGCGATGTGGGTAACGACTTGGCTATCTATGGGTCTAAGCTTTATGCTGTTATTAATAAGTCGAGCAAGGTAGAGATAATGGATGCTAAAACAGCAAAGCGTATAAAGGTGGTTGATGTTGACAATGCTCGTTTTATCACTTTTGCAGAAGGCAAAGCTTATGTATCTGCTTATGGCAGTTCTCTGAATGGATTTGTTGCAGAAATTGACACAGCTACTTTCGAAATCTCAAGAACAGTTGAAGTGGGCAGACAGCCAGAACAACTTGCTGTAGTGGATGGAAAAATTTATGTAGCAAATGCAGGATGGGCAAGTGCTCCAGATTATGAGACCTCTCTTTCGGTAATTGATTTAAACTCTTTTAGTGTAATCAACAAAATTGAGGTAGGCACAAACCTACTTCATGTAAAGGCTGATGAATATGGAGACTTGTATGTAAGTTCTCAAGGCGATTTCGGTGCAGTTACTTCAAAACTTCTTGTTGTAGACACAAAGACAGATATGGTTAAAAAGACTTTTGATGTTCCTGTTGCCAATCTTACAATAGTAGATGATTTAGCGTATATAGTGAGCTCTACTTATGATTGGGAAACATATAGTAACATTACAGGCTACCATCAAATAGATGTCAAAAACGAAGTATTATTAAATGGAAGTTTCTTGCCTAAAAGTATAAGCGACGAAATTAAATCACCAAGTGCTCTGGCAGTCGATCCAGCATCAAAATTTATTTATATAGCTGATGCTCTTGATTATGCATCGCCAGGCAAACTCTATTGCATAAATAAAGATGGAGATTTACAATTCACAAAAGTAACAGGCAATGTGCCTGCATCTATTGCTTTTAGATATACAACAACCAAGAAATAAAAACAAATACGTTATAAATTAAAAAATTACGAATACAATGAAAAAGATTTTATTTTTAATTTCTACCATCTTTCTACTTACTGCTTGCAGCAGCGATGATGATGTATTGAGCGAGAAAGACGCTCAGTTAGAATTAGATCAGATTGAACAACAAGTAAAACTAAAAAGTGCTGCTGACAAACAGCATCGTGTTGCAGCTTATGAAGCAAAACAAGAAAAGTTTGTTATTACTTTGAGTGACGATACAGAAGTGATGCTTCCCAATACATCATCATTTTTTACAATTGGTGAAGATGGCAATTGGTGGATTGATGGAACAAAAACCGAAATTGAAGCTAAAGCAGAAAGCAAAATTACATTTAACCCAAATGGTGATTGGCTTATTGATGGAAAAGCTACAGGTGTTGCCCTAAAAGGCGATAAAAAGAAAAATGATTTAGAGATTGTAGCCATCATATTAAAAGAAAACTCAATGGTTTTCCTATTTGCTGATGGATCAAATATTGACTTAGAAACAAACGCTCCAGAAATTGTTCTTATCACCCCAGTAGAGGGGTTTGAAGTAGACATGATGCAATGGTTGCGCCTTTCGCCTGAAGTGAAAAATGGCGATGAATCATCGTTTGAGTGGACAATGAATGAAGAGATAATTAGTAACACCAATGAACTTTTACATGTCTTTTCTGAAGATGGAACATACAATATTAAATTTGCTGCCGAAAATAATATGGGAGTTGCCACCAAAGAGTTGAGCATAATAGTAAACAAGCAAACCTATAATAACAAAATAGCCAAAGTACATGAGTTTCTTCCTGCACCCGGACAGTTTGTAAATAAAATGCCCGCAGCTACAGCCGAAGACAATGCTGAAAGCATGGTTGCTAAAGCAAACAAAATCTTAACAGATGGAGGCATGGTATCGTTAGGAGGTTTTGGTGGATATGTTACATTTGGTTTCGACCACACTGTTATCAATAAAGAAGGAAACGATTTTGTGGTATTAGGAAATGCAATGATAAACTCAGCAGAACCAGGCGTAATTATGGTATCGTATGATGCTAATGGAAATGGACTACCAGACGACGAGTGGTTCGAAATTGAAGGCTCGCAACATCCTAAAGAAGGAACAATCAAAGAGTATGAGATGACTTATTACAGACCCACAGAGGAACCTGCTGATGCTAATGAGCCAGCGTATATACGCTGGACAGACAATAAAGGTCAAGAAGGATATATTGCCAAAAATAGCTTTCACAGACAATCCTACTATCCAATGTGGGCGGGAGAAAGCATTACCTATAAAGGAACTTACTTAGCAGCAGCTATGTATGATGAGTCGGGTAATGGTACTATGTGGAAAAGCCCTGCTTATGATTTTGGATATGCTGACAACTGGGCCAATAATGACGAGAAAGGCCATATAGACATTGATTGGGCTGTGGATAAAGATGGCAACAAAGTAAACCTTAAAGGAATCGATTTTGTGAGAGTACACACCTCTACGCGTGCAGCGGGTGGTTGGTTAGGTGAGGTTTCTACAGAAGTGAGCGGTTTTAAAGATTTAAATTTAGAATAAAACTAAAATATAAAACACATACAAATTATTACAATGAAAATTAACAAAACAATTCTCTACCTGTTACTTGCACTCCTTTTTGTAGGATGTGCCGATTATGACGAAGATATTAACGACTTAAATCAAAAATACGAAGATGTATTAGAAGAGCAAGCTCGTCAGGCAGAAGCTTTAAAGAATCATGAAACTTTATTGACAGCTTTACAAAATCAACTAACCGTTGATAAAGTAGTGGCTACCGATAATGGATATACTATTACTTTTTCTGACAATAGCACAGTTAATATATCAGATGGTCACACGCCAGTGTTTACGCTGGGCGAAAATGGCAATTGGTTTATTGATGGAAAAGATTCAAGTATTGCAGCCGAGGGTTCTACACCACAAATTGTAGATGGTTATTGGTATATAAATGGTGAATCGACAGGTGTGAAAGCTCAACCTGAAGATGGAACAAGTGCGCCAACAATAATTAGCATTGTTATTCAAGATGGTGTAGCTATATTCACCTTTAGCGACGACTCACAAATAGAAGTACCCATTAAAGAGGAAACTACAACTTGCGATTTTTCAAAAGGGTTTTTTATTGTCAATGAAGGTCAGTTTGGTAAAAGTGGAGGTGTTATTAACTTCTACAACTCTCTTACTAATAAAGTAGATACAAACCTTTTTGTGAAAATAAATCCAGGAAAAGATTTAGGAAACACCACACAGTTTGCTACAATCTATAATGAGCAAATGTACATTGTATCTAAACAAGGAGACTTTGTTACAGCCAATCCTAATACTCTGATAGAGACAGGACGCATCAAAAATTTCAACAAAACAGCCGCAGATGGTCATGCTTTTTGTGGAATAACCGAAGAGCTTGGTTTAGTTTCTACAACTAAAGGAATTTTTAAATTAAATCTCAACCCGCTATCATTGGGTGATAAGATAGAGGGTATTACAGGTAAAGTTGGGGAGTTGTTACAATACCGTGAACATGTTTATGCAGTAGGTAATAATAAAATATATGTAATAAACACAGCTACTTGGGAGTTAGAAAAAACTTTTGATAGTGGTAAAAGTGGCCTCACAGTAAGTAAGGATGGAATGATTTGGAGCACACACGACAACTTGCTGCTTAAAATAAATCCATACACACTTGAAATGGAAACCATTGCTATGCCCAATGACATTAAAGCAAGCTACAGTCCTTGGGCATGGACAGCAGGATCGCTCACTGCATCAAAACAAGAAAACGCACTTTTCTTTGTTAGTGGCATGCACATATTTAAATATGTAATTGGCGATATCACTTCTTTAAACTCACCACTATTTACAGTGCCAGCCGGACGAATGATTTATGGCACGGGTATGAGCGTTGACCCTAAGAGCAATCAAGTGTTGGTTACCACAATTGTGGGTTATGGTGCAGATTCAGCTAAAAACAATTTATATTTTTATGATGGCACTACAGGCTCACTCAAAAAGAACCTGTTTTATGAAGGCATGTGGTTTCCATCTATGATAGTATTTCCAGAGAACTGATTTACTCTAGTTCGTAAGAACGTAAAACTCTAAATCTTATTTAGTGATATACGTTAAATCCATTGAGGAGTTGGGCCTCAATGGATTTTTTTGTTCTATATGGTTGGCAAGAAAAGAAAAAGGCACACAAGAATATTAATCTTGTATGCCTTTTATTATATTTTTTCAGTAAATAGTTGACTATTTTACTGCTATTACTTTATATCATCTATTTACACCTCGTAAGTTGTAGAAGAAGTCTCCCCTCCTCTACCTGTCCAATTGGTGTGGAAGTATTCGCCACGAGGCTTATCCACTCTCTCATAAGTGTGTGCTCCAAAGTAATCGCGCTGCGCTTGCAATAAGTTGGCAGGCAGACGATCATTTCTAATACCATCAAAATAAGCCAAAGCTGATGTAATTGCAGGTAAAGGAATACCATTTTCTATGGCTGCAGCACTTACTCTACGCCAGCTATCTTGTGCAGCTTCTAACTTCTCTTTAAAGTAAGGAGTTAGCAATAAGTTCTCCAATTTAGGATTGTACTCAAATGCCTCTTTAATGTCTTTCAAGAATGCAGATCGAATAATACATCCACCACGCCACATATGAGCAATACCACCATAATTCAGGTTCCAGTTGTGTTCTCTAGCTGCCTCCATCATCAGGTCGTAACCTTGTGCATACGAGATAAGTTTTGAAGCAAAAACGGCCTGTTCTAAATCTTTTACAAATGCTTGCTTGTCACCTTTAAAAGCAGGTTTGGTACCCGACAAATACTTTGATGCTTTTACACGCAAGTCTTTTTGAGCCGATAGCGTACGAGAATAAACAGATTCGGCTATCAAAGTAAGCGGAATACCTAAATCAAGCGCAGTAATGGCTGTCCATTTACCAGTTCCTTTCTGGCCAGCAGTATCCAATATCTTTTCAACAAGTGGACTACCATCTTCATCTTCAAAAGCCATTATGTCAGCCGTAATTTCAATTAAGTAAGAGTCTAGCTCACCCTTGTTCCATACTTTAAACACTTTGTGCTGCTCAAAAGCATCCATGCCCAAAAGGTCTTTCATTAGGTGATATGCCTCATTAATAATTTGCATATCGCCATATTCTATACCATTGTGAACCATTTTCACAAAATGGCCTGCACCATCTTCTCCCACCCAATCGCAACATGGCACACCATCGTCCACCTTTGCAGCTATCGACTGAAATATCTCTTTTATAAAAGGCCATGCCTCTTTAGAACCTCCAGGCATAAGCGATGGGCCCAATAAAGCTCCCTCTTCACCACCCGAAACTCCTGTACCTACATATAGTAAACCTTTACTCTCAACATATTCTGTTCTACGAACAGTGTCAGGGAAGTGACTGTTACCACCGTCAATAATTATATCGCCTGGTTCCAACAATGGTACAAGTTTATCTATAAAATCATCTACAGGCTTGCCTGCTTTTACCAACATCATCACTTTACGTGGAGTGCTAAGCGAGGCAACCAACTCTTNNGATTGATTGTGCTGGTATAAATTTCTTTCCTTTTCCTCTACCTTCTACAAAGGCATCTACTTTTTCAACTGTTCGGTTAAAGAGTGCTACTGTATAACCCTTATTCTCCATGTTTAGAACAAGGTTTTCGCCCATTACAGCTAACCCAATCAATCCGATGTCTGCTAATTTTTTCATTATTCTATTTTAAATCTATGTATTTTTCTATCGTTACTGTGCATCAATTTCCCTGTCACTCTCTCAATGCCTAAAGTAAAAAACAACTGAACACATAAGATGTTCATTAACATTTGAGATTCGTTGCACAACCAGCTTATTGTGCGCAAATATACAAAAAATAAAAAAAGCGATTGAACAAAACTACATCACATTCAATAAATAAATCTCTAAAAGAGTAGTTTCTTCTATTCAATTTGTTATTTTTGTAATTAAATCAATCAAAAACTTAGAAATAGGCTTAATACATCAGTTTGTAATTTTGTAATAATGAGAAAAAGAAGAAGTATAAACTTCATCACGATATTTTTTATAATAACAACCCTGCTACTAACTATGCTAGTTGTATCTAACCATTTTTCGAAAGTGAAAGAGGTAGGTTACGACAGTACAGCCGTGCTTAATAGAGTTGTTCCCATACAAGAGTTGGCACTAATAAAATACAACTATTCAGGAGTAATTGGCTATAAAGACTTTTATAAAATATTGAAGATAAATATACCACTAACAGAGAAATCATTTCTCTTGAAGTATAATGGCTATATAAAAGCTGGCGTTGACTTTAAAAATATGAAAGTAGATGTATCTGGCAAAGATATTCATATATCACTGCCAAGAGCAAGAATATTGGACACAATGATTGATGAAAAATCAATTAGGGTGTACAACGAAAGTATGAATGCTTTCAATCCGCTCACCATTGCCGATTATAACAAAGCAATAATGAAAGAAAAAGACACTATGATTAGCGATGCTATCTCGCAAGGCATTCTAGGAGATGCTACAAAGCAAGCCGAGGTGGTGCTTACATCCATTATGAAAGATATGGGTTTCGAGAATATAAAGATTACACAAGAAATAAACATACCACGTCCACAATAGAAATAAAAAACCTTTTAAATAAAGACTCATCATGAAATTTACAACTAAGTTATTGATTTTTTGGTCTTCTGTTTTTTTGATTTTCCTACTTGGCTTTGTTATAGTAATGTCTGTTTTTTGGGACATCTCTTTTAACTTTTGGCATCTCCTTGTGGCTTTTGTTATTAATGGAGTAATACCACCAGCTATTATCACCTCGTTTTTCTATAATAGATTAGAATACATGGAGTCTGAAGACGACACACCTCCCAAATTTAAAGGTGTTAAAACACTGGATATCAAGTTTGATGCAAGAACTAATCACCCGTTTGATGAGATGATGCAAAAGGTTGACCGACAATACATCATATCGTACTCCGACAGAAAAAACAAGATTCTTAAATTTAGAACAGACTCACGTATGCTAACATGGGGTTTAGGTGGATATTTAAGAATGTATGACGACAATACAGTAGATGCCTATGTATATCCAATACATAAAAACTCTCGCAGAGAAGGGCTCACAGTAAATCAAACCCTGCGGGTGCTCTGCTCTATATTTAGGCAGTGCTAGTTTTTTTATTTTCTGAGAGATAGTTAAGACTAGAGGATAAGATATTGAAGCTGTTTCAAAATCTACTTGTAGGGAGTTTCTTTACCAGTAAAGACATTGGGTCAGTATTACTACACTAGCCTTTCTTAATCAATAGACAAGTCGCACCTTCTGATGAATTAGGCAGAGATTTTATGGAGCTGTCCTGTTTCTTCAATCTTATAACTCATTGCTATTAGGATACGCAGTGAGCAGTCTGTATAAACTATTCTGCCATTTCTGATGAAAAACTTCCCTTCCTTTACCTACACAACATGCTTTTTACATGTCATCTCACCAAACAATGCCTTAAAAGCGGTGGTATACTCTCTTTATCTCCCAATTACTGCTATTTTAAGGATGGAAGTTCTGAAACCTTTTTTCTAAGTGAAAAAATAATTACTTTTGTATAGTTACAAACACGCAAACAAATTACCTTTGAGTCTTTTCATACAAAAGACTAGATAAAAAATACAAATGCAAGAAAATAAAAATAGTATATTCAGTTTTGCAATGCAAGCTGGATTTGGATTAGGTGGATTTTGGATTTTCAAATACCTATTTGTAATAGGAACTACCAAATATCCAGCATTAGAATTCGCAAATGGATTTTTGCTCTTCTTCACCCCCGTATTGCTTCTTTTCTATTTAATTCAATACAAAAACAGCAAACCCGAAAACACCCTCAAGTATTGGGAGGGAGTGAAATTTGGTATAATCCTCTTTTTCTTTGCCTCTATTATAGAGTCGGTCATCATTTTTATACACGTTACAAG
>LFRM01293109.1_pt1 | contig 15252 bp, 12 predicted proteins | sample 618341 | NCBI WGS metagenome assembly LFRM01 (sample SAMN03654438, study PRJNA283298) | anaerobic digester metagenome | isolation source: pool of bioreactors CSTR01a, CSTR02a, and CSTR03a thermophilic anaerobic... | place: Denmark: Kgs. Lyngby | collected 2014-05-21 | reverse complement strand
CGTCGCCAGATACCTTTCATAAGAACCCAGTGGGAGGCCACCGGGTTCTTTCCATAATTTGCTTTGCTGTGTATTGTATACATATGACAGTGGGGCCTGATTATGTAGACGGATATCGTAAATGGAAACCAGGGTAGATCATTCTTTCGCATAAAAAGCTGATGTTGGTGCAGGAAAACGCTCCGCTGCAGAGAAATAAACTCTTCATGGCGGGGATGGCTCCATAGTCCCGCATAGTACTCTGAACCTGGTCCTGCCGGACCAAGAGGGTGCAGAGTACTGGTGATATAGCCGGGGGAGGACAACGAGAGCATTTCCGTAGGCGGTATCAGACAAAAAGCAAAGGTGAGTAAAAGAGGGAGGTTATATTGTGAAGAGGCTTGTTTCAGTACTACTTATTGCCGTGATGTTGTTTGCAGTAAGCGGTATAGTTATGGCTGCCGATTATAAAATCGGTGTAGTCACCGGTACCGTGTCCCAGGGTGAGGATGAGTACAGAGGTGCCGAGAATGTAGCTGCCAAGTATGGCGACATGATCAAGCATGTGATCTATCCTGACAACTTCATGCAGGAGCAGGAGACCACCATCTCCCAGATCGTGCAGCTGGCTTCTGATCGTGATGTGAAGGCGATCGTGGTGGCCCAGGCTGTTCCTGGCACTGTTGCAGCTATTCGTCGGGTCAAGGATATGCGCCCGGATGTAATATTCGTCTTGGGCACCCCCCATGAGGACCCAGCTATTGTGGAGTCGGTAGGAGATATTTCCCTTGAGACTGACCAGTACGGTCGTGGGCGCACCATCATTCAGCTTGCCAAGCAGATGGGAGCGGAGAAGTTCCTCCACTACTCATTCCCGCGCCACATGTCCATGGAGCTGCTGGCTACCAGAAGAGACATTATGAAGGAAGAGGCAGCTAAGCTTGGCATCGAGTTCATCGAAGTTACCGCTCCGGATCCAATGAGTGACGCTGGTATCCCCGGTACCCAGCAGTTTATCCACGAGGACGTTCCTCGCAAGGTGGCTGAGTATGGCAAGAACATCGCCCTGTTCGGCACCAACTGCGGAATGATGGATCCGATGATTACTCAGGCTGTCGAGACTGGAGCCATTTTCCCAGAGCAGTGCTGCCCCAGCCCGACCCATGGTTATCCTGCAGCCCTCGGCCTGGCCATTGAAGAGGATATGAGAGGCGACATGAATGCCGTTCTTAAGGCCATCAATGAGGCAGTTATAGCCAAGGGCGGTGCCGGCAGGTTTGCGACCTGGCCTGTATCCTTCAACATGATCACAGTAGAGGCCGGTGTGGAGATCGCCCGGGCAGCCGTTGAGGGCCGTCTGGATGTAAGCGATGCCGATGCTGTTGGCCGTGTCTTTGCCGAGGCAGCCGGCGTTGATTCAGTTCTGATTTCCCGACTGAGCGATAACGGCAACTTCTATCTACTCACACTCCCATCTGTCATCTTCGGTGAGAGTGATATCTAAGACTTCTGAAGTAAGCAGCATATAAGCAGCCTACGGGTTATGCTAAGGTATAGGGGCAGAGCTATCTATAGCTTATGCCCCTATAGCCTTGAATAGATGACATAACTAGATATTGTCTGCGTAGGAAATATGCTGAGCATCCTTTGTGGTGGAAGGGGTAGTTACAGAGTGGCACACGCACTAGAGATGCGGGGAATAACCAAAAGTTATTTCGGCAACACCGTTCTCAAGAGTGTGGATATAGCCGTCAATCCAGGCGAAATCCATGCTTTGGTAGGGGAGAACGGTGCAGGGAAATCGACCCTGATGAATATTCTCTTTGGCATGCCCGTGATCCATGACACAGGCGGATTCGAAGGTGAGATCCTGGTCGATGGCCAGACAGTCAACATCGAATCCCCTATGGACGCCATGAATCTTGGAATTGGAATGGTACACCAGGAGTTCATGCTGCTGCCGGGTTTCACAGTCACAGAGAATATCAAGCTCAACCGGGAGCTGGGTCGTCCTAACATCGTAAGCAGAATCCTGGGCAAAAAGTTTGAGCTCTTAGATAAGGAGCAGATGGGGAAAGACTCCAGACAGGCTCTGGACAAGCTGGGAGTGGATATTGACGAATGGCTGCCGGTAGCAGGCTTGCCGGTTGGCTATATGCAGTTTGTAGAGATTGCCCGGGAAATCGACAAGAGCCGCATGAAGATCCTAGTCTTCGATGAGCCTACAGCCGTGCTGACAGAGGCTGAAGCGGATCTGTTCCTGAATGCGGTAAGGCGGTTGGCGGAGAGCGGACTTGCCATCCTTTTCATCTCCCACCGGCTTGATGAAGTAGTGGGTGTGGCACATGATGTTACGGTGCTGCGGGATGGCGAGGTCGTCGGGCATCTGCCGGGGCAAGAGGCCAGAGTTGACAGAATAGCCGAGCTGATGGTAGGCAGGAAGGTGGACCGTCCCAGCCTGCCTCCCCGGGAGAAGGAACCAAGCGATGATGACCTGATCTTGGAGATCAGCAGCCTATCGGTAGACATGCCCGGTGAACGGCTGGCGGGACTGGATTTGAAAGTCCGTCGGGGCGAAATCCTTGGGATTGGCGGCTTAGCCGGCCACGGTAAAGTGGGGATTGCCAACGGCATCATGGGTCTTTATCCTTCCAGCGGCATAGTTTACAAAGATGGTCGAGAACTGCCGCTCAATAATCCCAAGGCAGCTTTGAGTCAGGGAATTGCCTTTGTATCTGAGGACCGGCGGGGGGTAGGCCTCTTGCTGGATGAATCTATAGAGAATAATATTGCCTTTACCAGCGCTCAGGTTCAGGACCGGTTTTTGAGAAAGCGCTTGCCTTGGACGTCTCTGCAGGTAAGGGACAATGAGGCAATTCGGCAGTACGCCCTCGAGACCATTAAGGAATTGGATATTCGCTGTCAGGGGCCGGAACAGCCAGTGCGGAGACTGAGCGGCGGCAACCAGCAGAAGGTGTGTCTAGCCCGCGCATTAGCGCTTTCGCCTGAGGTCTTGTTTGCTTCCGAACCTACTCGCGGTATTGACGTCGGAGCCAAGAGCCTTGTCTTAGACTTACTGGTGAAGTTTAACCGTGAGTTCGGCATGACGGTAGTCATCACCTCCAGTGAGCTTGCGGAACTGCGAATGGTTTGTGACCGAATTGCCATTGTCTATCAAGGTCGTTTGATTGGTATTCTGAGCCCGGATGCTTCCGATGTGGAATACGGCCTGATGATGGCCGGCAAGAAACGGGCGGAGGTGAGTTAGCATGTCAGAAAGATTCCAAGACATTAGAGAACGGCTCGGGATTCCCCGGCTGATTATTATCGGATTTGTCCTGTTGCTGTTTGTTACTGCTTATGCCACCGGTATGTCCATTGGCCCCCTTGTCAGTGCATCACTGGTCAGGATTGGGATGAATGGAATACTGGTGTTGGCGATGGTACCCACAATTACAGCTGGAGTTGGCCTAAACTTCGGTCTATCGGTGGGTATCCTCTGCGGCCTAGTTGGCTCCCTCATAAGTATGGAGCTTAGAATCCGGGGGTTTAGCGGATTTTTCGCAGCGATCCTGTTCAGTATGCCTTTGGCTGTCGTGGCAGGCTGGGCATATGCCAAGCTCCTGAATAAAGTCAAAGGTCAGGAAATGATGGTTGGGACCTATGTAGGTTTCTCAATGGTTGCCTTAATGTGTATTTTCTGGCTGGCAGCTCCCTTTTCTAGTCCTGAAATGGTCTGGGCCTATGGAGGGCAGGGCTTGCGGTATACCTTGACTTTGGACAATTACTTTGGCAAAGTGCTGAACAACTTCTTGCTGGTCTCCATCGGCCAGTGGGAGTTCCCGTTGGGTCTGTTCGGTTTCTTTGGCTTGTTGTGCCTGTTGGTGCACCTGTTTTTCAGAACGAAGCTGGGTATGGCAGTCAAGGCGGCAGGTGCCAATCCGCGTTTTGCCGAAGCGTCTGGGATCGACCCAGATCGGACCCGCACCATGGGTGTTATTATGTCTACGGTTTTAGGCGCTATCGGTATCATAGTCTATGCGCAGAGCTACGGATTTCTTCAGCTCTACATGGCGCCTCAGATGATGGGATTCCCAGCTATAGCTGCCATTCTGATCGGCGGAGCAAACCTCAGAGATGCCCGCATACCACATGTGCTGTTGGGAACAGCCCTCTTTCAGACGCTGCTGACCATTGCACTGCCGGTCACCAGTCGGGTAATTGAGGGAGATATCTCGGAAGTAGCCCGCCTGATCATCAGTAATGGGATGATTCTATATGCCCTGACCAGGCGAGACGGGAGGGAAGTTGCGTGAAAACCCAAGGTGCTGTATTGCCCAGGCAGAGGGGTATAGATATCTCCCTGCTCAAGAAAAATGCTGTACCGCTGCTGTTTGCAGCTTTGTGTATACTGGGAGTCATGGTATCCGGGATGGATCCCAGCTTTCTGCTCTATGAAATCATAACCAGATTTTCCCGGAACTCCTTCCTGGTCTTGGCTCTACTGATTCCGGTATCCGCCGGATTAGGCCTCAACTTTGCTATTACCATAGGAGCTATGGCTGGGCAGATAGCAATTGTCACGATTACCCACTACCAGATCAAGGGTCTGAACGGTTTGCTCTGGGCCATGGCGCTCTCTGTACCTTTGGCGGTGGCTATGGGATACTTGGCTGGTATGGTGATGAACCGGGCAAAGGGCCGGGAAATGATCACTTCCATGATCTTAGGATTCTTCGCCAACGGCCTGTATCAGCTGCTGTTTCTTTTCCTGGTGGGTACGGTAATTCCCATGAAGAACCGGGCCATGATGCTGCCCGAGGGAGTGGGGCTGCGCAATACCGTTGACCTTTACGGTGTTGCGAGAGCGCTGGATAAACTGTGGCGGATTAACATCGGCGGAATCTGGATACCCATGGGTACTCTGTTGGTTGTGGCGCTGCTCTGCGTGGTACTGCAATACTTTATGAGAACCCGGCTGGGGCAGGAGATGCGTGCTGTGGGACAGGATCGGCATATCGCCGAGGTGGCAGGCATCGATGTGGACCGGATCCGGATTATCGCCATGATCTTCTCGACAGTTCTAGCTGCGTGGGGTCAGTTGATCTTCCTGCAGAATATCAGTACTCTGAACACGTACAACAGCCACGAACAGGTGGGTACCTTTGCTGTTGCTGCCCTCCTGGTGGGAGGCGCGACTGCTACAAGAGCCTCCATCTGGCAGGCGCTTGTGGGCCTACTGCTGTTCCACACCCTGTTTGTGGTATCGCCCCAGGCTGGTCAAGCCCTGTTTGGGATCCCCCAGATTGGCGAATACTTCCGGGTATTCGTAGCTTACGGAGTGATCGCAGTGGCGTTGGCGCTGCATTCATGGCAGAGCCGTTCTAAATAGGCAGTCGACGGCGGATAGGCCATAGATACAGTAGGCTGCTTTGGTGTCCTCGGATTTTTGCTCTCTGCACCCGGCACAGGCTGGCCCGTGGAAGGGAAAGCCTTGCCGGTGTGGAATACTATGCTGAACTCTTAGGGAGAGGAAGGATGGACACCTTGGCAGCAATGGACGTAGAACTTGCAGCTTTGCGGCAGGGGTACAATTGCAGTTGTGGCCGGATTCATCACCTGCCCATTGCAGATATTGAGGTAGCACAGGATGTCTTGATAAGCATTCCCGATAGACTGAGGAACCTGGGATTTGAGGGCCCGGTGCACCTAATTGCAGATAGCAATACACTGGCCGCGGCTGGAGCGGTCACCGTAGATGCATTGGACCAAGCTGGACTCTCTGTCAGCAAGACAATCTTTGTCACCCAAGAAGATACACTGGTTCCTGATGAACTTGCTTTAAGTAAATTATTCATGGAAGTGCCTGTAGCAGCTGAGGTGTTAATAGCCGTAGGTGCCGGGACCATCACCGATCTGGTGCGGTTTGCCGCTTATAAGATGGGGAAACCCTTCGTCAGTATACCTACGGCCCCATCTATGGATGGGTATGCCTCAGCTGTATCGCCGTTGATCGTCGGCGGGTTTAAGCGTACTTTTTCCGCCTGCCCGCCGCTGGCTATTTATGCCGATCTAGATGTGCTGTGCAAGGCTCCCATGGCCATGATTGCCGCCGGGTTTGGTGATCTGGTGGGAAAGTATACCGCCAGAGCCGATTGGGAGATCAGCCGCACTATCAATGATGAGTATTTCTGTCAATCCAGCCTTGACCTGATGGCCGCGGCACTCGAGTTGTGCACCAGCAACCCCGAGGGGTTGAGGAAGCGGGAACCTCAGCTAGTCAAGGCATTGATGGAAGGCCTGATCTTGTCGGGTATCGCCATTAGCATGGCAGGCAATTCGCGGCCTGCCTCTGGAGCAGAGCATCAGCTGGCCCACTACTGGGAGATGCGCAGCCTGAAGGAGAACCGCCACAGCCACCTGCACGGCACAAAGGTGGGAGTGGCAGCCCCGTTGGTTTTGGGCATATATAGTAGAGTGCTCGGATTTGACCCCAGCACTATTGATCTTGATGCTCTGGCTGAGTCCCACCAAGGTCCGGAGGCAGTGGAAGCAGAAGTCCGGGCCCATTACGGCCCCATGGCTGAGGAGATTCTGGCAGAATCCCTAGGAAAGAGGTTGACCTGGGAAGCTAGAAAAGATAGAATTCGATTGATTCAAGGCAAATGGGAGGAGATCCGGGGGGGTTTGGCTTGGCTGCCTACTGCCGATGCTATCAGGCTGATGCTGAAACGGGCCGGTGCAGAGAGCAGCGTGGAGGAGCTGGGGCTTCCCGATGAATGGGTGGATGATGCTCTCAGGTATGCCAGGCAGTTGAGGAGCCGCTACACTATCTTGGATCTCGCTGCGGAGCTGGGGATTTAGTCCATACAGGGGGAGGATCCATCGTGGGAGAGCAGCTGACTTTGGCATTAGTCTTTGGAGCTGGATTTCTTTCCTTCGCATCACCCTGTGTCCTGCCTTTGCTGCCGTCATTTCTGTCTTACGTCTGCGGGCTGTCCCTTCAAACAGGCTCGAAAAAATACAGCTGGTCAGAACGGAAGCGGCTCTTGGCTCATGCCGCCGCCTTCGTTGTGGGGCTTTCTACGGTCTTTTTAGCCCTAGGCTGGTCTGCTTCTTTGTTTGGCAGGCTGCTCTTTGACTACAGCCATGTACTGCGCATTATCGGAGCCATCTTCATTGGGCTTATGGGGCTAAAGCTCTTAGGGGTATTTTCCTTGCCATTTCTTGATCGGGAATGGAGGATGCATCCCGACCGTCCGGCCAGCTATCTAGGGTCGCTGTTTTTGGGAATTGCCTTTGCCGCCGGCTGGACGCCCTGTATAGGGCCAATTCTAGCTGCTGTGCTGGTATTAGCCGGCTCCCAGCCGCAAATGGCTCTGGCCTATCTGGCTGCGTATACAGTTGGCCTAGCTGTGCCATTTTTGCTGTCAGCTCTGTTCCTGAGCAGCTGGTCCGGATTGCGGCGCTACCTGAATGTGGTGCAGCCCATCGCCGGTGTCATTCTACTGGTATTTGCCGTCTTGTTGGCGACAGATTGGCTGACGGGGCTTTCGACCTGGTTTATGGCAGGAATGGCTGGTATATAGTACGGTAAAATTAGGTATCTCGGGCCGTTTTGCCCACTCCAATAAGCAGGATGTTGCGCCGATGTGTCAAAGTGAGAGATCATGTATGTGGACTAGGTTTGACACTAAGGGCGGCCACGATGGGGCATACAGGAGGTGTAGTGGTTGCCGTCTTCACAGGTTAGAGTGCCAGCGGGCACCAATGGATGGTTAAGAATACTGCTGGGCTTCCTTCTGGTCGTGGCCGTGCTGTTGTGTGTCATGGATACAGAGGTTGAGGCCTTTGTCAATATCCGGGGGACCGTTGAGACAGTTATGGCGGAGCTTTTCCAAGGCCCGGTGGAGCTTGGAGAAGTGTATATGAACGGTCTAAACAGGATAGTGATCGAGGATCTGGCGGTCAAGGACCCCCTCGATAACTGTGCTGTTCTCCTCAGTGTGGACGAGCTAGTCTTACGCTACAGCCTCCTGGAACTGGTAATGTACTTGAACAATGCCGAGAGGGCCATCAGCGAGGTGGTGCTTCGCAGTCCCCAGCTGTGGGTTCGAGTCGAGGATAACGGCCAGTGGAATGTCAGCCGGCTTTTCAGGAACCGTCAGATAGATGGAGACACTGTGGATCTGACTCTGAAGATGGAAAAGGGTGAGGTCTTGTTCGCCGGCACCAACTTAGGTGCAGGAGACATCAGTGTAGGCCTAGACGGCGCGCTGAGAGTGAATGGCTCCACATTGCTTTTGGAGCGGGCAGCTTTTAGAGTCCTTGACTCTGAGTTCGTTGCCAGCGGGAGTTTAGATGCTGGAGATGTAGATCTAGTCTTGAAAGGTTCGGACCTGGATCTTGGCCGCATAGGCGCATGCTTTCCCCAGACACAGGACGTGCTGGTTCGAGGCAAAGCAGAAATGGAAATCCGGGCCAAGGGGCCCTTGGCGGAACCGGTCTTGGATGCGATGGTGGCCATGGAGAGGGGACGGCTGGAGTTTCCCGCCCACGATCATACTGCTTACTCTGTTGATCGGCTGGAGGGCTTTTTCCGCTATGAGGATAAACTCCTGGAGGTCACTAAGCTAGATATCGTTCAAGGAGATGCTCGTTTTCAAGCCCGAGGCGTCATTGACAGCCAGGGTGATATGAATCTGAATATCATTGCCCAAGCAGTTGACTTGGCAGGCAACCTCCGCTTTTTGGAGGGCTATGGGATTTCCGGCAAAGCCAATGTAGCCGGTGTTTTGTCAGGTACGATTTTGCAGCCGGACTTTAGGGGAGAACTATATATAGCCAACGGCACCTTCTGGAACTTGGCCTATGAGGAGCTGAGAGGTCAGGTCGGTCTGGATCTGCACAGGCTGCAGCTTGCCGGCTGGAACATCCGCAGGGACCGGTCCATCTACGCCATAACGGGGGATATCGGCTTTGGGACGGTGCCCGATGTTGACCTGACACTGCAGTGCAGTGCCGGAAGGGCGGAAGACATTCTGGCGATGCTGGAGGTCCCTGGTGACTTAACCGGCCGCTTAGACGGCACCTTGGAGTTCAAGGGGCCCGCGGGGGCTTTGGCTGCAAGGGGTAAAGTCTATATGACCGACGGCCGATTTCAGGACCAGGCCTTTGAATCCGGCAGTGCTGAGTTTTCCTTCGGACCTGACAGCATGATTTCCATTCATCAAGGCACTGTTACTATGGGCGGCGGTATAGTAGACTTCTCTGGAGCAACCCAGTCTGATGGAACTCTGATTCTGGATGTAAGGGTTCAGAACGTCTTGGCAGATCGCTTCCTGATCCTTAAAGATTGGGCAGACCAGTTTGACGGGCGGGTCAACCTGTCAGGCACCGCCTCAGTGAAGGGTTCATTGGCAAAGCCGTGGCTGAAGATGCATTTGTCGTTAGATGAATCGGCTAGTCAAGCGGCCAATATGGAGTTTGATGTGCTGGTTCAGGGGAGACAGATAGTTGTCAACGGCCGGGATTTGCAGACCCTAAGGAGAACCAACTGAGGTAAGGAATCGGCTGCACTACGAGAAGATGCAGGCATTTGTTACGAGATACTGCATATAAGCAGCAAACAGAGGGGCAATGGCGCCCCTCTTTTATTAGATGAGATAAACATCTTCGGACAGCAGGGCTGCTGCCGAAACCCTGACCGATACTACAGGAAGAACTGATGATTGCCGATCTTAACAGTAGGGGGTTGCTGTCGTACCCACAGATTCGGATCCGGCGATACCTTATCGGGATTGTAGAAGCCTGTGGCACCGAGGGAAGGATCTTGTCCGGCTATGGCAGCATAGACGGCCCTCAAAGAAGCGGCATAGGCTTCCGGCTGGGTGATGGGATCGAGTTCCCAAATGCGGCCGTCAAGTACTGGGGAATACTGATAATACTCTTTGCCGCCAACTACTACTTTCTCCATTATCACTGCCTCCAGTGAGTTGGGGTAGCGTGGATCAGCGATGCGGTTGAGTACACTGGCCGCCACGGCTATTTGACCTAGTTCCGGTTCGCCTGCTGCTTCGGCATACACCAGCCTGGCGAACAGGTCCATCTCATCGGGAGTATAGCGCAGTTCCATGTCGGCCTTCAGCATCACCGATTCGGCTGTGATGGTTACCCGGCCTTCATAGGTGTGGAAATGGTCTGCCGTTATGCAAATGTCGTAGGTGCCGGTCTCCAATCCCGTTACTGTGAACTGGCCGTTGTCACTGACAACCCGGTGAGGCCCGATATGTACCACAGCCGGTGGTGTAAAACCCTCTATGCCTTGGAAACTGATTGCCCCTCGCAGGGTTGAGAGTGCCGGCGTTGGCGGTGTCTTGCCAGGCGGGTCCCCGGCGGCAGGAGGAACAGTGGAGAGAGATGTGCACCCGCTCGCCAATGCCAACAGCATGACAGTCACCAACAGTACGGATATTCGGTGCTTCAGTGTAAACATGCAGTAACTCCTTTCACGTACGTTAGAATGACTAATGAAGAATGACTACTGGTAGGTATATGACACGTAGACATACATTTCCTAGTGGTAAGTTATGGACAGGCTGCCAGAGGGGAGGGTAGCAGGTGATTACAATCGGCACTGCCGGCTATTCTTATCAGGACTGGGTCGGGCCCTTTTATCCACCGGGGCTGAGCAAAGGGAAATGGCTGGAGTTCTACGGGAAGCAGTTTAGCTTTACTGAAGTCAATTCCAGCTTTTACCGGATGCCAACTTCTCACATGCTGGCCAGGATGGCAGAGAGGACTCCTTCAGATTTCAAGTTCGCCATTAAAGCCTACCGAGGGATTACCCATGACCGCGGCAGCTGTGCAGAGGATTGCCGGGCACTGGCAGAGGCCGTTAAGCCCCTGGTTGAGGCCGGCAAACTAGCCTGTCTTCTTGTGCAATTCCCCACAAGCTATCACAACACCCGGGAAAACCGCAGCTACTTGGCAGACATAAGCAGGTACCTGGAGGCGTATCCTACTACCGTGGAGTTTCGGCATAGGAGCTGGGCAAATCCAGCGGTTTTTTCATATCTGAGAAGCCTCAATCTGGGCTATGTGTGTGTAGATGAGCCCCGCTTCGACACTCTCATGCCGCCGGTAGTCGAGGCAACAGCATCGCCGGCGTATGTTAGGTTTCACGGCCGCAACCACGAAAAGTGGTGGCAGCATCAAGAGGCGTATGAACGGTATGACTACCTTTACAGCCGTGAAGAGCTGGCAGAGTGGGTCCCCAAGCTGCAGGAGCTGGAGAAGTCAGCAGGACAAGTTTACGTGGCAATGAACAATCATTACCAAGGGAAAGCTGCTATCAATGCCAAGATGCTTGAAGGACTCCTGATTTCCAGCTAGATTGACTGGCCTGGCCTTTTCTGGTATTATAGCGGAAAGTTTTGTTCAGATGGGAGGGATAAGTGGTGGATTTTCAAGAGAAATTCGGGAAAGAAGGCCTCACCTTTGATGATGTACTGCTGGTTCCCGGGGAGTCAGATGTTCTGCCCAGAGAAGTAGATACCAGCACAAAACTGACAGCAAGAATCAGCTTGAATATCCCATTGATGAGTGCCGGAATGGATACAGTCACCGAGGCCCGCCTGGCCATAGCTATGGCCCGGGAAGGGGGCATTGGTGTTATCCATAAGAACCTGCCAATTGAAGCTCAAGCAGGGGAAGTAGATAAGGTGAAGCGGTCAGAGAGCGGCGTAATCGTCGACCCCATCTATCTATCACCTGATCACTCGGTAAGAGACGCACTGGAGATCATGGCCCGATACCGTATTTCCGGGGTGCCCATCACCGAGCACGGACGCTTAGTCGGGATTTTAACCAACCGGGATTTGGCTTTTGAGGAGGATCTGGACCAGCCGGTTTCCAATGTGATGACCAGTGAGAATCTGATTACTGCTCCGGTTGGAACCACCCTCGAAGAAGCAAAGGCAATCTTACACAAACACAAGATTGAAAAACTGCCTTTGGTAGATGACAAGTATCTGCTCAAGGGACTCATTACCATCAAGGATATAAAGAAAGCCATCCAGTATCCCAATGCCGCTAAGGATCAACAAGGGCGGCTGCGGGTGGCGGCGGCGGTGGGAGTTGGAGCCGATCTAGCTGAGCGGGCGGCGGCCTTAGTAGAAGCTGGTGTGGATGCTTTGGTCGTAGATACTGCCCACGGCCATTCCCGCAGGGTGATCGACTCCGTTGCCTGGCTGAAAGACAAGTACGGAGATCGGGTAGATATTATCGCTGGCAATGTAGCTACTGGAGAGGCAACCAAGGCCCTAATAGAGGCCGGTGCCGATGCCGTTAAGGTCGGGATCGGCCCAGGCAGCATCTGCACAACCCGGGTCGTGGCCGGCATTGGGGTGCCCCAGATTACCGCTGTCTGGGACTGCTCTCGGGCAGCATCAGGAACAGGAGTCCCCATTATTGCCGATGGCGGTATCAAGTACTCCGGGGATATTGTCAAGGCTCTAGCTGCCGGAGCTGATGTGGTGATGCTGGGCAGCTTGCTGGCCGGTACAGAAGAGTCTCCTGGCGATACCGAGACCTATCAGGGAAGGCGCTACAAGGTCTATCGGGGTATGGGGTCTCTCGGTGCTATGAAGGAAGGCAGTTCAGACCGTTACTTCCAGGAGAGAGAGTCGAAGCTGGTGCCGGAAGGCATCGAAGGCCGCGTGCCTTATAAGGGCCCTGTATCGGAGACTATTTATCAGCTGGTAGGCGGCTTGAGAGCCGGAATGGGCTACTGCGGAACTAGAAGCCTAGATGAACTCAAAGAGAAAACCAGGTTTGTCAGGATTACCGCGGCCGGCCTGCGGGAGAGCCATCCCCACAACATCCAGATCACAAAGGAAGCTCCCAACTATCACCTGTAGAAGAGATATTTCCTGCACTGCAAGGGTCCCGGGCCGGTGGTCTTGCCGGATTCCGGGACCTCGTTTTGCCTTCTCAGCAAGGGCGAGCAAGGCTAAAAACCTACATTCCACCGGCGAATTATGTTATGATAGACGGGGAGTTGAAGGGAATGGAGCCTGGTAACCGGCCTTACAGCTCGGTTTGGGACGTATTGACCATCTTGGCCCTCAGTCTGGTAGTAGTACCGGCTTTAGCGTATATGAGCTGCAATGTATTGATTGGTGCAGCAGCCAGCTTTCCTGCCGATCAGCTTCAACAAATTACCCTGGCTATAGCGATGTCTGCTCAAGAGGCAGCGCTTTTTCTTTTGCCGTGGGGTGTTGTCCGGAGTGTGGGCTGCAGACTAAGGGATATAGGGCACGTTTGGCATAGGCCCCTCCGAGATGCCCTCACGGGGGTCGCCTTGGGAGTCGCTTGCCTGATCATCAGTTTGATTAGTGAGCGGATCAGCCTGGCGGCCTTTGGGCTATTCTTAGATGATGCCGCGGTGATGCAGATGCTGACCAGGGAGAATGAGCTGCTGGCCGGTGTGCTGACAGCCAGTGATTTGCCTTGGCTGCAGCTGTATATGTGGGTGCTGGTGGGATTAATAGCGCCTGTTGCTGAGGAGACTTTCTTTCGGGGCTATGTTCTCAGCGTCTTTGGGCTCCACGGGGGAGAACGGAAGGCCCTTGTCCTGGGGAGCCTGCTCTTTGCTGTTGTGCACGGGTATGTTATCCATTTCCTGCAGGTTTTCCTGATAGGCTTACTGTTGGGTTATGCCTACCAGAAGAGAAAAACCCTGCTTACCCCGATTATTGCCCACGGTATTATGAATCTCTTAGCAGCAGCTGCAGTTTCAATTGGTTGAGAGCGACACAGTATGACTATCATCTAGTCCGTGCTGGAGTGGGCGGGAGGGAGAAACTTGGCCGAAATTCAACGGGTATCGCCAAGCCTGGATCAGGGATCTCTAAGGCGGCAGGTTATGTCCCTGGCTTGGCCGGCAGTCATAGAGAATCTCTTGGTAATGAGTGTGGGTATTGCGGATACTGCCATGGTGGGTCGGCTGGGAGCAGCTTACTTGGCAGGTGTAGAACTGGCCAGTCGACTGGTCAATTTTGCGGTAGCAATCTTTGCAGCAATTCTCATCGGAACTACTGCACTAGTAGCCCGCAGCATCGGAGCCAATGATAAAGAGACAGCTAATGAAGCCATGCGGCAGGCGCTGGTGCTGGTGACGATCATCGGTGTGCCGTTGTTATTTTTGGGGACACTTTATGCCGAGGACTGCGTGGCTTTTATGATGGCAATGCAGGAGTTCCCTGACTCAGCAGTAATTGAGGCTGGGACGACCTACTTGCGGATTATGGTTCCGTTTCTAGTCTTTGCATTGTTGATGATGACCATTAACTCCTGTTTACGTGGTGCGGGAGACACTCGGACCCCAATGGTGATCACTGGCATCTCCAATGTGGTGAACATCGTAGGGAACTATATCCTCATCTACGGTGCAGGCCCGGTTCCTGCCATGGGCGTCGCCGGCGCCGCTTGGGCGACGAATATGTCGTGGCTGATGGGATTATTCTTAGTGTTCAAGAATGTGTATGGAGGACGGGGAGTACTATCTTTGCGGGTTCATGGGCACTTTAGCTTTAATGCAGAGATTGTACGCCGGATTGTCCGAGTCGGTATCCCAGCAGCTGTAGAACAGGGACTGATGCGCAGTGCTCAACTAATCTACGGAATGATTGTCGCTGGAATGGATACAGTGAGCATCGCGGCCCACGCGGTGGCCCTGACAGCGGAATCCATATCCTTCATGCCCGGCGCTGGATTCTCCCTGGCCGCCACTACCCTTGTGGGTCAGAGTCTAGGTGCTGGTGATCCTGAACGAGCAGAGCGGAGCGGGTATGAGTCCGGTAAGATGGCGACACTGGTTATGACGGGGATGGGCGTACTCTTTTTTGCTTTTCCTCGCTTTTTTGTGGGGCTCTTCAGCCGGGATCCGGACGTAATCGATCTGGCAGCCCAGTGTCTGCGCATCGTAGCCATTTCGCAGCCGGCCTTAGCGTGGGTAATGACCTTAGCCGGCGGACTGCGGGGAGTGGGAGATACCCGGTGGGTAATGGTAATCACTGTATTGGGTTTCTGGGGTGTTCGAGTGACCCTCGCTTATATACTGGCAGCATCTACAGACCTAGGCCTAATTGGTGCCTGGATCGCTATGGTTCTCGACCTCTTCGTCAGAGCTCTGCTATTGGCCTGGCGTTTTCGTCAGGGCGGCTGGAAGAAGATAGAGGTATAGGCTGGCTTGTTAGAGAGCATGTGAGA
>LFRM01240517.1_pt1 | contig 15253 bp, 12 predicted proteins | sample 618341 | NCBI WGS metagenome assembly LFRM01 (sample SAMN03654438, study PRJNA283298) | anaerobic digester metagenome | isolation source: pool of bioreactors CSTR01a, CSTR02a, and CSTR03a thermophilic anaerobic... | place: Denmark: Kgs. Lyngby | collected 2014-05-21 | reverse complement strand
AACGAACAGACAGTGGGGCCATCAACAATATGGTCTAGGCTACTACTCTCTGCCTCACTAAACTCGCTTTCTGGCGGCAGTACGAGAAGCAGGTCCTCATTCGCCACATTGAAAGAGGCTTGTCCGCACAACTGCCAGCCTTCATCAGCCCGTATAAATCCGAGTGGAACCTCGCCAAGGGCTACAGGACTAGCACTAATGGGGATTGATGCGATAGTTGTACCACCTGCCATAGCCACTAGACTCAGCGATGCGCTTGGTTCTAATCGATTGGCCAGCACTTCTCGCTGACGCAGCCTGACTCTGGCAGAGCCATCATTAACTACTGCATAACCCGGCCCTAGTGTTGCTATCACACTCCCTGCTTCAACTAGCACCAACTCAAACCGGGTTGTAGAGGGTTGTGCTGTCAGTCTAAAAATCACTTCAGCAGGCATAGATACCTGTACTTTAAGCACATCCGGTTGGGATTCGCTCCAGAAATGTCGACAAGCCCAACCTCCTGCCGCATTACGCCGCCGGTTACCTTCAACTGTTGCAGTCTTGAGCAAGCTATTGAGCAGATCATTGCCTGTCTGGTTATCCAAGGGCAGCGGGAATAGTTCACGCCACCTAGGGTTTTGCACATCCAAATGGGCAATCGGTTCTGTTGCTTGCTCCAAGCTATAATCGCGCACCAATGTTAATAGTTGGTCAGCCATCTGAGCAATCAACTTGACAGAGGCTTCAGAAGAAAAAACCTGAGGTAAGTTGCTGGCTTTCAGTAACTCCTCCACCTGTTGTGCTGTGCTATAGCCCATCAGATGCCACTGATCATGCTGCTTGAGAATTCGGTCAAACAAACTATAAAAGCGGCTACCGTCTTCACGCAGCACCTGAAATGGCAAACCACCTTCAGCAAACAGAGAGCCTAAAAAGTTACGTCGGTCCGACTCGTAAAAATGAATCGGGCGCTTCCAGTAATCCTCTAGCCCTTTAGGAACCACTTTGCTCAAATCTATGGCTGAAAGGCTGTAACCCAGCACATTCCAGATCGGATCCCAGCTCCACCCATGCTCACGAAGATACTCACGCCGGTACCACTCTGAGCAAAAAAGGACGAAGCAAGCACAACCGGCCATATCCTTTCCAGCTACGTCAAAACTGCCAAGCTGAACCAGCAGCTGCTGAAGCTCGATGTACTCCTCGTAACTGCAGTGATACTCATATAGCCCACGCTGATCAGGCTGCTGCACACCCCTACGTTGTAGAAAACCGGTTAGCCAGGTTGAGCATTTAAAGACCGATTGCGACATGATCACTTCCCTTTGATAGTTACTAACATTCCTTTCACCGAAGATAAGGGGTGAATTTCAGAGCCGAGTACAACACAATTAAGCACAGTGCTAAAGCCCTTGATCGCTGAGGTTGCTTACACAACTCACTGTCTGGCAGAAGCTTTCTGCTTGGGACGCACGTTTATTATGTTCCCAAGCCCTATAAAGCCAGTATCCTGCTGGCCAATCCGTCCAGCCGCTGCTTAGTCTTTTCCCAACGGGGCATCACCTGGTCTAGAAGCCGATAAAACCGATCACTATGATTGTGCTCCGCGATATGACACAGCTCATGGAGGATGACGTAATCAATGCAATCGCGGGGAGCCTTAACCAAATGCGGATTCAGAGTGATGCGGCCATTAGGTGAACAGCTACCCCATTGTGTCTGCATGGTTAGAATACGAATGGGTGGTCGTTCCTGCACCCACAGTGCCTGCTCTAAGAGCACATCCAGCCGTCGGGCAAACACTTCTTTAGCGCGTGATTTGTACCAGTCTGTTAGCAGGCTTCTTACCTTGACGGCATCCCTTGCTCGTACCGACACTTCCAATTTGCCACGTAGCAGTTTTACACCTTGAACCTGATCCGGCTCCACGTTGACTTTCAGCTGATATTGCTTGCCTAAGTAGTAATGACTTTCACCGCTGATGTACTGACGCAAGGTTACATGTTCAAGCTGCTGCTGGAACTCACGCAGCTGTTGGTAAATCCAACGTCCGCGCTGTTTGACAGCGTACAAAACCGCCTCGCTCGTAGCACACTCTGGAGCTGACACCACCACACGACAATCCGGATGCACCTTGATTAATACCTTGCCAGTGGCTTGTGGGCGCTGCACGCGTTCAAAGGTGATGAGCTCGTCACCGTAACAAAAGCTCATCGGCTGACTGTCCGGTTTAATCAAAGCATTCATAACGTTACAACGCACTCAAACCAACACGGGTAATTTGCACCACCATCTCGACAATTTTCTTGGCTTGATCCATGCCGCCACCGATGGCTTTGCACTCCTTGAACATCAGCGGCAGCAATTTCTTGCGGATGTCGGCCTCGATGCTCTGCGGGTTGATGGAGTTCTCGGCAACAGCAACATCGACCACTTGATCGACCTCAAACGCCAGCTTGATCCATTTGTCCTGCACCTGCGGGTCGGTTGTCACAAAAACTTCCGGCAGCATTTTTTTAAATACGCCAAAGTAAGCTTGAGCATGATGGTTTCCGGAAAAGGTATCGGGGATATCATCGAGGCGACGTTCTTGTACCTGATCTTCAAATTCGTGAAACAGCATGTACTGCTTCAGCGGATGCTCGAATAGCTTTTCGGCTTCCTCAATAGCCTGGCGCAGTAATTTCGAAAAAGCCTCCTGAGCATAAGGGTCATCGCGCAGATCTTGCTCAATCATGCGAGTGACGCGGGTCTTGATGATGTCGGTTTCGTTGCGAGTTTTATCTTCGCTCCAGTCTTGCGCCTGTTGCTGTCCCATCTTGCCGACTTCATACACACCATCAGGGTCTTTTACTTCTACACCGACTACATGCTTATCCAGCAGTTTTTTGACCTGATCGGCGTATTCGTCATAGTCGATTTTTTCGCCAGCATCTTGTTGCACTATTTGGCGTAAGCTGGAAAGCTGCTTAAACGTTTCCTTGTAGTGCTTGCGGTCGGCATCACTGAAGCTCTTATCTTCAAAGAAAGTGGCCGACTGCAGAGCAACTTTTAAACAGCTAGCGAATGCCGTCAGAGCTTCGTAGAAATCTTCGCGTACCTTTAAGCACACATCAACCAGCTCACCGCCTCGATCTTCAATTTTAGGCACCAACACTTGGCGCAACTGTTCGATATCGTTTTTATTTTTAACATCAGCGAATATCGCCCATAGCTGCTTATACAACTGTGGCAAACGTTTGTATTCGGTACTCATCTGGTTGTATAGGCCAGCAATATCGTTAATGTCGTAACCGCCTTGGGTACGGGAAGCTAGGTCCTGATACTTTTGAATTGTGGTGTCGAGTTCGCTCAAAATACCGCGATAATCGATGAGCAAGCCGAATTTTTTCTTGGGGTGCAGCCGGTTTACCCGTGCAATGGCTTGGATTAAATTATGTTCTTTTAGGGGCTTGTCGATGTACAGCACAGTATTTTTTGGCTCATCAAAGCCGGTCAGCAGTTTATCCACCACAATCAGAATCTTGAGTGAGTCATCGTTGCCGAAACGCTCAATCAGGTGCTTGGTATAAGCCTGTTCATCTTGGCTGCCCACATTGTCTTGCCACCATTGGGTAACCTCCGGTGTAGTGGTTTCATCTACAGCCGTATTACCTTCACGGCTGTCTGGTGGGCTCATCACCACGGCAGATTCAAATAAGCCCGCTTCATCCAAATACGTTTTGTATTTAATGGCAGACGCTTTGCTATCGCAGGCTAATTGGCCTTTTAAACCTTCGTCGATGTTTTTGACGAAGTGGTTGGCAATGTCCAGAGCAATCAAACGAATGCGGTCATCAGCTGCATATACCTGGCCTTTTTTAGCAAACTTGCGTTTCAAGTCGGCTTTTTGCTCGTCTGAAAGCCCTTCGGTGATACGTGCAAACCAACTGTCGATAGCGCGCTCGTTAACATCTAAATCAGGAATGCGTTCTTCATACAGCAGTGGCGTAACAGCTTGGTCTTCGACGGCACGTTGCATAGTGTAAGCATGCACAATAGGACCGAATTTATTGGTGGTCTTATCGTCTTTTAGCAATGGGGTGCCGGTAAAAGCTACAAAGGCTGCATTCGGTAGTGCTTGCATCATGCGAATATGGTTTTCACCGCCTTGGCTGCGGTGGCCTTCGTCAATTAGCACAATAATATCGGCGCTGGTGTTTACGCATTCAGGCAGCTTGGTGGCAGAGTTAAACTTCTGAATCAGTGAGAAGATAATCCGCTCTGTACCTTTTCCGACTTGTTCAGCTAAGCGTGTACCAGAGGTTGCCATGGCTGCGGCTTTGTCTTTTTTATTGGAAAGCTCGCCAACCGAGGTAAAGGTATTACTTAACTGGTTTTCTAAATCGACTCGGTCGGTAACGACAACAATACGACACTGCTTGAGGCTCTCATGCAGAATCATCGCTTTACTTAAAAACACCATGGTGAATGACTTGCCCGAACCTGTGGTATGCCAAATCACACCGCCTTCACGGCCACCTTTAGGGTTTTTAGTGTTGATACGTTCTATCAGCCGCTTAATGCCAAACACCTGCTGATAGCGAGCGACGATTTTGCCGACTTTCTTATCAAACAAAATAAAGTAGCGTGTCATTTCTATTAATCGAGCGGGACTTAGCAGGCTAATTAATAGTTGGTCTTGTTCTGTTACTGCTAGCTCACCACCAGCAATAAGATTTAGATACCAGTTTAAGTCTGCTGTTGGGCGGTGGCTAAACAATTCTGTTACTTGCGCGGCAGATAGTTTTTTGTTTTTAACGGCATACATTTGCGCATCAGAGATGTCTTCTTCACGCCACGCCGCCCAAAACTTAGCGGGCGTACCACAAGTGCCGTAGCGACCTTCGTTGCCGTTAATGGACAGAATTAATTGGTTGTAGGCAAATAACAAAGGGATTTCATCGTGGCGCTGGTTACGCAAACTTTGCGAGATACCTTCATTAACAGTTGGCCCTTTTTGGCTATTGCCATCTGGACGCTTGGCTTCAATGACTACCAAGGGAATACCGTTAACAAAGCAGACGATATCCGGTCTTCTTTTTTCGACGCCGCCAGTGCGCATGACCGTAAACTCTTCGGTAAAGACAAAGCTGTTGTTTTCGGGGTTTTGCCAGTCAACTAACGCAATGGTGGGGTTAGCCTTTCTACCGTCTATAAACTCGGTAACAGAAATACCGTACAACAAATGGTTATACATGCGCTCGTTAGCGGTCAGTAAACCTTCGTTAAGGGCAGGACTGCATACTTCGGATATAAGGTTATCGATGGCGTTATCAGAGAGAGGGTATTCTTTGCCCGCAAAGATAAAGGTGCGCTTGCTAAGCTCAGCACGCAAAACAGTACGCAGCAAAACTTCATCAAATTTATTACCGCGGGCAGCCAAGGCTTGTTCTGGTGATAAAAACGACCAGCCAAGATTGGTAAGCAGTGTAAGTGCCGGTAGCTTGGCGCTGTATTCTTCCTGAAATTTGGGAGTGTAGTGTTCAGTCGTCAAGGTGAACTCCTTGCTCTTTCAGCCAACTCAAACCTTTAGCTGTCACTTGGTAGGCCTGCTCAGGGTGGTTAATCACTTCTGGATGGGTATAAGCAATCAGCTTTTTGTGTTCTCGTAGAGGGTTAAGGTGTGCGCTCCTTAAGGCCGTAACTTGTCGGTTGAGTAGTGTTGCCAACTGTTCAGTTTTATGAGCACGCAATGCACACAACCATACAATCACTGGCCACAGCTTCTCTTTACGAGCTTTAGGCGTGAGATCATCAAGCCGCTGCTGTAAACCGACTGGCAACTCATATGTATTTAAATGCAGGTCACCTGTATTGGCAGTCAGGTCACCTGCATTTAAAACAAGGTCACCTGTATTTGAGTCATTTGCAGCAAATAATGGCAGTTCGTTTTCGGTCATATTCTTATCAGCCAGACGGTAATACGTTGCAGATCCTGCACCGCCTTGCTCCAGCAAACGATGATGGTGATGCAAACGTTTAAGTACCTGACTAGCTGACAGCGTGTCCAGTGCCGTAATGGCACGTAAACCAGCGTTATCAACCGCTCCTGTTTCCTTAGCTAGGATCAAGGCTCGTGCTTCATTGTCCGACAGCTGTAACGGAGCAAACTGTTTGAGCCACTGCAACTGTTCCTCGCCCAGTAACTGATGCAAGAGATAAATTGCATGAAACTCATTAGCCAACACATTACTGGAGAAAACAGGTGCAGTAAGGCCCGCATTATCAAGTAAACGTCGCATGGTACGAATGCCAGAGCCTTTGGTTTCTGCAAAGTTAAGATCGTACAGAACCGCTGCCAGAACCGGGTTGCGCAGTTTTGAACCCATTTCACCCAGCATAGCTTCAGGTTTTAGCGAATAGCCCGCATTACGAATCTCTATGCGGTTTCTGTAACGCACAACCATAATGGGCTGACTCACTTGATAGTCACGGTGCATAACCGCATTCACCACCGCTTCGCGAATGACTTTATAAGGCAATAAAGGCTCATCGGTTCGTTGCAAATCACCTGCTTTCAAACGGAAGTGCCTGGGTAAATCATCAACAATGGCGTTTTCTAGTTTTGGAATAAGCCGCAATAAAGGCTCACGCAGATCCAGCGTAGTAACAAAGCGTTGATCTGCATCTTCTACCCATTGGCTGCCGGCAATACGAACGTAATCCACGCGCACGGCAGGCAGTAACCTGCGTAACGACAAAGGTTTACCCAGCAATAATAACCCAGCCACGTTAGGCACCCAGCGTTCTCCGTATTTTTTAACTAGGCTCAGTGCTCGTAACATATCGGTATCACTAGCATCTAACTCTTCGGCATTGGGACGAATTCTGGCACGCAAGCTTCGGTACAGCTCAATCGCTGCCGGGTCTAAATCGTCCCACTCAGCATCGGCAAGTATAACTTGCTCAAAACCCATACCACTTTTTGCCAGCAGCAGTGGCTCTATATCAGCTTGGGTACATTCGTAATCACCATTCAGTCCCCGCCGCCAGATACCTGTTTTGCGTTTGTTTTTGCTATCAAATTTCCCTTTGAACGTACAAGGCTTGGCTATTGGATCTAGTTCGGGGACAAACACCACAATAACGGTTTGACCTTCCATAGATACAGCTTGGGCTTCTACCGGTATCGCCTGCTCAAACTGCTCACGGCAATTAGCCTGTAAGGCTCCTAGCAGTTGGTCGGTGTTACTCACACCGGATACATAAAAATGCTCGTGCTGTTCATCGGGTTCACTGATACCCAGTAATAAATAACCGCCGCCCAGTCCTGGCTCATTGGCAAACGCACACACGCTTTGCATAACCGAACTACTAATGTCGCTGCCGCGTTTGGCTTCAATTCGCTGGCATTCGTCTAGCTGGCGTAACTGTTCTAGCAGTGATTCTGAGGAAAATTCATTCAACATAAGTGGCTCTTTGATTGCGGGTGGTCAGTGTTAGTGGCTTGGGGCTGCATTCACCCTGAAATTTGGGTGTGCAGTGTGTCATTTGTTATCTCTCTTTAACCCCTATGCCTGAGGCGCATTGACTTAAAAGGGGGGCATCATTTTGGGTGGACTCGTCCCACATCTCAGTAGCTGCCAGTTCAATCTCCAAGTATGACTTCGACATTAAAGGCGTTCGTATTGGAGCGTTGGATTTATCCCAGTCCAAGGTATTGCCGCTCTTATCTTTACGTCGGAGTTTTGAGCCACTACCTAGGCTCATCGAGAACAAATCGAGGAAGCGTCTAGGCCCTACACCGATAAATGGCTCGAAGCTAACTAATTCACTTGTATTGCTAGAGGCAGTTTCCAGTTCAGATTTGAGTTGAATGGATTCAGAATGAAAGTCGAGTGCACGACTTTTCGGATAAGGTTCTACATAAACTACTCGATTGATACCGCTTGCGATAATATGCTTTGCGCAATTGTGGCAAGGAAACGTAGTGCAATAAAGCGTTGAGCCAGTAGTTGGTATGCCCGCGCGGCTGCATGATAGAAGAGCGTCCATTTCAGCATGCACGACACGACCAAACTCAGTTAGGTCGGAGATCTTGCTCTCTTTAAGTACCCTCTGAAGATCCAATTCGTTTTGGCTATCAACAAGGCCGTTTTTAAGTAGACTTTGAGCTATTTCATGAATTATTTCAGTTTGCGCCTGCTTATTTGAATCGCCGTCTCTTGTGTAATCTTTTCCGTCTTGGTTATCTTCAATCTTCCCCGTTGCTTCATCAACTTCCGCCCAGTAGAGGCCACCACCAGATTTTGGTACATCGTTAGCACCCGTCGCAATAATTTGCTTTTCGCGGCTAATGACAGCTCCTACTTGACGAGATAAATCACCTGAGCGAACAGAGCTGTTGAACGCCATAAACATAGCAAATTCGTCAAACGTAGGATTTTTATAAGGATGAGAGAAGATCAACTCCAAAAAACGCTGTAAACGATTTTTAACCTGATCGGTATTACTACCTAGATTTAAAAAGAAATCCGATAGATGGTAGGTGTCCCGTGTTTTCTGACCGTGATCAAAGCTTTCATCTTCATCAATCTTAATTAGCTCGCTAGCTTGGGCTTGAGTCATACCTTTATCTTCAGTTAAATGCTGATGGCGTCGTTTTTCATCTGCATGGATGCCGATTAAGTAGAAGCCATCACCATAGATTTTTCGAAGAAATTCGACTTCTCTTGGGTGCTTTAAGGAGTTGACAATATATGCCCGTTTGGGGATTGATGCCGTTCTCGATACAGAGATATTTTTGGCTACACCTGCGGCCAAAATAGCATTGTTTGCGCTGCTTTCTCGCAGTCCATTACCAGCCTGCATATAGCGTTTGATTCGCTCATACTCATTGATTTCAGAAAAATCAGGCAAACAGGACGAGACACGGATATCTTCTACCGCATACCCGAAGCCTCTGAGGCGATCGGTTAACGGTTCTGTTACTCGTTTGTACTCTGTTCCTACAGCACTCACTATACCTATGACCAATTCTCCTTCGTTGATCCCTGTTGTCAGGTATTGCCGTTCAATCGAAAGATTTTGCATGGGCTTGGCAGGGGTTGAGCTTACTTTCGGAGTGCCAACCGAAACCTTAGTCACCGTAATTGTTTCAGCCTCCGCGGGGTATAGAAGTTTTGGAACTTCAGTTTCCATGGTGGCTTTACCAGGGTCTTTACCTTGAAAGTTGATGGAACCAGTAGACTCGAACCAGTTCATCACACCATTATTCAATCGAAACACCTTTTTGTTCGGTTGCGATTCATCCCATTGCCCACCAAGCGATGCCAGCTTAGTGGTGAGGTCTGCGAAAGAGCCAGAATACTTTAATGTCATTACCGTCTCACTTCTTATCTTTAGGTGGGTAAGGGTCGTTACCGTAACTATTTCCAGCTCGGATTTTCCCGTCAGCGCCATGGATCTTTGTATCGGATTGCTGTTTGCGAGCAATCTCTTCCGCAACCTCAATCGCTTCTTTCTGCGTTTTGGTGACCTTGGTGGCTTTTGTATTGCCAGCACCTTTTACAGCCCATCCGTCAGGATGTTTCACCACATGCTGATTCTTAGCTTTTGCCATTACGCAACCTCCTTGTCATTAATTTTAACTCTACGTTTACCCGTCAAAAGCTGTTGCATCAGAGCTTTTTTCTCTTGCTTTAAAGCATCGACTTTCTGTTGCAGTGCAGTGATTTCTAGATCAGCCGTGGAGAGCACAGAAGCGATTTTTTGTTGCTCAGCCACACTTGGCAAATCAAGCATAAAATCTTTAACCATCCCCGCATTTAGATTTGATTGTGTGCCTTGTTGTCCTTGAAGTTTTATCTTTTCTTTCAATGAGCATAAGAAGAAGTACAAAAACTCAAAATCAAGTACTGCTTTAGGCCTGATACCTAGAATAGCTTGTGAAGAACTTAAAGGTACCTGGGCAATACTGCACTCACCGATTGATGCATACATCGCATAAAGAACACTGTTTTTTGGATAGATACGTGCCGATGAGTTTTCTAAACCAAGGGGGGTAAGGTATTTTTCAGTCGAAGAAATCAATTTGCCATGCTTAGTCATATCTGCAATGGAAACCCAAGGAATATCACCACCATAATATTCTTCGACGTTAGAATTTGGTGTTCCACCGCTGTTCATATCTGCAATAGAGCCAAGCTTTACTTTCTTCCACCCCCCACTAAACCTAACCCTATTCTCATCCAGTATGCGTTTTTTACCGGTGAGGAGTTTTTGCATCAGGGCTTTTTTCTGCTGCTGGCTGTTGGCGAGTAGTTGTTCAGTGGTGGTGATGGCTTTATCCCAAAGAGATAAGATTTCAGCAATTTTTTTTTGTTCGGGTAGTGGTGGTAATAAAAATGGAAAATTTCTAATATCATTAGGGCTTATATGTGGAACAGCTGTCGCAGTTTGAACCGACTTCACATATTGCTCAAAGGTATGAGTTGAGAAATACTGCTTAAGAAGAGACTGCTCTAAACTCGATTTTGCTCGAATACGAGCAACACGTTGTACCAGCAAACATGGGAGATCAGAAGCTTTGACTTCTGCAACTTTAAGACCTGATGAAATCCACGTACGATCCATGGCAATCACAAAATCACCTAGCTCTAAATGGTAGTTTTTAAGATTAACGTACTCATCGACTGGCCAAAATTTAGCGTCTCGCCACCTCAAACTACCAGGCTCAATATTATCCCCCCTAAGAAGCTTTATATCACTAGGATTAATGGAGTACTGATTGCTCTTAAAAGCAAAGCCAGTAAGAAAATCTATATGCTTATTAAAAGTCGCATGTTTCCACCCATCAGGCACCATATCCCAGCTCCTCTAAATAATTCGCCATTTCCGCTTCCATTCCTAGCACCCACCAATAAGGTTCAAAGCTGCGTTTCACGCTGTCTGCTACCAGTGCAATAAAGCTGTTGTAGTCGCCTGAGCAGTGCGCTGTACCGAGAGCGTCTAGTGTGAAGAGTTTATTCATTTTCAGCCCTCCCAGCGTCAGAGTCTTTTGGGAGTGTTTGGCTTTGCTTGGTAAGCTTTTTTTCTTCCGCTTTAACGCGCCTTGCCAGCTTTGTTAAGTCTTCTTCGGCGGGAAGGTTTTCTGGCTTGATTCCACGCTGCCCAAGCATGGAGCGTACGCTGGTGTTATTTTGTATATGCTCTGCAGTTATTGAGCCTTCACCCTGTAAGTTTTCTTGTTGGACGTTGTGGTTAGTTATTTCTGTCGCTAAATTTTTAGCTGCGATAGTCAGCGTAGGCAAAAAGTCGGCAAGCGGTCGAGCGGCCACAATACCGTAACGATCTTTCATCGCTTGGGTGGTATTTCCGCCAAATAAAGCTTGGTCGCCTCTGGAGCGAATGCGGCCAAAGCCTGCACCATCTACACCACGCTCGTAGATGTTTCGCGATAATTCTTTTTCCGACTCTTTAAGGCGCTCTCTAGCATCCATACGTGCCTGAAGACGCATTCTATCTTCAATTATTTCTTGTTTTCTGGTTTGCACAGCAAAGTAGCTTTGAGCAAAAGCAATTTCAGGTTTGCGTGAATCACCATTTTGAGCAATCAGTAAGCAGGCATAGCGAGTAAGCATATAGTCTTCAACAGGGCGGTTTGCACCTTTGCCTGTTTCGATCATTTTCGTGACGCCACGAAAATGATCTGAAGCGAGTTGGTTTGCGGCTTCGCATGAGTCTATAGCGCGATTGATGGCTGTTTGAAAGTTCTCCCAGCGTGCATAACCAAGGGGAGATTGTAAGTCACGGGCAAACCAAAATTCTATGCCTTGCTCGTCGGCTTTCTGAACCCTTGACTCCAAGGTTTCCCTGAGTGTTTGTAGGTGTGTATTCATGATTAGTTACTCCCTACATTGTCAATTTTACGTTGGCTACCAGAACCAATATCGACCATGTTCCCGACGTCGGCAAAATGGTCAAAACCACTTGTTGTTTGTTTCATTTGCATGCTCCTTATGCGGTGGTGTTGGTATAACCTAGTTCTTCTAGGTATTTCGCCATTTCAGCTTCTAGCTCGGCCAGCTGGGCTTTTAGCTGTTCACGTTCGCCACGCACGGCCATTAGGTCGATTTCTTCTTCTTCCTCAAAGGTATCGACGTAACGTGGGATGTTGAGGTTGTAATCGTTTTCTTGAATTTCTTCGAGCGTAGCGAGGTAGGCATACTTATCAACAGTCTCGCGGGAGCGATACGTATCAATAATTATGCTGATATTTTCTTCGGTCAGCAGGTTCTGGTTTTTGCTGGATTTAAACTCGCGACTGGCGTCGATAAACAGCACATTGCTGTCTGTTTTTTCTTTTTTGAACATCAGGATTGCTGCTGGAATGCCGGTTCCGTAAAACAGTTTTTCTGGCAAGCCAATTACAGCATCCAATAAGTTCTCATCAATGAGCTGTTTGCGAATTCTGCCTTCTGCTGCGCCACGGAATAAAACACCATGCGGTACCACAACACCCATACGACCTGTTTTTGGTTTTAGGGTTTCGATCATGTGCAGGATAAAGGCGAAATCGCCTTTGGTTTTTGGCGGTAAGCCACGACGGAAGCGGCTGAATTTATCGTTTTCTGCGTCTTCATGACCCCACTTGTCCAAAGAGAATGGAGGGTTAGCCGTCACAATATCAAACAGCATTAAATCGCCGTTTTTGTCCAATAGTTTGGGGTTGCGAATGGTATCGCCCCATTCGATTTTGTGATTATCTTCGCCATGCAAAAACATATTCATTTTCGCCAGCGACCATGTGGAACCAATGGCTTCTTGGCCGTAGAGGGCGTAATTTTTGCTGTCGTGGTTTTCTACAATCTTACGCGCGCACTTCATTAGCAGCGAGGCAGAGCCGCAGGCTGGGTCACAAATGCTATCGCCCGGCTGTGGGTCTAATAGTGTGGCCATTAAGTCTGACACTTCGGGTGGGGTATAGAACTCACCGGCTTTCTGGCCGCCACTGGCCGCAAAGTTTTTAATCAGGTATTCGTAGGCATTGCCAATCACATCCAGCGTACCGACACGGCTGGGTTTTAGGTTGAGCTCGGGCTTAGCAAAATCTTCCAACAGGTGACGCAAAATGGTGTTCTTTTGCTTTTCTTCACCCAAGCGGTCGGTGTTAAAGCTAATGTCTTGGAACACGCTTTTGCCAGCGTCTTTTAGCTTGGTACCGTTAGCTTCTTCAATGGCATGTAAAGCTTGGTCAATGCGCTCACCGTTACCGGGCTCGTGACGACGTTCGTACAGAGCATAGAAGCTGGCTTGTTTAGGCAGTACGAAGCGCTCATTTTTCATCATTTCTTCGATTAGCTCTGGCTCGTCGCCATACTCGATTTTATAGCCATCGTAGTGATCTTGCCAAACATCCGAAATGTACTTAAGGAAAAGCATGGTCAGGATAAAATCTTTATAGGTGTCAGCGCTGATGGTGCCACGGAAAGTATCGCAGGCTGCCCATAAGGCTTTGTTGATGCCGTCCTGATTGATCTTGTTGTTCATGAGCTTTTCTCCATAAGTAGGTGCTGGAACATGCCTTGCAGCATAGTTTCACGGTTATTCAGTAAGGTTTGTGTCAACTGCTGTTCCTTTTCCCACAGTTCATTCAAGTGTAGGATTTTTTGCTGAGTTGATAGGTCAGGAATGGCTAGCTCTAGCTCTTTGGCGAGCTTTGCATTCAGCATAACGAGGCTTGTGCCTTGGCTTCCTGCGCCTTCTGATATCCAGTGTTGCATTTCAGGGCGGTTGAGAGACCAGCAGAGAAATTCTGGCAGTATGCCTTGTTTGGGCGTAATCACTAGAAATTGGCTACTGACAACAACAGGCAACTCAGACGGGTGACCTGAGACCAAACAGGAGGCACGAAAATAGCCGCCTTTGCTCCCACGAGACGGTAATAATACTGTTCCTGGGCTAACGAAAGCGTTGTCCTTGCCTTCCCAGTTAATCATGGGCAGTTGGTGGGCTTGCAGCATGGCTGTATTGTTTTGCTCCCATGCACTGCGTACATCTTTAATCTGAGCCACATGCACGTTGCCACCGACCGAGACCTCCTCTACTTTCTCTCGAAAGGTAAAGCCTGTGCGAATATCGGCTATATCGCCGAGAGCCTTTAGCTTAGTGGGTTTGCGCATGTGGTGCTCCTTTCTGGCGTGTGGCACATAGCATGCACCCCGTGGTGTGGCCTGTTTGAATATCTGCCAAAAACTCGACCTTACTCCAGCCCGCCTGATGAGCAGCCTTCTTAAACCAATCTTTAACCACATTTGTTAGTAGCTTTTGGTTCTTACCCTGCTGCTTGTTGTACAGCTTCAGTAGGCGATCAGCTGAGCAGAAGAATGCTTTCGGGTCAGATTTTTTGTTAACCGGGGTGGGAAAGGCATACCGTTCTTTTTTGGTGGGTTGCTCAGACTGAACGTCGGTGTGTCGGCCAAAGGTTACCTTAACTAGCCGCAGCTTCTGGGTCAGGATAATTCTTGGGGTAACTTTGTCGGTTTGCGATACTTTACTTGTTTGATATGGTTGCATGGTTCAACTCCTTCAGTTTTGTGTCTTCTCACATGGCTGGCTTTGAATACAGCGACAGGCTGTCACCTGTCGCTGACATCAATACTTGAAAATATACAGTAGACTATTAACGATATTCTATTTGATGGGCGTATATTGCATCAGCACTGTTTTTCCGTCAAGAAAAATATGCAGTAGACGGCTAATGATTTAAAGGGAGCCTGCTTAGTTTTGTTAACATTCGGTAGAAGCTTTGACGGCTGGGGCTTTAACAGAGAGGCGCTAGATATGTCGAAGCGCTAGATTAGAATGAGAGAGCTGAAGTAAGCCGCACCTTGCAACGGTGGTTATATATTTTTAGCGGTGTGCTGCCAAACCGCTGCACGCCATTCTTGTAATTGGGGTAAACAGTTTACTAATAACAGTGGCTTATCCTTTTAAAACTTTCTAAGCTGCCTTTTAGGCATACTATTGTCACATCAATAGATTGCTATTCAATCTTGTGTAAGTTTTTGTGCGACTGTTATTCAGTGCTCGCCTACATCTTACAAACCCAGTCAAAAACACTGTGTACCTAAAGGTTTTGTTTTTGCGACCAAGATAGATCATAAGAAGTGAGCATTGTGACATTATTAGACCAACTTGGAATGACCTACCCTATCGTGCAAGCGCCAATGGCGGGCGGTGCAACGACGCCCGAACTGATTGCCGCTGTGAGTGATTTTGGTGGACT
>LFRM01347231.1_pt1 | contig 15255 bp, 13 predicted proteins | sample 618341 | NCBI WGS metagenome assembly LFRM01 (sample SAMN03654438, study PRJNA283298) | anaerobic digester metagenome | isolation source: pool of bioreactors CSTR01a, CSTR02a, and CSTR03a thermophilic anaerobic... | place: Denmark: Kgs. Lyngby | collected 2014-05-21 | reverse complement strand
ACTTCCCACAAACAAGGGTTATCTAGGTAAAAATGATTAAGTTCCTTCACATATAAGTGCATCTTGCCGTGCATATCATAGCTTAGAAGGTGCCAATCCAGATTATCGTCATACTTCCATTCGATAAACTGACCAAATTCCCCTCCCATAAAAAGAAGCTTCTTACCTGGGTGGGATGTCATAAATCCATATAAGGCTCTGAGGCCTGCAAACTTATTCCAATAATCCCCTGGCATCTTGTCCAATAATGAACGCTTCCCATGTACCACCTCATCGTGGGATAGCGGTAGGATGAAGTTTTCGGAGAAGGAATACATTAATGAAAATGTCACTAGATTATGATTCCATTTTCGGTGGATAGGATCAATGGTTATATATTTTAATATGTCATTCATCCATCCCATATTCCACTTATAGTTGTATCCTAGGCCACCAAGGTATGTGGGCTGAGTGGTCATAGGCCATTCACTGGACTCTTCTGCAATCATTAGGGTATTTGGAAACTGAGAATATACGGCTTTATTTAATTTCTTCATGAAGTTAATAGCTTCTAGGTTTTCACGACCTCCGTATTGGTTTGGAACCCAATCGTCTTTCGCAAAGTCCAAGTACAGCATGCTGGCTACAGCATCTACTCGGAAACCATCTACATGAAAATACGTTAACCAAAATATTGCATTTGAAATTAGAAAGCTCTGGATTTCCTTTCTGCCATAATTAAAAAGCAATGTACCCCATTGTAACTGCTCACCTTGCCTAGGGTCTGCATGCTCATATAAAGCCGTTCCATCAAAGCGCGCCAACCCAGCTGCATCCTTTGGAAAATGCCCAGGCACCCAATCTAAAATAACGCCTATGCCCTTCTGGTGACATTGATCCACAAAATACATAAAGTCTTTTGGCGTACCAAAGCGGCTGGTAGCTGCATAGAACCCTAGAACCTGATAGCCCCAGGATGCATCTAATGGATGCTCCGTAATAGGAAGAAGCTCAATATGTGTATAGCCCATTTCCACTACATAATCTACCAGCTCTTTCGCCAGATCCCGATATGTTAAAAAACTTTTATCTTCTTTTCTACGCCAAGACCCTAAATGAACTTCATAGATAGAAATAGGCTTGTCATACAGAGAGGTGGCTTTTTTGCAGGTCTGCCATTCTTTATCGCCCCATTGATATCCGTCCAATTGATAAACAATAGAAGAAGTGTTTGGCCTAAGCTCTGAATAATAGGCATATGGATCATATTTTAACTGAAGATTGCCTTCTTTGGTTTCAATGGCATATTTATATTTTTCTCCTTGCTCGATATTCGGTACGAATACCTCCCATACACCTGAACTACTGATTTTTTTCATAGGATGCAGCAGTGAATCCCAAGCATTAAAATCTCCTACTACACTGACACGAACCGCATTTGGAGCCCAAACAGAGAAGCGAACTCCAAGGCTGCTATCCTCATTAATAATATGCGCACCAAGCATTAGATATGACTGGTAATTAGTTCCCTCATTAAAAAGGTAGAGCTGATCTTCTGTAATTATCGAAAGTGGAGCTTTTTGCAGCATTCAATGAGTTCTCCTTTCCTTTGGCTAGTATCAGAAAAATTAGGTCAAGCTAATTATATAATAACCTGGAAAAACAAGCGTATAACATGAGAAAAAAAGATAATTTTTGCTCCATTTAATGTATTTATTATATCACAAGTGAGGAAAAATGTATGCTTGTACCTGCATGAATTTATGCAAGCATGCAAGTTACAGTTCACAAGTATACAAGTAGAATAATAGATTTTATTCCCCTCGCTACTGATAATAGCATATAAAAAACTGTGTTACTTGCATACTAATAACACAGTTGAAAAATGTAGTCATATACGTAAAATACTATTTTATTATAATAGTTTATCAGGTTTGAATTCTACTTAAGCCGTACTCTCCATGGAAAGCTTATCTGCCATCAGGGCAATAAATTCACCATTGGTAGGTTTGTCATTTTTATCATAAACAACATAGCCAAAGAGCTGGTTTATATTTTCCACCTTACCTCTGCTCCATGCAACGTCAATGGCATGACGTATTGCGCGCTCCACCTTACTAGACGTGGTGTTAAATTTCTTAGCTATACCAGGATATAGTTCCTTGGTAACACGATTGATGATATCATTGTCCTCCACCACCATTTTAATAGCTTCTCTCAGAAAATGATAACCCTTAATATGAGCGGGAATCCCTATAATCAAAAATATATTAGTGATCTTTTCCTCAATATTCTTTTTTACACTTGGAGCTTCACGAGTAATCACCCTTTGTTGGGATGGCACATAGGAAGCAGACAACTCACGAATCCGGCTTAGTATCATGTCAAAATCGAAGGGCTTGACCATATAATATCTTGCGCCAAGGTCAATGGCTTTTCGGATGAGATCTTCCTGTCCCACTGCGGACAAGCAGATTATAGATGGCTGCGGCTCCTGACTATTACGATTTAAGGCCTCTAATACTCCCAAGCCATCTATTTTAGGCATAATCATGTCCAACAATACCACATCTGGTTGAAGCGCATATATTAGCTCCAATCCCTTACTACCATCACCGGCCATTCCTACAACTTCCAAATCTTCTTCCCTGTCGATAATGTCAGACATCACTTCGCGGATATGGAAGTTGTCATCAATAAGTACTACTTTGGTCTTTGCTGTCATCTCTTTTCCTCCTCATTTGTTTACATTTCTTTTAGTTTTTTCTACAGGTTCTCCATTCATTTGACGTCCTTCGTCAGAATACGATTATCTATGTCGAACATTGTAAACTATAGAAATATATGGAAAACTCACTTTTACTATAATATCACATTCTCCGAACCTTTTAAAGGGAAAATTAAAGATTTAATAGGGATATGCGATATTTCCTGTCTTTACGTCGATGTATAAAAGCCAATATCCTGCACCATATCCGTTTTTCACAGGAAGCCATCTGGAAAATCCATGCATAGACATAGGAGGAATAGCGCTATAGATACCCGGTATGGCGTATACCACATACTCTACCTTTCCAAGATTGCGAACCAATCCTACTAGATAATGATCCAGGCGATTTTCGTCATATCGATAGGGATTATATGCTGCATATGCTTGATGTGGCAGATACCACTCATTTTGATTTTCTACTCGTATCCAGTCCACCTCAGCAACGGCATCATCGAAGGGTGTTACTTTCTTGTGCTTGTCAAACAAACCGTTATAATAGCTCTCTACCTGATTCCAGTATGTGTTATGCCCTACTTCATCGGTAACTTTCAAGTTTTCTCCATCCATAACTTGAGTGCCTTCTAGCTTGGATATCTCATCCAGTTTCTCTTGATCTTGTTCCTGCAAAATATCGGTTGCCAAACTTAGAGAATCTTCCTCAACTTCCTGAGCATCCTCTATATATTCTTGATGTTCTTGATGTTCCTGTAAATCCACAAATTTTTGCTTAAAATAGCCCTGTTCTAATACTAGTTCATCGGATTCATCCCGAATCTGCAGTACATGGTTTTGTTCTACTTCTTTTTTCTGATTTTGAATTTTAGTGACATCTTTCTTGGATAATCCTGGTACCCCGTAAATTTCCATGAGCTGTTTGCTTACATCATCTGTCCAGTTAAACTCTACCTTTTTGTCGGAATATCCAACTAAAGGAAAACGAAGAGCTTTATCCAGCTTTAAAGGTCGATCTACTACTGCCAGGGCATGATATTGACCTATATCGTATCCGCACTGCCGAACATCATCCGGTTCAAAATTAATTTCATATTCCCCTTTACCACCTTCAGGTATCTGTATACTTGTTAGTTTAACTGGAGAGATTTCTTCCTTATTGGAAATCAGAACCACATCATAAATATTCTGCTGAGACTCTGTTGGTTTCATGTCTTGTATGTATAGTTGTAGTTTCCCATTATTGTTTTTGATTTCCATTTTGCAGTAACCTGCCGGTTCTTTACCCTCATACAGTCCGTACCCCGTGCTCCATGCCTTCATTATGATAAAGGACCGATGAAATTGCCTATTACCCAACAACAATACCCTCCCCTTTCTTTTCACAGATCTATCCCTATTAATATATGAGTTTAATAGTAAAAAGTACCCTTAAACTTGTTATGGCTTTGTCCAAAAATAAACCGCCTAACTATTCGTCGGCGGTTTATATATCTTTATTTGATTTGAAGGGTTTTATGATTAATTAATAGTAGCAAGGGATTCTATTAGATTCTATTGCTAATGAGTGCCAACTCTTCCAAGGACAAGGTCTCTCCCCTTCTTTGAGGATTTATGTTAAGACTGCTTAGCATACTGCCCAAATCAGATTTGTTCATGTTAGAAATCTCAGCGGCATACAAGGTGTTAAGCAATGTTTTCCTCCGCTGTGCAAACACCGCTTTTACAACTTGAAAGAAGTGTGCGGAGCTATTAACATCTACAGCAGGTTTATTTCTTTTTTCTAGAGTTATTATCATGGAGTCTACTTTAGGTTGAGGCATAAAAACCCCAGCAGGTACCTTGCCAATAATCCGTGGTTGGGTATAAAACTGTACAGCTACACTAAGTGCTCCATATTCCTTACTGTCTGGTCGGGCAGCCATTCTTTGTGCAACTTCCTTTTGAATCATCACTGTAATTGATGTATATGATAATTCTTCTTCCAAGAACCGCATGACAATCGGTGTTGTAATATAGTAGGGTAGATTTGCTACTACCTTGAAATGGGTATCTTGAAAATTGTCTTGAATTAGTTGATTCAAATCTAATTTTAAAATATCTCCATGAATCACTTTTGCATTAGGGTATTCCTCCAGAGTTTCCTCCATTATGGGCAGTAGATCCCTATCCAATTCTACTGCGATAACCTCTGCACCTTGCTTGGCGATTGCACTGGTTAAGGTACCAACACCCGGTCCTATTTCCAGGACCTTGTCGTGGGGGGAAATATTTGCTCCTTTGATGATCTTCTGCAGGATATTTTCGTCTATTAGAAAATTCTGGCCTAGGCTTTTGCTGAAATGAAAACCATGACGGCTCAGTAATTCCTTTAGGTATTTTGGTGATGTTAAAGGGTGCATTGTATACTCCTTTATTTTTACTACTTACTTAATGATGCCCTATGGTGAACCTGTTTTTTTGCGTGGAAAACCATAAGCTAATAGCTTACCTTATTATACGTTAAAGAGGACAAATAAAAAAGGCAGATATTCATCTGCCTGAAGTTTATTCTTATTATCGAAGAATATAAATTGTTACGCTTCTTCTTCCCCAGTTGAGTGTCGTGCTTTTATCTTCCATATAAATATCTATTTTATTTCCCTTGATGGCACCGCCTCGGTCTTCAACTGTGAATATTCCACTAATTGATACCCCACGTTTGGCCCAGTAATTGACCAGCTCAGGAATATATACCTTGGTCCCAAATGGAATATTTGGTGGAGCTGCTATTGTATGAAATGACTTAACCTTGCTGCCATTGGCGGTTATTCCTTTTCCATTCATCCCTGAGTCAAAAGCTGTATAGGCAGTGGCAGTCATTTTTCTGGTTTTCGTATATCTGACGGTATCACCACGACCTGTAGTTACTCGTTTAATCGTTCCTTTTTCTATTATCCGATTCTGTGGTTTGACTGTTACTTTTTCGCTTACCAGCTCTCGGTTAATTTCCATACCATCATGGTAAGTAACAAGTGTCCTTCTTTCCAGCTCACCCTGCTGACCTTCCTGTACCAATTTAGTGATACCATCATCCATTGAATTGTTATTTCTGGTAACCACTTTATAGGGTATAACCTCGGTTTCAGTCTCTATTTCTTCATCAATACGAGTTACTTTTATATTATCATTAGGTTTTACCTGCTGGCTAAGAGGATAATTGATGATATCTTTTTCTCGCAGGCTTACGTTGGCTTCTGCTAGAATATCCTGAACCGTGCCTCCGACAACATGCAACACTTCCTCTTGTCCATCTGCCACTACGGTTACAGGCATAGTTCGGGTTACTTCAATACTGTCGAAAGGTCTCACTTGCTGGTTAAGAGGATAGCTAATTATATCATGCTCTCCCAGGCTTACGTTGGCTTTCTCTAGCACTTCCCTAACTGTGCCTCTAGTAACATGAAGTACTTCCTTATTCCCGTCGGCTGCTACGCTTATTTCCATAGCTCGAGTTATTTTAATTTCCGTGTTATCTTGTAAAGCTTCCTCTATGGACGGTACTATTTCATCACCAGGTCCAAGGATAATTTCGTATCTATCTAAAAGTTGTTCTACACTGCTGTCGAATGTTTTAATCTCAACACGGTACCCGTCGTCATCTAGCACTACCTGTTTGGATAAGCCTTGTACGTACTGGGTTAGTTTGGCTGCTGCCAATCCGGCAATAACCAGGACTATCAAGAGTACTATAGTGAACTTACTCCAGAAGCCCCACTTGTGTGAGCTCATGTTCAGCCTCCTTCATCTTTTTAGAACTCAGGGAGAAGATGGGGTAATTGTAATACAATTTTAACATCTTGTCAAACCTTTTTAATAATTGGAAGGTTTTAACCCCTTTGTATGGAATATTATTCCTAGTAGATTGGATTATTATACCAACAAATTCTACTTTATCTAAATTGATGAAGAAATTATTCTATTATATATTAAAAAATCGGCAGGTGTTAATCTTAGTAACCTCTGCTAATTCTTCCATTTTTATGCCACGAATTTCGGCAATTCGCTCTGCCACCAGTGATACAAAACTTGGATCATTTCGTTTCCCTCGATATGGATGAGGTGTCAGGTATGGGCTGTCCGTTTCTATCAACAAATGGTTTATGTCAATATTTGCTGCTACTTCAGTAGTTTTTACTGCGTTTTTAAAGGTAATAGGGCCTCCTATAGAGATATAAAAACCCATGCTTTGGTATACCTTAGCCAGCTCCCAGCTTCCTGAATAGCAATGCAATACACAGCCCTTTAAGCGAGAGCTATAAGACTTCAGTATATCCATGGTTTCACCGTGGGCATCCCTACTGTGTATTACTACAGGAAGATTAGCTTCTACAGAAAGCTCCAGTTGGTCAGCGAAGCGTTTTCTTTGGCTTTCTCTTGGAGAATTATCGTAATAAAAGTCCAAGCCGATTTCTCCTATGGCGACTACCTTAGGGTGTTCGGCCATTTTTTTAAGAGTGTCCAAATCCTGGTCCTTCATTCCTTCCGCATCATGAGGATGTACACCTATAGCAGCAAAAATAAAGGGGTATTCCTCGGCCAACTGAATTGACCTAGAGGAAGACTCCATATCTGCCCCTACATTTACTACATATGAAATCCCCCGGCTCGGCAGACCTTTAATTAAGGACTGCCGATCAGGGTTATATCGTTCATCATCCAAATGTGCATGACTGTCAAATAACATTATTTCACTCCTATTGAACTTGTGCACCACTTTCAATTTCCTCAGAAACCGTTACCAGAACAAGCTTTCCATCATCATTTGAGGCAGCCAGAATCATACCCTCGGATTGAATTCCCCTCAAGGTTACTGGTTTGAGGTTTGCTACAATTATAACGCTTTTACCTACCATCTCTTCTGGGCTGTAATTTTGAGCAATACCCGATACTACCTGTCGAGGCTTGCCGCCGACATCCAAAGTTAGTTTCAATAGCTTATCTGCTTTTTTTACCTTCTCAGCACCAACCACCTTTGCTACTCGCAAGTCAATCTTAGCAAAATCATCTATAGTTATCTCTGGCAATATTTCAATCTTGCCATCTTTAGGGTCTTGAGCCTCAGATTTCTTAGATTCCGCCGAACCATCTGCCTTCGATATTTCAGCATTTTTAAGTTTCTCCAATGCATCCAATTCTTTCTCTAAATCCAGTCTTGGGAAAATTATTTCTCCTCTATTTACAGAAGTGCCTGCCTGCAAATGGCCAAATTCATTCAAGCTTTCCCATGTAGTACTCTCGCCAGGTACAATGCCTAGCTGATTCTGCATTTGAGCAGGAGTACGAGTCATAAAGGGAGCTATTAACACCGATAAAAATCGAAGTCCCTCTGCTAAGTGATACATTACGGTGCCAAGTCTAGGTCTTTCTGCTTCAGACTTTGCCAGAACCCATGGTGTAGTCTCATCAATGTATTTATTACATCTGGACACCAGTTTCCATATTTCAGCCAGTGCATCGCTAAACAATAGCTCATCCATTAGCTTTTCTACCTTTTTAGGTGTTTCAAGCGCTAATGTCTGCAGCTCCTTATCCAGATCTACAAGTTCTCCACAAGCAGGAATTTCTCCGTCAAAGTATTTTTCTATCATGGCTACAGTACGGCTTAGCAAGTTTCCCAAGTCGTTGGCCAGATCGGAGTTTATTCTATTTATTAGAGACTCATTGGAAAATACACCATCTGAGCCAAATGGAACCTCTCGTAATAGAAAATAGCGAAGAGCATCCAAGCCATAGCGATTAACCAAGACAACAGGATCAACCACATTGCCCTTGGATTTCGACATCTTTCCACCTTCCATAATCAGCCATCCATGACCGAAAACCTTCTTAGGAAGGGGTTCCCCTAAAGCCATTAGCATGATAGGCCAAATGATGGTGTGAAATCGTACAATTTCCTTACCTACCAAATGAACATCGGCAGGCCAGTACTTCTCGTACTTTTCTGTATTATCGGTCATATAACCCAGAGCGCTTATATAATTCGACAAAGCATCTATCCAAACATAGATTACATGCTTGTCATCAAAGGTTACAGGTATTCCCCATTTGAAGGAGGTCCGAGATACACAAAGATCCTCCAATCCAGGCTTTAAGAAATTGTTGATCATTTCATTTTGGCGAGATTTGGGCTGAATAAAGTCTGGATGCTCCTTAATGTATTCAATTAAACGGTCTTGGTATTTGGATAGACGTAAGAAATAACTTTCTTCTTTCACCAATTCCACGGGGCGACTACAATCGGGGCAGTTACCTTCCTCCAACTGATGCTCAGTCCAGAAGGATTCACAGGGTGTGCAATACCAACCTTCATACTCACTTTTATAGATATCACCTTGTTCATATAGCTTTGTAAAAATTTTCTGAACAATAGCTTGATGACGATTGTCCGTAGTACGGATGAAGTCATCATAGCTGATATCCATCAGTTTCCATAAATCCTTAATTCCAGCTACAATATGATCTACATATTCCTTAGGTGTTACGTTGTTTTCCTTGGCTTTCTTCTCAATTTTCTGTCCATGCTCATCGGTTCCCGTCAGAAACATTACATCATATCCAGTCATTCTTTTGAAGCGAGCCATAGCGTCAGCTGCCACCGTGGTATAGGAATGACCAATGTGCAATTTATCACTGGGGTAATATATGGGGGTGGTGATATAAAATTTTTTCATATCTCATCTTCCTTTCCTAACTATATTCTTATCAGAGGAATTTCTTCCTTAAGCCGCTTTATTGGTAAACTCAGCTATATTTCTTACTATCGATTATTACCCAAAATACAACAAGCCCCTCACACCATATAGGGGCGAGGGGCACGCGGTACCACCCTAATTTACTTCAGCCAAGCCGAAGCCTTATTTCAGTGACATTTATCACCTGATTGAATAACGGAATCTTCCGCATCGACCTACTGCAGTATCTTCAGCCGATTCACTCCGGGGCCATGTTCAGCAAATTCCCTTGCCACCGGTTTTCACCTTCTCCGGTTCTCTGTTGGGCAGTTTCTTTGCCTACTCTTCCCTTCATCGTGTTTTAAATATGAAGTTAATAATATTATAAACAAGAATAATTGCATTTGTCAACTTTTATACTGTTTTCTTGTCAGTCTTTTGATATTCTGCCTCAAAATCCTTATAATAACAGCGGCGCTTTTTGTTTTGTTGACCCGTAAAGCGCTTCCATTGAGAACGAACCCTACGATTATCTTCCAGTTGAGGATTTAGGTGTGCTACCTTTACTCCATTTTTCCAACAAGCTTCAGCCATAGCCTTAAGAAGAAGAGCGTTTACACCTTTACCCTGTAAATCAGGCCTTACAGCTATTAGTAGCATATCCACACTATTGTTTACCTTTAAAGCCCGTAGCATTCGAATAAACCCTAGTGGTAAAAGCTTACCTTTAGTCTTTTGTAGAGACTTAGCCAAAGATGGGAAACCAATGCTAAAGGCAGCTAAGCGATCATTCTCATCCAATACAATATTTATATAATCGGGATTAACTACACTAAAATACTGTTTGGTAAAGAACTCCACCTGTTCATTGCTTAAAGGGACAACATTATATAAATCTCTATAGGCTTCGTTGATTAATTCAAAGATTGCTTTGGCATATGGCAATATTTGCTTGGACTTTGTAAAGGTAATAGTTTTGAGATTATTCTTTTTCTTTACTGCCTCTGCTACCTTAACTATGTCATCGCTTAGTTTCTCGGGTACCTCCATGATGTATTCGTACCAATCAACATCCTTGCTATAACCCAGCATTTCCATATACTTAGGGTAATAAGCATAGTTGTATAAGGTGGTAAATGTACCCACTTCGTCAAATCCGTCTATGAGCATTCCTTCTTTGTCCAAGTCGCAAAAGCCCATTGGCCCTTGTATCCCAGACAATCCTTTCTCTCGTGCCCAGTTCTCAACTTGTTGAAGCAGACACTTCATTACCTCCAGATCATCGATTAAGTCCAGCCATCCAAATCTGGCATATTCTTGACCCCATTTTTCAATAGCTTCATGATTGATAATACCAGCTATACGACCTACCATTTGATTATCCTTGTATACCATCCAGTATCTAGCTTCACAGTAAGCAAAAGCCGGGTTTTTATTCCACCTTAAGGTGCTCAATTCATCAGCCCGGAGAGGAGGAATCCAATAGGGATTGTCTACATAAAGCTTGTAAGGAAAGTCAATAAAACGTTTTAACTGTCTTTTGGTTTTTACTTCTACAACATTAAGCAAATCACATACCCCCATTTGTATTTATTGATTGCTTGATTCTTGTCCTATGCTAATTTCGTGCTTTATCATATATTTTCACTATGCCGTCTTTGTAGATGCCTATAACTGGAGCTGCATTTAAAGTGAGACAGTATTCGATGTCTTTTTCTAGTCCTGCATCCATAAGCCTTCCATAGTGTGTAGAGTTCTTTAGTAAGCCATGCGAGTCATTGGTGGAATGCTGATACAGAATTCTAGCTGCTTCGGCCAAATCCCCTAGTTTCAAGTTTTCTACCTTATTTGTTAGTCTGTGAATAACTGCTCCAGCTGTTACCACATCATCAGTGGTAAACTGGCCGTCGGTTCCAGCACAAATAAAAGCTACATCATTTTGATGCTCGGCAATATATTCTGCCACTGCATCTACATTAGTAAGGCTGCATATTAGTACTTCAATAGCATCACTTACTCTTTTGAAAACCTGGGTTCCGTTGGTAGTAGTCATCAGTAAGGTTTTGCCTGAAACTTTTTCTGTGGTATACTCCAAAGGCGAGTTTGAAAGATGAAAACCATCAATAGCTTGTATATTTCTCTCTCCACAAAGCAGATAGGAGTCCTTCTCGTAATTTTTGGACATTTTTATTACTTCCTCAATTTCAGCTGAAGGCACTATCTCTTTACATCCGTTGGCTAGAGCAGCTAACATAGTACTAGTAGCTCTAAAAAGGTCGATAATTACAACTGTTTTGTCCTTTAACTCCTTATCCGCAACGTTATCAGGAATGGCGTATACATTAAGCTTCATTCATCATTGTCTCCCATCCAATATTTCATCAGTGTATCAACTAAAACATAAGTGCAAATTTAAAATAGGGATTGTTATACACCGTATCAGTTAATACATGCTATAATTATAGCACAGAACAGATATTCCGTCGAGACTGCTGTTATCAGAATTTTATCGTCCAAATACTAAGGTACATATAATAATGGATGAAAGAAATCCGACAAGATCCGACAGCAAGCCAGCAACCAAAGCATACCGAGTATCTCGAAGCCCCACAGACCCCAGATAAATGCTTGCAGTATAAAATGTAGTCTCTGTAGATCCCATCATAGTAGAAGCGGTCCTTCCTATATAACTATCTGACCCATATACCTTCAACATTTCAGCAAGTATACCAATGGAAGCTGAGCCAGATAAAGGCCTCATAAAGGCTAATGGCAGCAAAGCCGCAGGTATTCCCAACAAGTTTGTAACCGGAGATATTAATGTGAATAGTAATTCCATGGCACCAGAGGTGCGAAACACCCCTATAGCTACCAGCATAGCTACTAAATATGGTAGTATACGAATTACCGTAGTAAAGCCTTCCTTTGCTCCTTCAATAAAAGCTTCATAAACGGGCACCTTTTTATAAAAGCCATATACTAGTATGAAAAGTATAAACACAGGTATGATAAAGCGGGATAAAGTCTCAAATATACCTACCATCATCTTCCCCCTTGACGATAGACACGTTTTAAAATCCGTGCTAAAGTAATCCCAGAAATGGTGGCACAAATAGTAGCAATTAGAGTTGTACCAACTATTTCAGTTGCATTGGCGGAACCTGCTGAGTTTCGAAGTGCTATCACTGTAGTAGGTATTAGTTGAACCGAAGAAGTATTTATGACCAAAAACAAGCACATGGCATCTGAAGGAGTTCTTCGATTGCGATTTAGTTTTTGTAGTTCTTTCATAGCATTTAGCCCCAGTGGTGTTGCCGCATTTCCCAGTCCAAGCATATTGGCGATAATGTTCATGGACATTGCACCCATGGCTGGACTGCTGGCAGGAACTTCCGGAAAGAGCAATCGCAGAACAGGTGCTATTTTTCGAGAAAAGGCCTTAATAAGACCAGCCTTTTCTGCAACCCGCATCAATCCCAACCAAAGTGTATAGATTCCAATAAGCCCCAAACTCAGCTCTACTGCATAGGTTGCGCTATCAAAGGCTGCTTGAGTAGCTTGTTCCACGCGGCCAGTAAAAAAGGCTACTAAAAATCCTCCAGCCAATAAAATCAACCATATAATATTTACCAAATAAATCACCCACCTAATCCTGTCCGACTCTCTATATTTACATTGGTATGTTTCGGACATTGTCCAATAGAACAAAAAAACTTATTGTAAAGTTATTGAAAAAGGTTGACTTATTTTTCATTAATTGGTAAACTACTTATGTATTATATGTTAGATTCTGTCGAAATTTGTATAATATAAAGGAGGGGGAAAAATGAAGTCTACAGGTATAGTGAGAAAGGTCGATGAATTGGGTAGAGTGGTCATTCCCATCGAACTCCGTAGAACACTTGACATCGAAGAAAAAGATGCTCTTGAAATCTATGTAGAAGGTGAGCATATCATCCTGAAAAAATATAGCCCAGCTTGCATTTTCTGTGATGATGCGCGTGACGTCACTCAATATAAAGGTAAAAACATCTGCAAAAGCTGTTTGACAGAAATGAGCAATCATGAAGGATAATATGTCAGTATATTAAGTTGTAAAACACTTAAAAGAGAAAAAGACATCTACTTTCAAACACCAAGCAACCCATGGAAGTGAGCAATCACCTGGGGTTGCTTTTTCTTTATTCTTGCTCTAATCCTATACTAAAGGGATACACCTGCGACTTTGGTAGATTCCTATCCTTAGCCACCTGCTTAACAGCTTCTTTTTTAGAAAAGCCTGATGAAATATAATCTCGTAAATGATCCTCTAAGCTAATATCACTAAAATCTTTTTGTAAAAGATTTTCCGGATGTCCTTCTATTACCAGAACAAATTCGCCTCTAGGGACTACTTCCTGATAATATTGTACAGCTTCTTCCAATGACATGGGCAGAACCTCTTCGTGAAGCTTAGTTAGCTCTCGAACAATGGAAATCTTTCGATTCCCAATAACTTGAACCATATCTTCTAGTAATGAGCGCAGGCGATGAGGTGCTTCATAAAGTATTATCGTCCGCTCTTCTAATTTTAGCTTTCGGAGTTTTTCCTGTCTCAGCTTTTTCTCACGAGATAAAAAGCCTTCAAACACAAAGCTTTCTGTAGAAAGGCCAGACAAGACCAAGGCAGACAAGACTGCAGAAGGCCCGGGAACTACAGTTACAGACACTTCAGCTTCATGTGCTAATATAACCAAATCAGCTCCAGGGTCAGATATTCCAGGCATGCCTGCATCAGAAACCACAGCTATCTGGAGGCCTTCCTGAACCATAGAGATAATCTCTGGTCCTTTCTCTCTTTTGTTATGCTCATGATAGCTGATTAAAGGCTTCGATATATTGTAGTGATTTAATAGCTTCAATGTGTGCCTGGTGTCCTCTGCGGCAATATAGTCCACTTCCTCTAATATGCGCAATGCACGCAGGGTAATATCCTCCAGATTTCCTATAGGTGTACCAATTAGATATAAGCATCCCTTGCTTGTATTGGTCATTCTTGATGTCAGTCCTTCCCTTAGGTGATAGGTGTTAGGTGATAGATTTCCTTTAATTCATCAGTGTATTTATTATTCTCATCATACATGATCAATGGTGGCATCCAGCTAAGAAATGGCTTTCCATGGGAAATCGCTTCAATTAGGATCAAACTGGGAGCCTTATGTAATTGAGAATGTACCATGCGAATGCGCTTTGGTTCCAGCTGAACACTACGCATACCCATTAGAATATCCATCATTCGCTCAGGTCTATGCACCATTGCGAAGCGGCCTCCTACTTGTAGCAACTTAGAAGCTGAAAATAACACATCTTCCAAAGTGCATAGAACTTCATGGCGTGCAATTGCCATATCATCTTCAGGATTCAAAATTCCGCTTCCCGTCTTCTTATAAGGAGGATTGGAAACAACCAAAGAAAAACTTCCCTTGCCTAACTTTTCTGGTGCATCCTTCAAATCAGCTTCAAGGATTTTAACGCGAGGTTCCAAATCATTCATCTGAATACTGCGATTAGCCATTTCCGCCATATCACTTTGAATTTCTACCCCAACTAGGCTTGCTTCATCCATCCTGCCTGCCAACAATATGGGAATTATACCTGTTCCTGTACCTAAGTCTACAACTCTATCCCCTCTACGAATACCGGCAAAATGGGACAGTAATACAGCATCTGTCCCAAAGCAAAACTTGTTTTTATTTTGAATAATCCGAAGCCCTTTAAATTGAAGGTCCTCAATTCGTTCGTGCTCTTTCAACTGAGTTTCCGTTTCCAACTTTAACCCTACCTTTGTTAATGTCCTACCTT